>Ga0123342_1010906_pt1 | contig 10201 bp, 5 predicted proteins | sample Turbeawhitnodule_FD_89960 | JGI IMG/M metagenome (GOLD analysis project Ga0123342, IMG submission 89960) | Root nodule microbial communities of legume samples collected from Mexico - Turtle bean Mexico white nodule | ecosystem: Host-associated > Plants > Roots > Nodule | place: Mexico: Nepantla...
ATTAAGCCAAGGTGGAGATTTGTTGATTTTGGCTTAATCCCAAGTCCCACATCGGTGAGTTCATTGTTTGGGAGGAGGTTTGAGGGTTATAAATTAAACTCTCCTCCTTCACTGTTAAATATCCCAATTTGTAATATCTTCCCTCATAATAATAAAGCTCTGTTAGGATTTTGTTTTAGTGGAAAATTGCCCGTTTTTCCCAACATGACCGAGTCCACTCTCGTTTTAACTCCATCTCATTTCATGGCGCACAAAATTGTTTAAAATTACATACTATTACTTTTTTAAACAGCACGTATCAGAATAAGTTCAGACATTTACAGAATTTATCATATTTTTCCAGTCTCAAAATATACAACATTGTATAATAAGATTAAGATATAACATACAAAGAGAAGGCGGAAAGAAAAGACGATGGTTTAGTTAAATAAAAATGGGAAAAAAAACATGAAAAACAAAATTTAGTAAAAAAACAAAAATCACACAAAAATTAAAAAGTGTATAAAATTTAAAAATCGTAATATAAAAAATTATATTAACAAAAATTATTAATAAAACATATAATCAATCATATTATAAAAATTAGAGAAATTAAATTTAGAAATAACTAACCCATACAACATTATTTTCTTGATTGTGATTACTTCCAGATAAAGATCTTTTCATTTTCTTTCCCACCAATCCACCTTTATTTTCCCTCATTTATTTCTCTCTTTTTTTCTCTCCTACCTACCAAATGGAGCATAAAGGAGAATGGAGCTATAGCATGACACATCCTACAACATTTCAAACAATTGATGATATACTAGAGACATTCATACTGAAACAAAATAAAAAACAGCAATTATAAAGTAAATATGAGAGAAGAGTAAGGCTAGTTTGGTATTGCCCAAAAGCTATTAACATTTAACAAGAGGCAGCACGATGAATTTACACGTCATATATATTCCTGGGAAAATGGCTGCTCCTCCTGGCTCTACATTACTACTAATAAAACCTTAAAATTCAGTAACAAGAAATTCCCGAAGGATGAAATTAGATGGTTGATATTACAAAATTGATCTGGTAAGCAGGGCACTTCACTATCCTAAACAACAGAAATTTGCACAACAGTTAAAGATACTCAAATTGACCAGTCTAAGAGCAGTCAATTCTTGCAGTAGGCTCCTAGACGCTATCTTCTCTTTAGTTATACTTCGATCATCTCTCATCAATCGTCTACGAGTCCCAACTCTGCATAATCTATCTAGTTTGAATTTTAGCATTCTTGAACATCTGCAAAGACAGACAACATAAATTAATAACAGAAAATATTGAAGAAAAAAAATGCAACCTAGCATTAATGTTTTAATCATATCTTGGTTCACCATTTAGATTTTAATAGCCATAATTTGAAAACTAATCATAAAAGGATAGCATCAGTTTATAAGATTTCCATAGAAGCTCTCTACAGAAAGATTTTCCCCCTGCTTGTTAGATGGTTTCCAAATCTCACGTCCCCAAATATCAATACAGCAAACAGGACAATCTGATTTATTTCAATTACTATAATTTTGATATAATTTTAAATTTAAAGGCTTTAAGTCAAATTATCACATTCTCCATAGATAAAAAAAGGTACTGTCTTGCTACTAGAAGTTGAAGAAAATTTTCAACTAACTAACCTTTGTCATTGAGATCAATGGGAAGGGCAACTTTGAGCTGGTTGTCAGCTGAACCACTGGAAACTAGAGGCAGTCTAGGCTGTGGTGGAGAGCTAGTGCTACTACGGCTTGAATTCCCATTTGAGGCATGGACCTTCACTGGAAGGTTCAAATACATCTCGAAGTTAGATGAATTTATTGCAGTCAATTTCTTGCCTTTAAATCTTCCCCTAACATAGAAGGCAGATTAAGAGAATAATTCAGCAGGCTATCACCCAAAATATACAGTTGTAGCACATGGGCTGGAATTGATGTCAAAACAAATGGCAGTTCAGCACTGCAAATACCTGTCCTTCCGCTTTTCACGATATCGCTGCAATGACATTTTTCTGCTTGCTTGACCATCTATATCTTGTGAAAAAACATACATATATTATGAATACTTAAGTTCTAAGAATTGGATGTGTGGAAATTTATTACAATGTTTTTAACCCATACTGAAAAGTTACATCAAACACTCAAGATTTCATTATATTTCATTGCTTTTAGATTCACAAAAGCAACAAGAAGTTATGTTAACCAGGTATTTAATTGGAGCGTGTACCCCTTACCGAGATACTTAATAGCTGCAATTATGAGCACCAGTATCTCCACACAATCTCGTACAGGCATTGGACCTTTTCACAGGGTAAAAACATAATTGATGAATAGTATCAGCACCAGAACCCATTCGTACATGATAACTGCTAATATTCTTAAATACAAATGATAGAGACTTGAGTAGTGTGTAAGTCCCACATTGAATTGCATGGGATGCTGGTTCTCCGTCCTTAATAGCTAGATTTTGAGAGTGGGTTCTCCAAGTGCTTATCAGCAAATATCAATTCTACCAGCAGCAGACAAGGTACTTAATATACAAGAGGTTTAGAAATCATAAGTGGAGCTTAAATCCAACACTAGGGTAGAAAAGTTGCGACATAAGTCCAACAGTAGCAATAACAACAAAAGCCTTCAGTTTTTCCCATGGGACATATGGATCAAACAAAACCATTGAGATCTATCCAAGAATGAAACTTAAACTACGTGGGTGAGTATTGATTTTCTTGATTCAAAAAAATCATTCGGTATGCCAAGACAAAAAAGAAAGGACCTCAATGAACTTTCCAAATCAAATTAAAAATAAATCGGAATGCAATATCAAGATAAATTCAACAAAGGGTGCAGCTGTAGCAGCAACAACAACAAAGTCTTGTTCCATTAGGTGTGGTCAGCTATATGGATCACATTACACACAGCTAAAGATCAAAGCTTCAGGAGTATTATTTAGCCAGAGAACTCTGCCTGTGTTTTTCATAGCCAATCCCATGACCGTGTTAAGGAGGGTTGTGCTAGGCCGTTGACAGCCAACTTAAAACTTGCAGTTATACCAAACAATAAAGGATGCAGCATGAATCCAAATTCAGCCCAGTAGTTTGTCAAAAAAATTAGCTTGAAATTTTCTGTAAATTTGTCTCAAGAGAACAATGAAAAGTTCAAGCAGAAAAAAAATCCAACTAGTTAATTTAATTATACCTACCAGCATCACGATTTAAGCTCCCTTTGTCTCTGTATTGCAGAGGATATTCCACCATCTTATCTGTAAATTCCAATTCAGAACACCAATTATAAAGTTGCCGAAAGCACAATAGACGTAATATGAGGATCTTAACATCTAGTTCAATATTATACAAGTTGTCGTTATTTAAGCAAGTCAAGAGATATGTTCTTGGTCATCTTCAACATGTATAAAGCTATGTTTCTAAAATTCGGCATTCAAAGTGAACTCTATCATAATAATGACTGCACATCCAATTATTTCTCAGTTTGCACAGAAAAGGAACAACCAGTAGCACAAAAAACTCAACAAACATGGCAAATGAAATAGTAAAATATAATGCAATTAGTTCATGCTTTATTTATTTATTTTCCCATATTCAGACAAAGCAAGGTAACTTGGCTCTGCATCCTCCTTCAAGAAATAAATTGGATCTGGTATTTAAGCAAATAAATAGGCTACAGAAATTTTCCGCATCAAACCATAAGCTGAAATCATTCAATGAAAAGTTCCATATTTTTTATGCAAAGAGCATGAAGATTCATTCCCTTGCACATCTGGGTACTGATACTTCAAAGCAAAATTATGTAATCTTTCTACCTACTTGCTACCTGCTTGAGCAACCTTAAGGATTGTTGTATCAACAGGGATGAGGACATCCTTATCCATCGGTAAGTGACAAGGAGAAGACCAAACTGATGCATTTCCATGTAAAGGATCATCCTGAGTAAAGTGGACAGGACTTGCAGCAAGCTGCATGATTGCTCGTGCCTGCAAAATGCCAAATACAGTGGCACTGGAAGGTGAAACCTTATTGGATTTATGGCCAGGTATGCAAGAGGATGAAACATTACCAACCTTATCAGGTGAGACTCCATCATAGACGTTCACCTTACCACAATAGAAAATTGTCATTTGGCCAAATGATCCACTAGTTGCACACCCTCTGTGGTCACATTTACAAGTAATGTTCAGAACATGAATGAACAATACATAAAAGAAACACTGGCTTATTAAAATGTATTGAATTCAAGCTATATACGACATTTTAGGCTACCAAATGGCTCTAAACAAGTATACTTTATGACTATCCAGGACTCTTGCTTTTGTAAAGAATGGCACAAGAGTAGTTTTAATTTATCCATTAATCAGTGAAGATACTGTAGTAAATCTAGAACACCTAATGTTAGGGACAGAGGAGAAGAGGGAGTTACTTAGAGGGGATTAGTTAGAATATGAGATAGTTAGTTAGAGGGAATTGGTGAGATAAACAAATAAAAGGAAGCAAAGGAAGAGGCTTCATTTTGTTTTGTTATCATTTCCAAACCTGAGAATAAGCTCTGTTTTGAAAGGGAAATCCTTCTTCAAAGGGAAACCCTTGGATGAGATTGAATTGCATTCTCTTCGTTGTATTTATTTTAATGAAAAAAATACATTTTTTTCTTCTTTTTTTCTCTCTACTTCTCATTCATGTTATCTAACACCTACTTGTAACACTAAGGTCAGCTTCATTTTCAGTTTTCAGCTAGGTATGATTACGACTTGCTGCAACTGAGCAAAATTTCCTAGAGATTCCCTATTACACAAAACAAACAATGTTTAATAACTTAGTTGCCACAATTTCAGTTTTCAGTCTTAATTGTTAGTGTTTCTTGAATCTTGAAATTGATGATGTTAAACCTAAAATCAATTTTAAACCTATAGAGCTTCCCTTCCTCCATTTGATAGTTGCCATACATTGAATCCGGATGAATATTGTCCCAACCTCAATCATGATATCTAGTGCAATAACTAAATAGAAAATTTAAAATTAAAATAGAATGACGAGATTATATAAGGTCAGACAGAATGGAAAACAAAAAGCATCAATTAAACATAAACTACAAATACAATGAAACAGATATACAATAAACAATATTAGAGTTGCTTGATTATCTAGATTTGGCAATAGCGGTTATATGCTTTCAATGTGCTGACTGGTTGTTTGGAATTGGATAAATCCATAGTGCATCCAAAACGTAGCTCTTAAATCATTCATCTCTGCCCAAATCCTGGTTAAAAAAATACAATAACCCATCTAATACATCCCAGAAAATTCCAAACGTCTAAATGACCTAATTTCAAGCCTCACTGACAGCAAGATCCAACACATGATCTCGTCGGGCATAGAGAAAGTGTTTAGACCCACAGAGAGCACTCACATTCTTTTAAGACTACTGAACTTACAGCTTTTCCACCACTTTCCACATACATTCACCGGATACCAAAAACCCACCATTCGCATCATTTCCAGCTCAGAAAAAAAAAAGTAAGAAAACAATGAGCCAATTCTCGAAGCTAATAGCAAAAGTAAATCCACTTGAAAACTAGCCTTCACCGAACCTCAAATCCTCTTATCACTCCCCCTAGTACGGAACCCTCACTCTCTACTGAACCTCAAAACACACTATTTACACCCAGAAGTCATCAAAGATGCAACTGGCTAGGACGAGAATCCACACCCCGAAAACCTTTAAAAAATCATGAAAAGAGAGAGGAAAAAAGAAAACAGACCTGGGGCTAGCAACGTTGGCGTTGGTGTTGGTGTCATTAGTCTCCGTAGGTTTTTCCCCAGAAGAGGCAGATTTCTGAATGTCGTCGACGGCGTGAAAAGCCGGTTCTTCAGGAGGAGGGACCTTAGGCGGAGGTTGAGTCAAATTGGCCTACAATCAGCGACGGCGTAACGATTGATGACATGTTTTGTGTGAGGAAGAAACAAACGCGGAAGAAGAAGAAGAACAAGAACAAGAAGAAGAAAAGAAACTCACTTGAGGTTGAGGCGCATGAGGATGGTGGTGCATGGGGGGAGGATGAGGAGGGGAATCATCGTCGGAAGGTTCGAGAAGCGCTTTGAGGGAAATGACCTGTTGGATCGCCTGCGATTTGTTCCATGAAGGCCTGCGCATCCCTGTACGAACACGTGTCTTCTCCGTTTTATTAATTCTTTATTAATAAAGTAAATAACTACGATTATTGAGGTTAAATTAAAAATAACCCGCATCCCGATTACTGTCATCATTTAATAAAGAAAAAATATGGTAGTATAATAATGTGTTAGGGAAATGAAGTTTCTCAGGTACCGGAAATCATGGAGGAAAAAAGAGGAGAGAGAAAGAGACTGAGACCTTTTTCTTTGAGGAATCTGCGACAGTCCTCGCGAGTGAGCTGAGAAATGTCATCCTCCGTGAGCTGGTTCAGGGGCTTGTCCAGGATGGATCGGAAGGTGGCGGTTCCGCCGGCGTTCATGGCCTCCGATTCCGGCAGCCGGTGGTGGGTGGGACCATGAATTTAAGAGAAGAAGAGGGAGAGAAAGAGAGAGAGAGAGAGTGAGAGAGTGTTGTTGGCAGGCAGCGTTGGGTTGGGGGGAAATGGGGGAAGGGTAGGGGGGGGCTTTTTTAGGAGTTGGGGTGAACCCTAAGCTGCCACGTATGTTTCTGTCTTCATTATTAGCAACTAATCTTCCTTCTCACTATACATTACAATCAATAATTTTTATCTTTTTTATTTTTCTTTTTCTTTTTTACCCTCTTCTCTAATTTTATTTTTTTTTTACTGTCACCCTCTCTGTTTATAATAACATGTTTTGTATATTTTTTAGAACCTAATTTATCTGTAAAATAAATAATTAAAAAAAAAAGATTAAGCCCTGTTTGGAAGGGAGTGATTAGGAAGGTGGTGTTAAATTTGAGAGGCGAAGGAGTACAAAATGTGGAATGGGGGGCGTGGGAGTTGGCGTCAGTTTGTAATAATTTGTGTTGGGTGAATAAATTGGGTTTGTCCGCTAGCTTTGCGCTCCGTCCAAGCCAACCAAACAAACCTTGCAGTGTTTACACTCCCACACTCGTCACTTTCACTCCCATCACACCTGTTCAAGATAAATACTCTGCACAACAAGTTTTATTATAGATTATCTATACATTAAGTTTATTAAACTGTATAATAATTATTTCAATTTGTAATATAGTATCATTTTTTATCCTGACACTCACTATTACAGGAAACACAACTTTTTAAAATCGAGTTTAATAATAATGTATGATATAGTTAAATATTTGATAACTTCAATTATTTATGATGAAATATTAAAATTGTTTTTATTATGACTATAAAACTCATAAAAAATAATTATCTTTATATTTTGGTAATTGTTTTTTATTATCCTAAATCACTTGTGTTTCCGAACTACTGTACGAGAATCCCTGTAATAGTAGTATCCCAAAAGCATAGCACCAAATAGTTCGAACCAATTCAAATTGTATTAAACAAGCACCAGATCTTTCATCTTAACTTTTTTACATCATGTAGTAAATTTTCTTCTCGTTGTTTGATTTATTTTTTTACTCCTGGGTAGATGCACAATAGAGGAGTTTATAACAGTTTATATTAATTTTAATATTTGAATTGGTTTGAGAAGATATTAAAGTTAATCATTTTAGCGCAGTTTCTTAAAAATATGTAAAGAAACTGTTATTTTGTTTTTTATTTCAAATTAAAAATGGTAGAGTATGTTTGATAATGAAAATAATATATGATAGAATGGAAAAACTGTCTCCCTATATTATATTTAATTGTTTCAAACACAAACATTCCTTTATATTATGTATTGTTTCGTCAAAACTTACAACACAATACTATGAATTTTTCTTTCATTAAATATGGAGAGATTGTTGATCAAACTTTGATGAATCCAATTTATCTTCAAGACTTAAAGTTGTGTGCATATGTTTGGTAGATTTTGATGTATAACTTTGCATTATATTATGATCCAAGTCACTTTAAAAGTTTTATTTTCTAGATCTGTGTATTTTTTAATAATCATTTAAAATTATTTCTATTCAAATTTGCTTACTATAGTAAATATTTTTAACAGGTTGATTTATCGTATTAAAAACACTTATTAAGGACTTGAAATGATTTATTTTTTACTTTGTGAAATCAATCAATTAAATCAGTTATTTTGATAAAATAACCGGTTTAAAACATGTTAATTTCATTTGTTAAAAGAAAACAGTCACTTTTTTAAAAAATCAATTAAATATTTTGAACAAAATTTTGTTATATTAACCAATATGTTTTTAATTGATACAATTGTTTTTCTTAAATAATCAAACTGATGTTACCAACATTAATACTTTATATAAAGATGTAATTTAATCAGTTCAAACAACGAATTTCATAACAATTTGATATGAGCGGTTGGAGAATCATATTTGTTGTCTTAATATACTTTGATTATGAATCTCAAATACAAATATTCAATATTGATTATTATAAGTCATTCAATTGTAACTATAGCGTAATATGATTTTTTAATAATATTTTTTTAAGATAAAAATGTGTTAATGTAATTAAAAAAAATTATGTAGTATGAAACTTACATAGCTAAATATACATCTAGAATATAGCATGCAAGTTGTTTGTGCTTTAAATATTGGAAAGTTATATATATATATATATATAATGAATAAATTTGTGTATTTTTAGCTTTGTTTATTAGAATTGTTACACGTGATTTAGATTGTGAAAGTGAAATATTTATAGTCTGAAATTATATATATATATATATATATATAAAATAATGAATAAATTTGTGTATTTTTAGCTTTGTTTATTAGAATTGTTACACGTGATTTAGATTGTGAAAGTCAAATATTTCTAGTCTAAAATGTGAAAAGTATAATATGTTAATGAATTGAAATTAATCATCCATTACATTATAATATATTCAAATATAGTACATTGTTATTGTTCAACTTTAACAATAGTGAAAGATAAATAAATTTTAGCATTTTGAAACATTTAAAAACATGTTTATTCATAATTTAGAAAACATTCTCTCATTCATCTAGCACTTGGTTAGTGTTCTAATTTATCTAACCACAATTCTCTTTACCGAACTAAAGGCATCAAGACATTTAACAACTTTTAGTTACCCAACAAACAAGTATTCGTCTAATAACTACACATTGAGAGTTAAAAAAAAACATCTCACTCAATAACCAAAGCTTTCCGGTTTTCAATTAGATAAATTTTGTGCAATAAGACTTGGCTCATCGAACCACCAAAATAATGCAAGTGTTTATTAAATAAACTTTAAATAATTAACTTTTTCTATTTATAAGTCTTATTCTTAAATAATAAAATATTTTTAATTCATTTAATTTATATCGCTTCTATTATTAAACATTAACTAGATTCTTACAATTTTAATTAATATATATATATATAATGTAAAAGAATATACTAAAACCCTTCTAACAATTTTATTAGAATTAAAAAAAGTTATTTCATTTAATAATTTTTTGTAAGGATGGAGAAAGATAGTCTTGGAGTAGAAGTGATAAAATTAAAATGACACCTGAATAATTTATTATTAAATTTGAAAGAGCATATAAATAGAAATTAAGTTATTCAGGTTTCATTTTAAAAAGAACCACCATCAGTTCTTTTTCCTTTCCTCTCCCTTCTCTCTAAGATTCTGACTTCCTCGTTCATCTGTTCGACGATCAGAGTCCACTATCAGACTCCTGACAGTGAGTACTACAAGACTGCCCGATCAAAATCTCTGATAGAGTAAGTTCATTTTTGCTTTTCTCTTTGAGTCAAATTTGGAACTTGTTAGGTTGTTTTCTTTCTTGCTTGCATGTGACCCTTTTAGCTTCAGGGTTAATCTCTGTTAGCTCAGGGTCTTAGTGATATAGTTAAATTTTTTATTAGGACTCTGTGGTGCAGGCTAAGTTACCTTTAAGTTCTTGGTAGATTTGGAGCTCTTAGTGAATATCTTCTAATTTTCAGGTAAGGAAAGCTAGCCTTAATTTCCAATAGAACACTAGGCTAGAAGATTTGAAGGTGAAATTGGATATATGGTTGTTGTTATACAATTATAATGTTGTTGAGTATTGGTTGTTGATGTTGATTAGAGTAA
>Ga0123342_1010907_pt1 | contig 10201 bp, 8 predicted proteins | sample Turbeawhitnodule_FD_89960 | JGI IMG/M metagenome (GOLD analysis project Ga0123342, IMG submission 89960) | Root nodule microbial communities of legume samples collected from Mexico - Turtle bean Mexico white nodule | ecosystem: Host-associated > Plants > Roots > Nodule | place: Mexico: Nepantla...
AAGCTTTTATGGTAGTTTTCATGGTAGTTATTTAGAGAATGATATTGTTTTCAATGCAACTTCTTTAACATTTGATTTCTATTATGATTAATTATAAATTTGGGGTCCATTACCTAAATTGGAGAATCAAGAGCATTGATTAGGTGACCTTCAATGTCTACGTATGACACCACATCGTCCTCTAGTTTTACTAGTTGTGGTGTGAAAACACGTGATACTTTTACCCATGTTGTTGGGAGCACAAGTGCCTTTGTTACTCCTATTTGTGATTGTGGACACTTTGTTGTTCTGAGAACAACAACAACTGAAAAAAAATGTCGGAAAACAATTTTGGGGTTGTCCCAAGTACAAGATAAATTTTATTCAATTAGTTTTTATGCACACTTAAGAATGTTATTTTAAACTTATTTATTGTTAAATTTTATTCTTTTCTTCAAAACATATTAGAAGTGACATTGTTGATGGAGTGTTGTTGTGTGCTTCATGACCGAATTCTTTTCTTGAAATTTAGAGAGGATTGACGAAAGCTTCAATGGATGAGATGAACAAGGATGGCTCACATAGAGCTATGGTTTTCTTGAAGGTACATGATAGGTATGGAGAGTGATTGGTTGGGCCATATCACTTGAGCTAGGTGAAGAAGAAGATTAAAGTGTCTATCCTAGAGAGGCAAGACAATGGAGTAAGAAAGGCTAGCAACTTTGGCAGCAATTTCACTCATTCATTAATTTTAGAAAATGAGAGCCAAGCACCTCAACTTATAGGAGTGAGGGATGAACATTTTGGAGCCAAAATTTGAAAATTCAAAATAAAACTCTCCAATGAGAAGGTGTCATATGGAGTCATGCTTTCCATGTTAAGCTCACACCTTCCATGCTAAATCCTCTCCACTCCTAGGCTTCCATGTGGACATCCATGTGCTCCATGCCAAGGTAATTTTCGTCCTCCAATATACCCTAGACGTTTTAGGGTTACATTGGGCTCAAAGAAGCCCAATTGTTACCCTAACTAGACACTTTGAACCCTAACTAGACCTATTTTACTATTGGTCCAGATACAAGCCCAAAAACCTATGTTACTTGGCCCAAATATTTAGTCCAATGATTTTATGCTACTAGGCCTAATACATGGCCCATGAAATCCTAAACAAATTTATACAATTTATTTATGCTAAAGCGTGGCCCACAAATAATGTTGACTAGTCAGCAGAAACTCAGTCTTCTTGTATTCTTCTAACCAAAGCTCTAGTTTATGTTTTGATGAGTTGGAGGTCTTCTTGGATATGTTTGTACATTCCTTCACCCTAGAGTTGTCCTCTTGATTGGGCCTACAAAAATAAACAAAAGCCCAATTAGACCCATATTCGCAAATAAATCAATAAACAACCTCTAGGTCTTCATCCTCCTTATTATGTGGTTGTGTGTGGCTGAGGGCTCTGCCATCGATTGTTCTAGGCTGTAATTTTTTCAAATGGTGCATTGTAGACATTGTCGATAAAAGAGATGCAATCATTGTCCGACAACGAAATAAGATATGCCTTCTAGAAATACGTTCGAAGGTCTCCACAAGAAGGATTAAAATGTTATTAGTGGAGATGTGTTTTCTTTTTCTAATTAACATTATTATATTCTTAAGTTTGACATAATTTCAAAATTACGAACGAATTAACATGTTTTTATCTCTCTCCACATCAAATTTATTGACTTTATATGATTTAATTACCTTATTTGTCCCTACATTTGGGATCAATATTCAATTTAGTACCGTGGTTTTTAAAAAAATCAATTTGGTCCCTATATTTTTTAAAATAAATCTAAATTGGTCCTTTCCGTTAAGTCCTACCTAACGGCGTCAGGTGTTGCTTACGTGGTAGCGAGAGAATGTCTATGTGACAGAGTGTTTATGTGGGAGAGAGTGTGTGTTTATATGGAGAGAGATTGTTTATGTGGAGAGAGATGTGAGATTGAGAGTTATTATTATTATTATTATTAATATTATTATTGTTATTATTATTATTCCTACTACTACTGGTATTATTATTATTATTATCATTATTATTGTTATTATTATTATTAATATTATTTTTCTTAATATTAATAATAATATTATTATTAATATTATTTTTATTATTATTATTATTATTATTGTTACTATTATTTTTATCATTATTAATATTATTTTTCTTAATATTAATATTATTAGTATTCTTAATATTAATATTAATATTATTTTTCTTAATATTACTATTATTATTATTATTGTTATTATTATTATTACTATTTTTAATAATAATAATAATAAAAATATTGTTCCTGCCAGTTGACTCCCTCGCTAGTTGACCCCAACAACTGCTTTGGCCCTTCTATCTCCGCCTGAGAATTGAACGTCCTTGAATAAGAAACCACTCACCTGCAAAGACAAAGGGGCGCCCTAGCGGTCGTTTGCACTCCGACGCTCAAGTCAGTATTAGGACAAAGAAACACCAATAATGCATATTAGCTTCAGTCTTAGAAACTGTGTACTTTGCTAGGGTTCTTAGCACCCTTTATATAGGTTGAAACTAGGGTTTACCTCTATTCTGTTAGCCATGTCTAGGGTTCCTTGGAGAATGTCCCTGCACCGCTATTATGTAATCTTAGCGTAATTTGGCACATAAGACTTCAATTAACTGGAGTGCAACGACAAACAGAATGGCCGCTTAGGTACCAACTTGTTCACCTATTCTCTAGCGCCATCTGCTTCGTGGGTGCCCTAAGCATTCACGTGCCATGCATGCAGCTTCCCTGGAAACCCTAACCCTAATGGGCTTTAACGCCTCCCAGGATTATTCATACGTGTTGCGCCTTCATGCGCTATACACACCATGTGCATGGACCCCTCATGACTTAGGCTTCCCACACATCTCATGTCTTAACTGTTAACTCAACACAACTCTAGGGCCCTATGTATGTGACCCTCTATAACATTCAAACCACCGATGTCTGATCTTCTCCCTCTACTGGCGAGGTCCGATATCGATCTCCAACATCGGGGCATAGCACCCCAATATCCAAAGACTAACCAATCCCATGGTAGGTACGTTTAGGGCCCACCTCACACACGATGTCTGAGGTCAGTCTCTGGGTCAATGACCGAGGACTAGTCAGGATAAATAATAATAATAATAATAATAATAATAACAACAACAGTAATAATAATAATATTATTAATAATATTAATATTAATATTAATAATAATAATAATAACAACAGTAGTAATAATAATAATAATTATAATAATAATAAAAAATAATAATAATAACAGCAGTAGTAGTAATAATAATAATAATAATAACAATAATAGAAACAGTAATAATAATAATAATAATAATAATATTAATAATAATAATAATAATAATAATAATAATATTAATAATAATAATAATAATAATAATAATAATAATAATAGTAACTCTCAATCTCACCTCTCTCTCCACATAAACACACTCTCTCCCACATAAACACTTTTTTCTCCCACATAATTCTGCCATGTAGACATTTTCTTTTCTCCCTTCCACGTAAGCAACACCTGACGCTGTTAAGAGAGGCTTAACGGAAAGGACCAATTTGAATATATTTTAAAAAACATAAGGACCAAATTGATTTTTTTAAAAACCACGGTACTAAATTGAATATTGATCATAATGTAGGGACGAATAAGGTAATTAAGTCACTTTATATATTTTTGCGACTACTTAATGATCATCCTATGTTCTAAATACACATTTACTTTTTAAAAATTAATAATAGTAATGGAAATCATGATTAATAATAATTATATATACATAACGTAACATAATTTAAAGAATCATTAATAATACTAAAATTATCTAAAAACATTAATTTAACTAACAGTGTGAGAAACGAGTCAAACATGCATAGGTGCAACACAGAAAAACAATCGGTTATTTCGCAGGAATAACCGGTTGAAATTTTGTATCCGAGTTTCAATTTTAAATCAAAAACCAGTTATAGCAATGCTCAAAACCAGTTATAGCAATGCTCAAAAACAGAAATAAGTGCAAATATTAGAACATTACATATCTCAAACACTTCCCCCCTATTTGTCTTCACAAATAGACAGAAAGAAGGATAAAAAACAACATAAAATGGAAAAATAATTGTTTAGAAACATAAACCAACAATGTAAATGAAGGCCCTAGGGTTGCTTCAATCATCCCTTCCATATTGCAAGTCAAGGAGTTGGTTCTGAACCTCTTAAATCTGTTCATCCAAGGTCTGGAACCTTGAATCCATATGTTGAAACGTCAATTCACACAACTCATGAAGATTTCTCTGGTTCTCAGCAAAGCTATCCATTCGGTTTACCATGAGCCTCTCAAAAGGAGATATTGAAGTCATCCTTTCTCCCTTGTGATCAATACTAGGACCAGCTCCATAAGTCTCAGCAGCAGGTTCATCCAAGTTTGTTGTAGCTTCAGTTTCTTCATCATGAGTCTCACTTGGGCCAGCTTGGTCACCATCCTTGCTTACCCATCTCCCACCAATCTTGGTAAATCTCATCTTGCTTAGGGAACCACTATTGATCTCACTTGAAGGCTTTATAATCTCAGCCAGTTCTTCTTCAATATCTACTTCAAAATAATGAAGAAATTTAGAAATAAAAAATGGCATAGGGATAATGGAAGTCACTTAATCTTATAGCCTTTTGCATATGGTCTTTAATGATGTGAATCCAGTTGAGCTTCACTTTGTTCATGATGCAGTAGATTAACAACAAGTCTTCTTCAGAGAGAGTAGAATGATTGCTCCCCCTTGGTGTGATAATCCATGATACAATGAAGGCAATGAGCCTTTCATCAAGCTTCAATTCTCCCACAAAAAAATTTCTTACCTTAGAGGGAGGATTCTTGAGACAATTCTTGTAGAATTGCATTTTGTTGAATTCTTCTATCACTCCAAGATTGCCCTTTGTTAATTCTTACTCTAGAATACTTCAGCTCAGTTATGGCATCCCACACATCATTGGTGATTACAATATCCACCCCCTTTACATGAGAGTTGAGAGTTCCACCATTGAATTAAAGGTTTGTGTAGAATACCTTCACCAAATTTGGGTAGATGTTTCCAGAAAGCTCAAGGAATCTCTTTAGCCTTTGCTCCTTTAGAAGACTTCTCACAACAATAAGATTTTGTTGCTTCATCCAGGTGAAAAAGACAAGCTTTGGAGTGTTAACTATCTTCATACTAGTTTCATGTAGGTACTTGTCTATTAATTCAGATTCTCCTGAAAATCAGCCTTATAGTTTTCCACCACTCTTTACATCCCTTGTCTTTTGTCTCTTAGAGGATGGAGGTGTTGAAGCCATGGTTCAGGTAGAGAAAGATGAAAGCACACTGCAGAAACAAATTTAGTCCAGAGAGAAAAAAATAGATTGTTCTTGGTGAATAATAGCAACTAATGGCCTCACATATATAACCAGAACATTCAATCAAAGTTGACATTTAGTGGGTTGTTTTCAAAATAGAAAAAGGAATCAAATCAGAACTATAAAGCAGTTCTTTAGAGATAACATAAAGCACACAAAACACATGCTGATTTGACCAAACTTTAAAAACAGTTTTTAATCTCCAAGATTTAGAGGAATATATCCCATGAAGAGCAGTTATTGCAGAGGAAATTTGCATTCAAGGTTGTAATGAAAGCATTGTTGACCACACACGTCACTGGGTTTGAACAAAAAATCAATTTAAAGCACGTTGAATCAAAAAACAGATTTGACCAGTGCTGACAGAGTTGAAACAATTGGTTGAATTTCTGCAACTGGTGAAAAAATTTGAAAAAGAAAAATTCTTTTAATACAAATTGATCATGCAAGAATTAATGTTTAAAGCATATAGTTTTGTATAGAAACATAAAGAATACAATGTAATTAAGAATCCTTAAGTGTAGAAATACAGAATTGAATTCAAAATGAAATGTTCAAGCATAGAAATAACAAAGAGTTATTCTCCAATATTTTGTAGCACACAATTTCTATCATGGAGTACAAAATTTCAGAACAAAACATTGTCTTGCTTATTTGCTTCCATGAGATCTTGATTCTACAGATCCTTCATGTGGAGGCAAAAATATGCACAAAAAAAAAACACTTATCAAATCACAAGATTTGAACCCTTAAAGAACTTGGGACCTTTCATGTTAGATTTATCCTTAGAACCATCAAAATTTCTTGGAATCCATTTAAAGATACCTTTAGGAACATAAAACTTTCGAATTTTACAAAATCTGACAGAGTGACCCTTTCTCATGCAATAGAAACAACAAATAACCGGTTGTTTCCACCTCTTAATCGAGAGATTTTCTATAATGGTTGACAAAGATTTTAAGCAGCCATTGTTCTTGCTTTGTGGGTTAAAACCCAAACCATATTTTCCAAAGACACATCTTTGAGATGCTAAAACATTCTCAAGATTGGATTTACCTTTTGAAATTGTGTCTACTGTTTTCACAAGATACAAAACTTTCTTTTGAAGAGATTCACAATTTTTGCAAGTACTAGATTCACACTTGCAAGAAGAGTTTTGATAAATCATTTCTAGATTTTCAAAACCAGTTTTTGAATTGTTCAAATTTTCTTCTAGAACTTTGACTATCTCTTTCAACCAGTTGTTTTCACTTTTCAACCGATTGTTTGAAAAGGTTAATCTATTAGCTTCTTCATGAGTCTCTTGGAAAGTCTCAAGAAGTTGATAATAACTATCACATTTGATGGAAGAAGATGTACTTAAATGGTTTGATGCAGACTCCTCTCTTGTCATCAGACAAACATCCATCTTGGATTCTACAGAGGATGATCCAGCAGAGGACTCATCATTGTCCAACAAAGCACTTCTTGAATCTTTGCGTATTTTCTCAAGAGTATCCCACATTTCTTTAAGAAGTTCATCAGAATCAAGGGTAGAAACAATTATGTTCTTAGCTACACAATCAAGATGATTTCTTTCATTTTCAGATAAGGCAACATTATTTTCAAGCAGATGTATGAAAGCATTGTTTGTAATGACAACCTAGATTTTTCTATCTAATGAGTCCCCAAAAAATTCCATTCTTATACACCATAGCTGATAGTTTTCACCACAAAACAGAGGTGGTCTATTTAAAGAAGCACCTTCCCCAAAAGAAAACTTGCTAGCCATTAAAGCAGTTTTAGAAAACAAACAAAACTTGAATATTTTTCAAGAACCTAGCTTTTGATGTCAATTGTTAGAATTAATGGCTTAAACAGGGGGGGTGAATTGTTTGTCAAAAGATTTTCGTAAAGATGGAATAAGAATGAAGTTTTAACAACAACCATAGAATAAGTAATCAAGGAAGTCAATCAAACAATGTAAATGAAACTGTTTGTAGAATTTCAATCGGTTGAAACTTCATTTTAACCGGTTGTTTATGGCAACAACAAAAACAAAATTAAATCAAAGAGTTTTTAAGGAGTTAGAGAGAGATATTACACAACCAATTTATATTGGTTCACTCAACCTTGAGCTACATCCAGTTCCCAGAACAACCACTGGGTTCCACTAGTAATCAATCACAGATTACAATACACACATCCACAAAGAGGTGATCTTGATACTACAATAAACACTCACCCTCTTTGCTTTACACACCACCTTATTCAGAACACCCTCTGACCTTAGAGGTTTACACACTATCCACAAGTTTATAAAAGAACAAATACAAGAATCAGAAAGCAACAAATTACACTTGGATTTACAGGAATCACAGAGCTCCTAAGATCAGACCTTGAACCCATGCACACGTACTTAGCAATCTTGCAAAACTTTTGAATCTCTTCTAGAAATAAGTTTCAATCTCACTTTCTTATGTATACTTGATGTTTTTGAAATTCAAAGAGAAGCCATATATGATGGAAACCATCCGGCTACATACATCCACATAATGATGATGAAGAAGAAGCATTGGATTTGAGGACAAATCCTTTTCAAGAGGGAGGGGATGATGGAAGAGGCCCAAGCCCATGATAGAAAAAACCCAAGCCCAAGCCCAAATACAAGTTCAAGCTTCAGCTCAAGCCCAACAAATAGAAGATCTGGGCCAACTAAGCATCATTGGATGTCTATTTTTGTAATTACTTTTGAGTATTTTTAGTAGAACATAAAGGGAGGTGTAGACATATATATATATATATATATATATATATATAAGGTGCAAATGTATAAAGCTAAGTCACACCTTCCATGTGACATAAAAAGAAGGTGTAGGTGTAGATTTAGGAGGTGCAAAAAAAGAAACCAAGTCACACTTTCCTTGTGACTAGGAATTGGGTCCAAATTCAAATGCTTCTCATTTGAATTTCCCTCCACTGTCTTTTGAATTTCCGGCCCTCTAAATAGTATAAATAAGAGGGCTTGGCTCATGTATTTGCAAGATTAATATACTTGGTGAATTGCTGCCAAATTGTGCCAATTTCACTTCTTGCCCAAAACCTCTTAGGTTAGGCTATTGATCTTCAAATCTCCCCCTTACCAAAGAGAGTTGGCCTCACCACTCTCAATCCCTACCTTTCATGCACCTCCAAGGTCACCATATATCCTAGGAGGACCTTGTTTCGTCTACACTCCATGAAGCTTCCGCCAATAACCAACAATTCTACAAACAATGAAGGCACTTCTCCATCATTTGGTATCTAGAGCCATGGTCTTCAAGAGATAAGTACCTTATTTCGTTTTTAATTTTTGTGTTCATTCAAATCCATGTTGTTCTTCATGAATCCTTGATTGTCTTGCTGTTTTTGAGTTTATTTTTGTGTTAGATGTTGTTTTGGTTTAATCCAATCGGTGCATTCATGTTCAATTTGTTCTTGAGCTTCTATTTTGCAAATTTGGTGTAGGATTCCATATAGATTTGAGTTGTTATTCTGTTTTTGGTTTATTTGAGTCTTTATTGCAATTTCAATTGGTTTATATTGTGTTGTTTTGAGTCATTTTGATTTTTTAATCCAATTGTGTTTTGTCTAATCATGTTTCTCCTAAATTGTCATCAATTCCATGTAGTGCTGTTTTTGATAATTTTGGTTTCTTGATTTGCTTTGAGTCCAGTTTTTATTCTGAATTTGTTTGATCCTTTGGAGCTTTTTCCTTTTAGATTTGAGTTCATATTTGTATGTTAGATCCATACAAATTCATATACATCAATTCCATTGTATTCTTGAAGTTTCTTCAAACTGTTTTTATTCCAGGATTAGGATCACTCTGTTTTAATTCTGTTCTGTCTGATTTTACTTATCAAATTAAAATAAGTTGAAGAAAAATTGTGAAATTCTGGATTTATACAGATTGATGTGTTAGAAAAACAAGAAAAAAAGAATCAAGTCAAAATACAAAATAGAAAAAAAATGATAAATCAAATGAAAAAAGTGTACATCCTGGCGCAAACAGAGACGGTAATTTGACAACATATTTAAAAAAATTATCACAATTAATTGGGGCATTGTTTTGGTGTGATTCCAGCGCCAAAATTTGCTAAGATCTTAAATTGTTTGTGGTTAAAATTTCAGATTCAAATTTCAAATATCCAGCTCAGCATAAATTTTCTAATTCACGCTTTCTATGCCTAAAATTTCCAGTAGTATTGTTTTGCTTTTTTTAATCAATTCTAGTGTCATTCCTTAGGTTCAATTTGTGAGCCACCTTTTATTGAGTGCTTATTTGATTGATTGTCAAATTTATTCAACATTCTTTCAAGTTGTGTCATACAAATTACTCCATTTGTTGTTGTCCTATTCTAAATTTGAATTGTTCTTTGCTTTAATTTGTTGACCTCTAATTGTTGGTGAAAAAAAAAAATTCAAAGTGGTGTTTGTTAAGTTGGAATTAACCTTTGTGGTGAGTCCATCCCTACTTAGTAGGTACTGCTTTGGAGATTTAAATTGACTAACCATAAGAGGTTAAGGCAAGGAGTTGCAGCAAATAAGATTACAAACACATACACATTGTGGAATGCAACAAGAGTAACAAAAGCCAAGGATTGCATAGTTTAGGAAATTTGAATTTTATTTTGTAATTCAAGTTCTCTTGTATTTCCTTTGAATTGTAATTACATTCAACTTTGATTAATTAGTGGAATAATTACGTATTAGACAGTGAGTGTGTCTTCAATGGCTCTAAGTGTCTAGAAG
>Ga0123342_1010908_pt1 | contig 10200 bp, 4 predicted proteins | sample Turbeawhitnodule_FD_89960 | JGI IMG/M metagenome (GOLD analysis project Ga0123342, IMG submission 89960) | Root nodule microbial communities of legume samples collected from Mexico - Turtle bean Mexico white nodule | ecosystem: Host-associated > Plants > Roots > Nodule | place: Mexico: Nepantla...
AATATTTTATTAAATTTATTTCTCTCTCATACAAAAGACACTCTCTCATTATGCAATTAATTTTCAAAATAAATTATCTCTTTCAATTCATAACCACTCCTCCACCTCTCTTTCAATTCATAACCACTCCTCCACCTCTCTTTCATTTCATAACTATTCCTCTACATCTCTTTCAATTCAAAATCGCTTTTCCACCTCTCTTTCAATTCAAAACCGCCCTATTACGTATACCAAATATTGTAGAAAAAATAAGAAAGGGCACAATGACCATAATACAATAATAAAATTAAATATTAATATAAGGATAAAATGAGAAAAAAAATTAAGAGCAGTTAAGAGGGGAATAAGAAATGACACAATAACCATAATACAATAATAAAATTAAATATTAATATAAGGATAAAATAGGTAAAAAATATAAGAGCAGTTAAGAGGGGAATCCCTTTTATATATAGGTATAGATTATCCATATTATTATTAAAATTAATCTTATTATTAATAGTTATGTTAATAGTAATAATAATACTATTATTATTAATATTGATATCATCATTATTATATATTATTAAGTGGATAATATTAAATAGTAATATTAATAATAATATAATAATATTTATAATACAAATAATAATAATAATAATATTATTATTAGCAAAAACAGGTGTGAGACAGTTTTTTATATAATATTATTACACTAAAAATTTAATTAATATATAATAAATTTATAAATGTCATTATAAATTGTAATATATATATTTCTATGCCATTCTAAAATACATTCTAAAGAAGTGATACATTTTCAGAGGAGGATGTGTTTAGTTTTTCTTTTATTTATAAAAAGTATTTTTTTTTAATGAACATATTTATATTTATTAAATTATAACACCAGTACCAGTTGAGTAAATTTATATTATTTGAATAGAAAATATAATTTAACTTTAAATGAGTTTTTTTAATGTATAAAAAACGTCATTTATACTTTCTCAAATCTTTAAAAACTACACGACAAGAAACTAGTGTAATACATTTATGATATAGTTTATAATAAAAGATGGAATAAATCACTAGAAGCTTAAAAATGTATATACTTTGTTTTTCAAAGAAGATTGTTACTAAAGCAACTATGAATCTTGTTAATAGAAAATAATGTATTAAATAAATATATTAATACATTATTGTTAAATGATTTCTAAATTAGTATCTAATTAGTTACCAAAGTTTTTGCTAGAATCTAAATAATTGGTAGTAAAACCTTGGTAACTAATTAGATAAATCATTAAACAATAATATAAATTAATTTAAAAACCAAATTTTTTTCTAGTTTCTAAAATAGTTTTTAATTTATTTTTTATGAAAGTAATTATTTTTCTACCAAATTTAAAAGTTTCCTTTAATTAGTTGTTAACTTGGACCCACTCAATAGAATAAAAAATATTATTGTGATCATTATGTAAAATTAGTATATTCTTTTTATCAATTGACTTGTATATCAATACAAGTGATTGATGATCCTTAAGTATTTCATTCTTTTATAAATTCAGAAAAATCAATAAATTACAAAATAAATAAAGATATATGTAATATACACAATTATCTATTTGTGTAAGCATATGTATGAATGTTTTGTGGGATTTTCATTGAACTATAAGATCTGGATTATGCACTGAATACAAAATAATATAATGATATGATAGGGTTTTGATATTTCCCAAATGCAGAAGAGTGTGTTTTCATTCTCCATTTTCATCCTTTATATTGAAAAAGTGTGTTTTCTAGTTTTTTTTTTTCAAATTTAAATTTTCTGTTTAAAATCCAAAAATTGTGTTCTAGAATTTTTTTTTTTCACATTCAAATTTTTAGTTTAAAATTAAAAAAAAATCTATTTTTTTTTTCATATTTCAAAATCACAAAGAATAAAATTGGAAAAAAAATCCTCTTTATATATTGTGTTCTTTTCACATTCAAATTTTCAATTTAAAATTCAAATAATTGTGTTTCTAATTTTTCATTCAAATTCAAATTTTTAAATTTAGATTTGTCATATTTTAAAATTATAAAGGATAAAAATAAAAATATATATATATATAAAAGATAAAAAAGTTCTTTATATATTATTATAAATTAATATTATTATTACTATTAATATTATTATTATGAATATATGGATAATAATTTATAGGTAAACAATTTTCACTCTTCCTTCTCTCTTTTTTCCCAATCTTCATTAAAAGAATTAAAATTGAACCAATTTTTCACTCTATCTAAAAAAAATATTACTTGAATTTATATTTTAACACAATTTTTAAAATAAATTAGAACAAATATAGAACCTACCATAAAAATGGTTAAAGTTTATTTTATAATGTAGTAATGATCATTTATTGAAGAAAGAGAATAGAAATATTAATTAGATGTTTTTGGATATTACAAAACGCGTGGCAATACAAAATACCCAGGACAAAATAATTAATTCACCCCTTTAAATATATCATAAATATATTTTAATCCTTTATAATTTAACTTTCTTTTCCGTTTTATCCGTTTAAATTTAATTAATTTAATGTTTTCTATTACAATAATTACAAAAATAATATATATAGAAGTTAAAGCATTTGTAAGAATTATTCCTTAATTTTTTAACTGATGAATTCTATTTTAATGGAATAACCTTTACAGTTATGTTAATATACAATTTTTAATATTTTAATTTTAAATTAAACTCAACTGTATGAAATATATTATAAATATTTTAATCTGATTTTAAATTTAATTTTATTTCTTATTCATATTTAATTAAAATTTAATATTTTTAAAACAATGAAAATGAGTGTTGGATTTTTTTTTTCAATTTCATCATATTATTTTAAATATTCTTAATTTAATATCACTCTTAATGTTGAATTAATATAATATTTCCTATCAAATTAAAATCTCCGTTCAAATTAATGATGCTCTACTGTAATTAAATTTATCATGAGTTTACATTCAAAATTTTTTTTTATAAAAATATATGTAATTTGACATCTAAACTACCATTAGACATTAGAGTAACAACAATCATCTACTATTATATGAAAAAATATTATTAAAAAAAGAAAAAAAAATATATAAAAATATAAGGATATTAGGTCAAAACTCATATATTAACAAAAATATACAGTACATAAGTAGACTATAATTATTCATAAAGAATTTTAAGAACAGACTAGATAAAAGTCTATTATACCAATAAAATAAATAATTTTCTATTAATAATTTTTAAATTAACCAAGTTATCAGCACACATATTCTTTTCACAAAAAATATGAGTAACCTTAAACCACCTAATTTTCTCACAATAATTAAGACAAGTATTCATTGATTTTGAAACATTCAAGAAACATTTGTCCTAGTAGTAAATGCAACCCAAACCAAAGTAGAATCACATTTCAACCAGATATTAATAAGCCTCATCTTTTAAGCTTCCTCTCTAGCATGTATAACTCCATAAAACTCAACCACTAGAGCAGTTTGAACTTCAAGGAACATAGAGAAAGCTACAATAAATTCTCTCATACTCTCACAAAAAATACCTCCACAAGTAGCAAGGCCTGAATACCCCTAACAGTCTCATCAATATTAATTTTAACGTAGTCTAGTAAAGAAAACTTTCATCTCACAAGAAGAGGACGAAGAACTTTACTAATACCAAAAAATTTGACAACTTTAAAATCCATAATATCACATTTTTCATAGAAGTTTTAGAAGAGTTATCTACAAGACAAGTTAAATCTTTAATAACCGAAATAGTCTGAAAAATCTCAATCTTATCTTAAAAACGAGCCCAAATAAAATGAAGAGTTTTTGAAAATTAAATGAGTTAAAAGAAATAAATGGAAGTAATTAAATATGTATTATTAATGGTTTTGTATTTTTCAGTTTTTTTTTTTATGGTGAAAACCCACACTGTTCCACTGCATGTCTAACCGAGGGCGGATATATATATGAAAAATGATAGTGTGACAACTCAAAAAGTTGTATACAATCCTGATGTGATAGGTTTAGAAATAAATATATATATAGTAAAGGATAAATTTGTAACTAAATGATATAAAAAAGTATTAAAATAATAGTATTAGAAGTTGTAATGTGGTTGTATAAAAAAAAAAAAAAGTTATCCATATATCATTCATATATACACGAGGGACTGGGGTCAGAGTCACGCAAAACACTTCCTTCCTCAACAGCTTCAGTTTCCTGTCACCACAAAACGTTTCAACAAAACTCCAAATTACAAATCCCAAACACAGAAACGTTTTTCACATTTTGTGCCATGGAGAACAATGACATCGGAGCTCCGTCGGATGCCGCGCTCTTTTACCAGATGCCACCGACGGAACAGCCACACAGCCCCATGCACCACTGGAGGATCTTCTCCGACCACTCCTATCCCCTCCTCGACACCTTGGACAACCTTCCCAACTTCGATAGCAAACATCTTGATTTCGAAATGCCCAACTCTTCACTGCTGCCTCCGCTGCCACCAACCGCTTCTCTAGTGTCCGTTGACTCCGAAACCTCGGAGAAACCCAGCTGGCAGATCGGAGCTGCACCAGTAGTGCCCACAGCCGGACTCGACCGAGGAAAGTCCGTAGTCTCGGGTGATCTCTGCATGGCCGGCGGCGGAGCTGATGGCTGTATTAAGGATTGCGGAAAGAAGAAGAAAGCGAAGCCGCGTCGGAAGAACGCTTCCCTTCAGGCGTCATTGACAAAGTTGATGCAGGCCGGGCCACCGATTTCTTTGGCGAGGAAGCGTATGGAGCCGGAGGAGCTTGCTGAACTTGCTAAGGTTGATCCCATGAAGGCTAAGAGGTCTTATTCTTTTTTCCATTTTAATTATTTTTTAATTAAATCGTTTTTAAAGTTGGATTTTTGTTCCGGCTATATATAATTTATATGTGTAGAGATGTGGTTGGTTTTGACTGAATATAGTTATTTTACAAAATAAATTATATTTTTCATGAAGAAAACAAAGTTTGATATTATTAATTACTTGTGTTAAATTATAATAAAAAATTAATGGAAACATAATTACTTCTCTTTTCAAGGAATAATTTTTTTTTAAATTATTTTTGTGCATACTCATTTTAATAGGAACTTATTATTATTCATAAAAAATCTTCATCAAACCTTAATCATTTTGCCGTTAAAGTTATCAAATAGCAGATTTTTATGGTCTAATTAACGGTCTGATTTTAGAAGTATATTAAATTATTAAAATACAAATAAAATATATTTTTAAAATTATAATTTAAAAAAAGGATTTGACATATAAGTTATAATATATGTATGTAATTATTTTATATTTTTTTCAAATACTATTATTATTTTACAAAGGGTGGTGATAATAATTCACTTTAACAACTCAATAAATTAATATTTTAATTTTTTTTTCAACTTAAAATATTATTATATTAATATAATAGTTATTAATGTGATTTATTTTTTGGTAATAAATTAATCTTTTCCTTTTAAAAAACAAACTTATTCATAAACTTAAAGAAGTTTGACAGAGTTATATACCATCTTTTATGTAATAAATTAAGAAATAAATATATATAATAAAAATAAATTTATAATTAAATAATATAAAAAATATTAAAATAATAATATTAAAAATTGTAATATAGTTGTTTAGAAAATTAGAATTATCATTGTATCATTATCCTAGACTGCGGGTTGGACGAGCCAAGTTCGACAATTTTTCATAGTTTTTCATCTTTGCATGGTAATTAAGAGTTCTTCCACTGTGATCTATTTTTTTTCAAATTTATTACTACAACTTCAAAATCAAATAAATCATTCCAATGCATGACTTTGTTTTAAATTGCTTTTTTTTATAATTTAATAAAGAACTTCCGCTTGCAACTTTTTTTAACAATTCTAAGAAATTATATTTGCATAAATGATTTTTAATTTTTTTTTTATAGAAATTGTGTTTGCGTACATAATTTTCATTTTTTTAATGAAAATCATGCTTTAGTGTATAATTATATTTTTTTAAATAAAATTTGTATTTATACTAGTACAAGAAAATTATGAAATAGAAACTAATTTTTAAAAATAAAAGATAATTAGTTGCTATAGTGACTAAATTAAAGATTAAAAAAAATTGGTTTCTAAATTAGTTAATGATTTTTAAATTGGAATTTAAATAACCACAAAGGTTTTTCAATCGAATTTAAAATCTAAATAATTGGTTTTAGTAACTAATTATATATCAATTTAGAAACTATTGAACGATAATATAAACTAATTTATAAACCAATTTCTTTTAGTCTCTAATTTAATCAATATAACAACTAATTATTATTTTAAAAAAAAAATTATTTTTATTTCATAATTTTCTTGTAATGTTACCTAAAAAAATATTACTTTAAATTGGTCTCTGTCTATCTCTGAATTACTTTAGAAGAAGTAATATTTAAATAAAAAAATCAGTTGACCATTTGCACAATTGACTTGCACAAGAGAAATTAGTTTTCAGAGGATGTAGGATTAATGTTCTTAGACTGATATAAATTGAATTTTTGTGTTTTGTAGGATTCTTGCCAATAGGAAATCTGCTGCTAAATCAAAGGAGAAGAAAGAACGTAATGTGATAGAATTGCAAAAGAAGGAGGAATGGCTTGAAATTGAAGTAGTTAACCACATCAATAATATTGTCTTGTGTAAGGTATGTGTTTTCCTTTCAATTTATTATGGTTCTATATATATATAACGAAGATTTGGCAACTTGATTGTTAACACTAATATTTGTTAAAAATTAAACCTGTTACATCATTCCCTATATCTATTAATTATAAATGATGTTCTGAAAATACTTTGTTTGAAATTAAATATAGATGTTGTCTTTCCTTAGAAACTGTGGTGCCTTATTACAAAAGGTTTAGGATAATAATAATTAGATTAAATTACAATATTTGGCTGGGAAGAAATCCTGCAGATGCAAGACTGGATTGGGTTTGGAATAGCTAGACTAGGGGTAGAGGAGTGTTAGAATCTGGTTTTTGGGTTTTCTTTATATGAAAATTTCTTACAGACAACGCTTTGTTTTTGTTTTCTTTGTACGAAAAATTCCCTCAAGATAAGCAGGGTTGTTACTGTTTTTTTATTTTTATTTGTTGATTTTGGTCTATCTTTCATATTTTGCTGCGATCATTTATGTGTTTGAAGGTTTTCTTTAGGAGCCAAGGTATTTTGTTTTTTGATAAAATATATTTTGAAGTTTGTTGTAATGATATTCTTGTTGGACAGATTTTTTGATTGTTTTTTAAAATAAAGATTTATTTTAAATAATTTATATTTATTTGTTCAAACTCAGAATTGAAATTTCTCTCTTCAAATTATTAAGTAACTTGTCTCCGCGGCAAGAATGACCACTTACAAGAATATACACCTATATGGTTTTACATAAACTTGTTCTCCAAAATTGTGTCTATTCCATTTTTATAAACTTTGAGAAATTTGGATATATTTCACTTATTTAAAAAATAAAAATAATCTACACAAACTTTGAAATTTCTTTTTCAATGTGTAATTAAAAAAATATCAATAAAGAATTGCATTAAAATGGAGCATTTTTTAATGCTTCAATTCATATATATTAATTAAGATATGTCTTAGAGGTAAACTGGCTTTAACATCTCTAAAACCTCAGTTTTGCCACATAGTAGTACACTGTTTAGTAGCATATATATTTAACAAAAAAAATACTTCTTAATCACCCTGCATTTAGCTATTGAAACTCTTTCTTAAACGAGTTTCGTGTTATAAAAGAAAACTAAAAAGGTAGTAGTAATTTTCTACCCTTACATTTTGCTCTAAAACTACAAACCTCCATTCTTAGAAGATCAAGGGATCCACACTTTTGAACTCTTGATTAATAATTATCCCATTGAATATGTGTTTCAAAACTTTAGTAAATAGGTTCGTGTGTGGGTGCTTCATTTTGAATGAATTGAGCAAACTATTTGGTTTGGGTCTGCTTAATTGTATTTTTTTAATTTGTGAATAATTACTCCTGATTCCTATATATGTTTGAAACAAATCATAAACTTAATTTTGATTTTTAAAACTTAAAATATTGGTTCATTATATTTAAGTCACAGTTGATTATATTATAGTCACCTTTCACCCAGATATATAATTTAAAGTCTTTTAATCGTGTTTCTGAATCTTTGATGGATTTAAGTGATTGGGATTGGAAAACATACATAAATAATATGTCATGCATGTATCCATAAAAGAACATGGTGAAATTTAAATAAACGAAATTGTTGAGAAATGTTTTTGCCCCTAGATACTTATGTGCGGTATCTAAAATATAAATTGGGATCCAAAGAAAATTGAGAAATATGGCTGGATACTTTCCATATGCAGTTTGGATATTCATTGATCATAACCCAAATAAATGAACTGTAGCAATTTAAATGTGATAAATGTACTGTTTACTTGAGATTTATCTAAAAACTAATCCTACTTTAGGTTTTATGTGTAAGAAAATACTATTCTTCTCTGATGTGGTAAGTTTGATCTACACAGCACTTCACTAGAATATATTTTTATAATGTGTTTGCATTGCTTAGATACACGGTTTGTTTTGTACACTTTATTGATGTTTTTTTTGTTAGGTTTCTAAGGTCTTTTTCGGGGTGTTAGTAGGTCTAGTTAGGTTTTTGTGGACTGTTTTTTTCGGTTGAAACATGTTTATTAGACTACTATAAGTACTTTTTTTTTAATAAGTTGGTGTATCCATCAAATAGTTATTTATTTTTTATTATCGATTAGAAAAATTATTTGAGTGTTTGAAACCTAAAATCTTAAAAGGCTTGTCTTATAATGAAGTTTTCATGTTGTGTCCTATGTTTTTAAACATCATATACTTTAATATGATCAAAATAATAAGGATTTGAGCTGATTTTTGTTAATAATTTTATTTATTGGTTTTTTATTATGTTTTTTATCAATAAATAATTAATGAAATTAAAAGAAAACACTTCTGTCTCAACTTCAAATCAAAGTTCTTTCCTAGTATAATTTTAGGATAATAAACTTAGGATCAAGACAGTTTAAAAAAATATAATCAAACTTACTATCATCTTTATGGATGTTGCCTATGACTAGTTTTTTTTTATGCTTGCATATATGGTGGACATGATTTCTCAATAGTTAATCATAATATCTTTGTAGTTAGGTTTATCTTCATATCCTTATGATACATGAGAAGAGTCACATGTGTGTGTTTAGTGCTAAATTAATATCATATTTTGATTTTGTAATTATTGAAGTGGTGAAACCCTCTTGGTTTCCTTTCAAGAGTTGCATTAAATTTTGTTTTTATTTTATTGTTACATTGATCCTATTACCTTTTTATATAATCTTTAATTTACACATTTATTGTATATAGAAATTAAAAAAAATTATATATATTTTTATTAAATGAACTTTTTATTATATTTCTTCATTTTAAAAAAAAAATTAAATTATACTGAAAAAAGAAACACAGTTTGTAATACTTAAAATATGCATATATTATGGAATCATTAAATAATGGTATGCAATTTTTAAGATGGAAATGGAAAATCTTTTCTACGTACTCTCAAGAGGACAGTGAGGAAATATTGTAGGTGCCAGTCCACGATATTTCTCTTAAACTTGAGTTGTTGTTGTTTTTTCGTTACCTTTTACTTTTTCAGTATTTGGGTGGCTACCCTTGTACTCATTTTACATGAAAGTTATATAAAATAAAAACTGGTATATTTGTAATGTGTGCACTGGAGACAGCAAAGTAACCATTTTCATTTTAATTTATTCCTGTAAATCTCATAGTTGACCAGAGTTCATTTGTGATTCTAGATTTAGAAAAATTCTGTGTTGGTAAATTCTGTCTGAATATATAGTTTTTATTTATTCATATACTTTGATTTTACTATCATTAAAATGTTCTGCATCATGTGGAGGAGATATACATGTTTCACTCCTGAAAAAGTCCTGAAAAAAGACAAAGCACTACATTTAAATTAGTGTCTGAAATAAGAATGCAGGGATTAAGAGTCTGTTTATATACACTTTTTCTTGCATTCACCTAAAATACAAAACAAGCTCAAAATATAACTAGTTTATTAATTCCACATTGGTATTCAGTTAATTTTTGTCTCT
>Ga0123342_1010909_pt1 | contig 10199 bp, 8 predicted proteins | sample Turbeawhitnodule_FD_89960 | JGI IMG/M metagenome (GOLD analysis project Ga0123342, IMG submission 89960) | Root nodule microbial communities of legume samples collected from Mexico - Turtle bean Mexico white nodule | ecosystem: Host-associated > Plants > Roots > Nodule | place: Mexico: Nepantla...
AAGCTTTGTAATACCCAGGTGTATTCTATTCCCTTCTTCCTTGATTACTGTATTTCTGTATTTGTGTTGCCAAGGAGTGTTGTGTGTTCTTGAGGTGTTCAAGATCAACATTCTTGGTGTGGTATGCCAAAGGTAGTGTGTTTCTTGAGGGGTTCCAGGTCACTACTTTGGTGTGTGGTGTTTGTAATCTGGTTTTGATTGCATAGTGGTACCCAGTGGTTTCTGGGAACTGGATGTAGCTCTTGGTGTAAGAGTGAACCAGTATAAATTGCTTGTGTGCTTATCTCTTACCCTTAACTCTTTAAATTCTGTTTTTAAGTTGTTTGAGTTCTAACTAGTATAAACAACCGATTATTTCGAAGAAACAACCGATTGTTTTTCTGATATCATCTTAAAACAGTTTTGGGTCTTTGTTTCCTTGATTCTTTTCTTTGTAATTCAGCATTGAATTTCATTATACCTTCAAAGTTTGAGAAAATCTCTTATAAACAATTCACCCCCTCTTGTTTAAGGCCATATATTCTAACAATTGGCATCAAGAGCTTGGTTCTTGAAAGATATTCAAGTTTGATCATAAAAACATTTTTCTTATGGCTAAAAAATTACCTTTTGGGGAGGGTGCCTCAATAAACAGGCCACCTTTATTTTGTGGTTTGAACTATCAGTTTTGGAAGGTTAGAATGAAAATCTTTGTTGAATCACTTGATAGAGGAGTTTGGGATGCAATAGAAAATGGTCCTTTTATTCCTATGTTTGAAAAAGATGATGTTTTGTTTGAAAAACCTTGGTCCCAATGGACTAAGAGTGAAAATGAAAGAGCACAATATGATTGTATTGCAAAAACTATTATCACCTCTGCCTTAAATTCTAATGAGTTTTTCAGGGTCTCAAAATGTGGATTTGTTAGGGAGATGCGGGATACACTTGAAGTAACTCATGAGGGAACCAATGAAATAAAGAGAGCAAGGTGAAGAAGTCAAGCAAGAAGGAAAATAAAGCAAAACAAAAAAGAAGTCAATATGTGTTTGATGACCAAGGAAGAAGATGATGCAAGTAGTGTAAGTTCTTGTAATTCTTTAAATGCTGAAAATTATAGTCAACTTCTTCAAGCTTTTAAAGAAACACATGAGGAAGCTAACCGATTGGCAATCTTTAACAAACAGTTAAAAGGGTTGAATAACTGGCTTGAAAACAGAGCCAAGGCTCTAGAAAAAGAGTTGGAGAATTCAAAAACTGATTTTGAAAATCTATAAATGCTTTACGAGAACTCTTCTTGCAAGTGTGACTCTCTTGTTTGTGAAAATTGTGATTCTCTTGAAAAGAAGGTTCACTACCTTGTGAAAACTGTGGATAGACTTTCAAAGGGTAAATCCAACTTTGAGACTGTCTTGGGATCTCAAAATTGTGTTTTTGGAAAAGCAGGTTTAGGTTTTAATCCACAGATCAAGAAAACCGAGTTTTCAAAGTCTTTTTCAAAACCGCCAGAAAAACAACTGATTGAAAAATCGAAACAACCAGTTGTTACATGCTTTTATTGCATGAAGAGAGGCCACTCAATTAGATTCTACAAGATTAAGATGTTTTTTTTTCCTAAAGGTATTTTGAAATGGGTTCCTAAGGTTTCCGAGGTTCCTAAGACTTCTACTAACATCATTGGACCCAAATTCATAAGGGGACCAAATCTTGCTTCTTAATGTTTTCTTGTAGGTATCCTTGGCAGCCAAGAATCACTTTTGGGCTTGAAGAATGACTGCTAAAGGGAAGAATATCAAGAGCAAAGACAATCTTTGTACCTACACTTTTCAATTGTATATGTCTTGCAAGGTTCTTTGAATGTCAAGAGACATCCTTGGCACACGCATAATGTTGATAAAAAAAAAACTTCAAAGAGGGTATGTGTTTTTTTATTTTCTCAATTTATGTAAGTGTGCCTTTTGACCATATGAACATCTTAAAGTCTTCTTTTTGGGTGAATCTATTGGGGTTCTCTGTGCAAAGGTATGAACAAATTGCATACTGCATTTCATTAATTTAAAAGGTAATTTTTGGTTATGAAAAATGTTCTTTTTGCTGTCACAGTAAAACAACCAATTGTTTTTTCGAAACAACCGATTGTTTTTCCTCTAACACCTTTATATTATGCTGCCAATTTTTCTTATGCATGATTAAACCATTCCTCTTTTTCAAATCTTGCTTTTAGACAAATATACATTGAGTGTGCCTCAGAGTATGATAATAAAAGATTATATCTACTTGTTTTCTTGAAAGCTCTATGACATGCTTTATTCTTGAAATGTCAAAATTGTTTGTACTGCTAAACTACTGTGTTATCATTCTGATTTCTGCTTTGTACAACCCTTCTCATTGTCTATTTGTAGATCAAATAGGGGGAGAAGTTTATCCTTGATTTGGTTGTATAGTTAGCTTTAAATATGTGCATTATGTTTTTGCTATTCTGCACTTGAAAGCTCTTGAACACTTCATTTTTCTGGTTTTTCTACTAATGTTGTATATGCAGAAAACCAGTTTGTGTGTGTTTTGTTATCTTGCTGCTATACTTGCTTTGTATATGCATCAATTATGTGTTGCAGGACCTTTCAAGTATGGGTGCTATGATGAAGAATAATCAAAGTGATGCTTATGGTTCAAGAGTATACACCTTACTCAAATTCTTGACAAGTCAAAATTCATGACCTATGTAAAGTAAGTTGTTAACATTTTAAACATTTTTTTGTTGTCTCAGAAAAACAATTGATTGTTTGCACGAAACAACCGATTGTTTTACCTCTGGCACATAAAGATGTTATGATTTCTAATGCATGATTACAGTTGTTCCTTTTCTTTCATAACCCATTATGAGTCAAATATGCATTCTTTGTGCCTATGAATTAGATCATAAAGAGATATACTCTTTGTTTTCCTTAAAATTCAAAGCTTTTTATGAATGGCAACCACATTGGTGGTCATGGGATTGATGAATATTTGTGAATGTATCTTTGGAACGTCTGGAAGGTTTGCTCTTAACAGAAGAAAGAATATTTCTACCAAATCCACCTCTTGAGCAATCATTTGACCAACTTGAATGAAGAAAAGATAGGGGGAGAAACTTTGGTCTCCTTGCTGAAATTTCTGGGGTCTATGGTACTTTGATTCTGTTGTTGTCATAGCTCTGATACACCATAGATTTTGCTGCAATTTTGATATGGTATCACAGGTTTGTTGCTGCAATGGTGCTGCTACACATAGTGGTATTCTGGTTTTTCTTAATCCTGTTTTTATCCCTTCTTTCATTCTATTTGTGAAAACAAATAGGGGGAGAATGGTGTGGTTTTATATGTTGTATTGCTGCTGCTACACTCTAGTGTTATCTGGTTTTCTCATGGTTTAAATTCTGCTGTTGCGATGCTCTTATTCACCATAGTTCTTCTGCACACATGATATTGAACAAGCTCAAAAGATGGATCTTACTAGTTTATGATGTGATTCTGCCTTGATTTGTGATGCATTTACTACTCGAACTAATGTTCCTTGAATGCTTTGTAATAAGTGGAACACTTGTCTTAACTACTATAGGGAAATCAGGTTTATGGTTTTTCATATTTTTCGTGAAGGGAATGCATGTGTTGGTAAGCTTTGTAACTTAGGTTTTATTCATAGAGAGTATTTTCATCGGTATAATAGGCTTCCATTAGTCTTGTCTTAGAGTTCTTTATTAATAGGTATAGATTACATATATACCGTTTTTGTTAATATGAGTTTTGATCTAGTCCCCCATATTTTCTTGTATTTCCTCTCTTTTTCTTTTAATAATATTTTTTTTTTCATATGGTGACAGATAATTGTTGTTACTTGAGGTGTCAACCTAACTAAGATATGTCAAATTTCATAATAATGTCTAACATGAGAACTTAAAAAAAAACTACTTTTATGAAAAATTCTTCATAATAAGATTCCAACTGATAAATAAGTGCAATTGAAAGGCATTTTTCTTTGTTCTATATGCAGCTCATATAACAAGCAAGAGGAAACTACGATGCTTTGAATGCCCAATTTGTAAACTTTCAATCTTGGATTCAAGATATCTTTCTAGGTTTGATTTCTCGTTTGGTCGAAATATTTTAATATTCTTCTGTAGGGCAGGAAATCCTCTTATCAAGGAGACTTGGTTAGTTTTAGTTTCCTACATTGTTCAGATGATCTTAAAGATGAGGAATTTTGCTTGCTTCCAACATTGGGTAACTTTTCACACTGCTTTTCATACAATGCATTGCTATATTTGTATGACAGGTAATACTAAAAAAAAATATGAAAAATGATATTATTAACTTTTCCATTTTGAAGACTTTTGATATTCAAACTAGACCAAGAAACAAAGATCAAATTAGAGAGGCTTAAATCATGTTGTTAGTGGAGGAATTTATAGGTGAATTCGTGGTGATCACATAGGTGAATTTGCCTCGATGTTAAAAAATCTCTTTTATGAATTGGTTGGTGTTATTCTTATGGTTGAAATCTCAATTGAACGCAACTTCATATGTATTTGGGTGATGTGTGACTCTTCATTAGTTTGCTAAGTTTTTTCTAACATTCAAATAGATCCTTGGTCTCTTAGAGAAAGGTGGATTGAATGTTTTGTTTACTATAACACCCTGACATTTAAGTTTCTCTCATTTTTTGGGAAGAAAATAGATGTCCCTCTTTGACTTTAGGTTTATATAGGTTGTATCCTTAAGGAGTTTTTCTTTTGTTTGAAAGATTTGGTTTGGTCCCATACTTTTTATACCTGTTTTTTTTTATATAACATGATTATAAATAAATTAATATAATTATCTTTGAATAACTTACTAAAAGGAAGCTAATTCTTTTGCAGAGTTCAAGCTATATAATATATAATATATGGTATAAAGACAAGTCTTTTTTAATTATTACCATCCTATAGTGATTATATAAACACACATCATAGGTAGATGGAAATATGAAATTGCAGCAACAAGCTAGGAACATTATTACATAATTCTGATGGTCCTGATGAATCCATATGTGGTAAAAAAAATAGAAAAAAGGTACATGCAACTTATTACATGAAGTTTAATTTACACTTAAAATATCATTTCTATATATCCAAAATGTTGATTAAACATGATGTTACAAAAGTCTTAATGAAGTTGTGAACTCGCAAGCTTGTTTTTAATCATGTTCCTATTGTACAAAGAAAGCAATAACAACCGTGTTAAAAATTTGTTTCACTTCATGTAACAAACACTGTCATCCCCTGACTCAAGTATTTGATAATACAGAAAATACTAAATTACAACAAAACCAACAAACACATGAAAGGTATATGAGGTTTCCCAAAAGCTACTACAGAAGACATGAACTTTCGCACATTCAAGTAGTGTCTTTTATTACATAAATTTTATTCAATGGAAAGGTTAAGAATGAGGAATGGAAGTCAATACTTTACTATGATCATTAAGTTGAAACCTAAACCTACTCAATGAACCTACTCAATGCCTGATTTCTTTCTCATCTCCACAACGATCTCATGGATCTTATGTTGATCAGGAAGAGACTTAGCAACACTCTCTTTCTGGAGGCACCTCTTGGCCCAAGCAATAAACTTAGGGCACTCACTCTCTAAGTTGAGGCCGCCAAAAGTCTCATAGGCTTCAAACCAAGTGTAAAATGGTACAAGTGCTACATCCACGAAACCAAGATTGTCTCCTCCAAAATAAGTCTTGTCTCCCAGTTGTTCCTCCAACACTTTAAGGGTTTCAATGAACTCCTTCTTAGCAACTTCGTTTTCTTCTCCTTTTGATGTCCAAAGAATCTTCCTTCCAAGATCATACATCTATTTGACATTTCAGAATTAACAGTCAATCAGATCATAAAAGTGTAATAATGAGAAAATGATCAACTTACACAACTATTAATCTAATACTTTTTCCTACATCTTGCTAAAGAAGAACAAAACTTTCATAACCACTTAATGTAAATTATGGAAATCACAGGATAAAAAGATCTGAAGAAAGTAGCTATGTCTATCCTAGTGGGGATCATCTTCCTTACATTCTGCATCTCCCATTTTCCAATACAACCAAACTATACATCATTATATACCATAATCATAACAAAAGCTTCATGGTTGCAAGTAAGAATCAAAGCATTGAAGCACAAAAAGGTTACCTTCTTGTCAACAAAGTCAGCCCAGAATCTAGCCTGAGCTCTCTGGTAAGGGTCAGAAGGTAACAAGGGAGTTCTGTCATGCCAAACCTCGTCAATGTACTGAACAACAATGAGAGATTCAGAAATGGGCTTGCCCTTGTGAATGAGAACTGGAATTTTCTTGTGAACTGGGTTCATTTGGAGGAGAAGAGGACTCTTGTTCTTCAAGTCCTCTTCTTTGTACTCATAATTTATACCCTTTTCAGCAAGTGCGATCCTCACCCTCATCCCAAATGGACTTGGCCAGAAATCTAGCAGAACCACCTCATCTGCCATACTGATTCAACTTCAAGAACAGATATGATAAAACAAGATTCAAACAAGAAAGTGATTTGCATTGCAAAAGAGGAGTGAGGCCTTGATATTTATAGCTAGTTTTGAACTTTGAATTATTCAAATATGACTATTATAGTCAATGTAAGCTTGGCATAATTAAAGAATCTTCTAGCTTTTAACTGCAAATAAGATTATTACATGTTCTTTTTAGTCGCAGGTTCTGGAGTATTGAGATGCTACCAATGTTAATGTGTATTCTGGAATATTCTCAAGCGTTATTTTCCGATCTTGGCTTCTACACAGCACAAGCATGTTCGTTTCAAGGTTCCAGGACCTTCCATGTGTAAATGGAACGAGGGCTAGAGTCCCTGCCAAATTGCACTCAACAAGATTGAGAACAAGTCGTCTTCCATGGTACTATAATTTTTCACATCACTTTCCAGTTTCTACCACGTGTTTTCCATTCTGTTTCTTCCACTATTTATCAATCCTATTTTTGGTATTATTAAGATATGCCTTTTTTTTGTCTTGTTTTTATCTTTTTCTTAGCATTTGTTAATTTTTAAATTATTTTTAAGTTCTACTCTTGATGTTTTTTAATATTATTTTAAATTATTTACAGTTAATTATGGTTAATTAGAATAAATATATTTTTCTTCGTTTTGTAAAATAATAATAATAATAAATTTTATATTTCATAACGAAAACACAAACCCGTAAGCCGTGGACTTAGAAAGAACCCAATTGATAAACAGTCAAAGTTATATGAATAATTTAAATAGAAAAAGAAAGAAAATTGAGGTTGACCCAATGATGTAATCGCTTAGATCATAATCTTTTGAATACTTTAAATAGAAATAGAAAGAAAAGTAAAGCATTGATTTTCAAACTGTAACCGAAAGCAACTTGACTTGTGTCCGATGATGTTGTAATTGCTTAGATCATAGTTTTTATAATACATCAAATAGAAATAGAATGAAAACCGAAACATTATTTTTCATATTGTAACCAAAAGTAAATTGAGAACCCGATGTTGTAATTGCTTAGATCATGTTTAAAAAGTTGAATTCAAGAGTTCTTCAAAAGTTTTACAGACAGTTTTTTTTTTCCATTTGTCATATCTTAAAAATAAAATATGTATAATAATATTTTAGATTTTGTAAATTGTGTTTTTGGTGTCTTGAGTTTTACGCGAAATTTTTAATTTTCAAATGCTTAAGTAAATCTTTGATTAAAAAGACAATCAACTTAAATAAATATCTTGGAAGTGTGGCGTATAATATTATATATTATATATAATATTTTTTTTATAATTATGTATTTTTTTTAAAAGGTACAAGTTTAAGACATTGATGTATATTTTTTTTATTAATAGTAAATATTTTACTAATAATAAAGGTTTACTATAGTAATTTTTTATAATTATGAAAAATTGTTTTTTAAGGTGTAATTTTTTAAGCGAGTATCTAACTCGTAACAAAATAAACTTGAATTATATATTTTTTTTATTAGGATAAATAGTTGATTCGGTTTAATAAGTATATATTGAGATGTTAGTTTTTTATATAATAAGAAGAAAAAGAAGAAGAATCTTGGTAAAAAATATTTTATCACATTATTTTTTTTTAATTCTATTAATTATTAAGGTAATTAAGAAAATGTTTGATCTATTAACTGTCGTATATTTATTAAAAGAAAAATTAACATTATTATGCAATTAATTTTGAAGAAGTTACTAGAGATTTTAAGTTTATAAAGAAAAAAACAAAGGGTAATACTCTGACAATTATAAAGATCAAACACATGTTTAATTACATTAATAAAGTTCTATAAAAATTAAAACTTAGGTATAATTATTTTTTAATTCCTACATTAAAAACGAATAGTCAATGTATCCAATTTTATCGTTTCCGTCTAACATATAAACTCTACGTCTAATTTGAGTGATCATCTTTCTTTTCCGAAACCTTCAAATTAGATTTTAAATCTTTAGATAGGTGTGGATTAGTTCTACCATTGGTTCTAGAAATCTTCAAATTGGTTATGCAACACCCTTCTCTTTTCCCATCCATTCTCCCCCATTGAACCTCATCTTCACCCTCACCAAACCCTCTTCTACTCTTTTCATCCGACGAAGGGCTTCACCTTCCTCTGCACTGGCTGCGCCTTTTACATGCATCCCTACTACACCATTATTTTTTTTATCAACAATAAATAAATAAAATTACGAGGAATACTTAAGGGGTATCCCAACCCGTATACAACAGCCACATAGTTACTCCTCCGAACGGGAAGGATAACCAAAGTGTGACATATCCTGCAAAAGCTATATCCCCAGCCAGTTCACAAAATTGTACTAACATGACAGTAAACTACAGAAAAAACCAGCAGAAAAAAACCAGCAGCTTCCCAACCCCAACACCATTCCAAGAGATATAGTAGAGCATCTCCTAGTACTCCCCCTGCACCCTGCAATCCAGCCCTCTATACCAGAGTAGATTTCCGTTCTTCCGTCTACCAACCTCGCTCCAACAGTCTCTACTTCCTACTTTCCTTTTAATACCAACACACCACTAGAACTGTGCATCCAAGCTCGCTCTTTGCTTGCTTAACAACTATAGTGACTTTAGAATAAGTGAAAAGCACAAGCACATCAGCCTTTTTCCTTCACCCACCATCTCCTTCACCTATGTATTGACCAGCCAGCAACCTCCCAAACCTGCTAGCCGCTACAAATCAGCCACGAATTTACGAAACACCATGTTACCACCTTACTTTCTCTGCATAGTAACATCACGCCCCTATTCCAGACTGAGTCAGACCCCCTGAATAGCGTGACTCAATTCCATCCTCAGAGAATCGGTTGCACCCATGGTATCACTTCAAACACCCCTCCTTTGGTACTAGTGCGTCACACCCATACCAGCGTGCTCCCTTTTTAACATATATGCTCTCCTTAACAATCTGCTTCCGATTCCTGCAAATAACGTTAACAGAGGCCACCCCCGAAACAAGAAGCAGCAACCTAATTCCCTGCCTGGAGAAAACTATCTAATCCATAAGGAACCCAAACCATCACTATAACAGATTCCTACCTACCAGAGACTTCACATGAGGCCAATCCAGAAGTAACAACCATCTTCATCATAACCATCACAGACGCATGTAAGCCAGAAAATTTTAGCAGCTTCTGATGCAAATATTTGGGTTAAGAACCCAATCTACAAAGGAATAAGAAAACGAGTGAGCTTTATGCTTCATCCACAACCAAGACTTCAGTTGAGCCCTCTGGAAAACCTCCTCAGCATCTACTACCCCTTGCTGGAATGCAATCATGTTCCTATGGTCCCATAAACATCTAATGACATTTGCCCATACCCCTTTCCAGATCCTATTCTGCTTATTACTAACTTGAAACAGGTGAAAACTTTGGAAATGCAGCTTCAGATCATGTTGTTGTACGAATGAAATATCTACCCACTGAAAGCATAGAGACCAAACCTTCTGGGCATATTTACACTCCATGAAAAGGTGATGACAAGTCTCCTCTTGTAACTGGCACAAGGGACACATCATTGAGTTCACCACTACCCCTCTCCGGCTCAGACTCACTCTTGTAGGAAGTCTTCCCATCAGTACCCTCCAGGCTGTCACTATCACATTTGGAAAAGCCTTCACCCTCCACAAGAGTTTATACA
>Ga0123342_1010910_pt1 | contig 10197 bp, 2 predicted proteins | sample Turbeawhitnodule_FD_89960 | JGI IMG/M metagenome (GOLD analysis project Ga0123342, IMG submission 89960) | Root nodule microbial communities of legume samples collected from Mexico - Turtle bean Mexico white nodule | ecosystem: Host-associated > Plants > Roots > Nodule | place: Mexico: Nepantla...
AACAAGAATGTTTATATACACCAAACACAATATATATAAAGATAAATATTTTTTAAGAAAAATTTAAAAAAGAGAAAATATATATATATATATATATATATATATATATATATATATATATATATATATATATATATATATATTGAAAAGAAGAAAAATATTTAAAGGATGGAATCTTCTGATATTGAATTGAAAATGCTGTTTTGGCTGTACCTTAGGAAAAATTTCATCCAAAACTTCCAAAGCCCTTCTTGAATTCCAACCTGAGTATCCACGCAAAATGATATCCGCCTATGCCACCATATCAAACATTCTATAATTCAGAATCATCCACCATCGATAATAACAAAAACTATATATATATATATACATATATACGTATATACACATATATATATATATAAACATATACATATATATACATACATATACATATAAACAGAGATAGTCGATCTTCTTGTTTTCAATTGCAGCCATGTTTTCATCAGCATTTAAAAAATCACTGAATTAAAAAATTGCATTTGATCTATCATTTATCAACAACAAAAATGTAGTGATATTCAATTCCTCTGCTCCATTCGAGGCTGAAATAGGAGGAAAAAAAATAGAAGAAGGAATATATATCTGATCTTTCATAGTAATTAAAAAATAATTATATTTTTTCAGCTCCATTTTGTAGTGAATATTAGAACGAAAATCAGAAGAAAAAAACAGCAGGAGGACAGGGAAATGATGTACCATGAATATCATTACCTCATCATAGTAATGAAACATTTTCACAGTTTTATACAAAATTGTGACGAGTCTTTTGGTGTAAATGCGTCAGAAATCCTTTTAAGCATGAATTAGTATTGAGGTGTGGAGAAATAACCAAAATGATTACAAAAAAAAAATGATATATATTCAGTGGTTGGCTTGTTCTGGTGTGAGAAACATATAGAAGTAGGGTTGCAAAATATGGAGTTGGTGAATGAGAATGAGCATAAAGGAGAAAGAGAATTGAAGAAGGACCTTTCTGGCATATAAATTAGCTAGAATAGCACCCCAACCACCATTATCGAAGCTCATTTGAATTATGGATGAACCAAATAACACAATCTGAGGTCTCAATGGTCCTGCCATGAAAGTATAGAATGTTTCTCTCCCTTTTTTGCTACCCTCACTCTCAAACAAGTAATAACACTACACACTCTCCTCCTACAACATTGGGATCAGCCATTTATAGACCAGGAATAATAGTGAATATTCTTGTTCCCTCTCTCTCCTTCGATCAACACTTGTCCCCGCCACGTTACATAGTTAGCTTAAATGCACAGCTGTTATTTGTGTCTTGTTTTATTTTCAACTTGTCCTTTCATCATAATGCATATACCATCAGATCCACTCCCCTATATCATAACTCATAAATTGTTTCTATCTATCTTTCTTTTAATTAATATTTATTATTTTTCATAAAATATTAATTACTATGTTAATATTCATTTTTTTATCAGTAATAAACTATAAATAAATGTGGATCACTTTAGGGTTGGTTGTTTAATGCTTTCTTGAGTTGCTTTGCTTGTTCCTTATTTACGTTGGAAGGTGTTCCTTGGTTGAAGGTTGGTAAGGCGCTAGATTTTTATGTATAAGGGTTGGACCACCCCTAAAGTGGTTCCCATTTATTTATTTTTTATTGCTGATTAAAAAAAATGGTCCAACCCATATACTAAGCACACAACCATTAATCTATTGCTCACTACTCATTCCCACCAACACCTAAAAATCACTATTTAAATACCAACAAAAAAAACCTACAACATTCCCTCTTACCCCAACAAAAACTCGCATCCTGCGACTTGGAAGTAAACTAAGTTAATATTCATTATTTTCCATAAAACATTAACTACTAATATTCATTATTTTCCATAAAAATTATGTATTAATTTAATTATTTAAACGATTATCGAATCATGAATGTACATTGAATAAGTTTTTTAAGAATATTAGTTAAAGCATAAGAAATTCATTAAAAACTAACAAAAATACAAAATTTAACAATAGTATAGAGATTTCTTAATTCGTTATTATCTAACCATATAATTATTATTATATATTAAAATTGTTTTTTTCTAATAAATATTTAGACTGAACTTTCATTATTTGATACTTTTAAAATTTTTACATTATTAATGTATAAAATTAAACCCTACGTATATTAAGTTTTAATGTTTAGACGGACTAGTATAAAAGTCCTGTGATAAAGAAAATAATCAATTTTTGAATACAATTTTTAAAATACTACAAAGCCAACAATAGTGTACATAATAATTTAAAGAAATTATATTAATAAATCTAAAAATTATATTTTCTTTTTAAGAAATGGTCCTTAATTTTATTATTCCTTATTGGATGCAACAATTTCCCTGCGTATACATTTTTTTATTAATTCAACTTTATTTAACATTCCTTGTGGCTATATCCACGAAGACCTTGGACTTCTAGTGCTACAGAGACCATGAAGCGTGTCACACTATCACAACGTTTATCTCCATAAAAAATTATTTATTTTAATTAAAGTGAAATACTTTTGTTTTATTTATTTATTTTAAATAAAATCTTGTGGTGTGATTCTCACCTTGATTATTTTAATACTATTGTTTACGTGTACTTATAAAATGATTGAAGTAATGTTCGTCGTACTCTTCCTCCCTCTCTCTCCATATATATTACAATTATATTGAAAAAGAAAATGCTTTAAACGTTATTCTTTCACGAGAAAAAAAAATCAACTTTGATCATAACATTTTTAGGGATTTTTTATCACTTCTTTTTTTAATATTTTATTTTTAGATTCTTTAGGTTAAATTTAATTTCAATGTTGTTTTACAGAAGTATTAATAATCTAAAATAATATCATACAATAACATAAATTATTTATCATAAATCTAAAGGTCCAAAAATATTTATTTATTAAAATTCTTAATTACAGTATATATTTTCTATATTTCAAAATGCTAAAGTAGTCCATAGTCTAGAAAAGAGAAGACCAATTATGTGGATGCAATAATTGGCCACAAAATATAGTTTTTAACAAATTCGATACAATTTTAAAATGTGCTAATTGTCTTCGCTGATGTCGCTATATCGATCACGTGGGCGTTCGACTCTCTCGTACAATAATAACAACAACATGAATTATTGTGTTTGAAATTAAAGTGAGACACTTTATATTATTATGGATATACTAAATCATTTAGCGTTTATTGACTACCACTTATTGTAAATGGTGTATTGTTTTAAATACTTTAAAGGATTTTGTATTATTCCTTAGATTTACATTTAGAAACACATTTTACTCTTTGAAGTATTGTATTTAGACATTATTTATGTATAGAATTTTCTGTAATATTTTTTTTGTTTTGTTTTAGTCTTGCTCTGTTGTATTTTCCTGAGATTGTTATGGGGACTTAATAATTGATGTAGTTTGTGGAGAAGAAGGGAAATAAAATTAAAATGAGCAAGGTTTTAAAGATATGATCACCAATTTTGATATTGAATTTTTTTTTTAAGCGATTTTGAATTATGGAGAATTAAGATGAAAGCTATCTTGATATAACAAGAATATGTTGATGTGATAAAGGTTGAGGCAAACATGACAATGTCTATACTTAAAAAAAAAATAGATTAAATGATCAATAAAATTAGAAAGACATAATTTTGTGTCTCGGAGATAAGACACTTAGAGAAGTTGTGGAGGAGATAATTGTCACGTCTATGTGGATGGAATTTGAGCCATGGTATATGATGACATATTTAGGATATAGACTCTGTCTCAAGAAACAATTGTATTCGTTTATGATGATAAAATCAAGAATGATGGTGGAACAACAATAGATTTTAGCAAGATTATTGAGAACACTGAAGTAAAACTCAAAGATGAAAATAAGGTTTTACTTCTTCTTAATGTTTTGCCTAAGATATTTGAACATTTTAAGGACGGTTTAGGAAGGAATAATCCATTACTTTAGAGAAGGTTCACACTTGAATTTGGATTATAGGGCTACAAAAGATTTAGGAGTTAATGTAGACAATATTGGGTTGAGTTTTAATGTTTCGAAGTCAAAAAGTAAGAAAAGGAAGGAGGTGAAAGGGAAGAAGTAAAAAACATTCATCATATGATAAGTAGAAAAAGGGAATGAATGCTACAATTGTCACAATAACGATCTCTACAAGGTAAACTATCCAAAGAAGGAGAGGAATGAGATGTGTATAAACTCTTATTCTAAAGAGAATCTACTTAGGTTGCGGTAGCGTCTGACAATTATGACTTTGTTGGAGTGTTGAGCTAGATACATAGAAAAGCTAGATCATGGACTAGGGTTGGACTTACCACGTGTGTGTAGTGAAAAAGTTCTCTGAGATCTTAGAATCAAAAGAATGAGTTGTGGTCCTTCTTAAGAACAATAAAGCATGTAAAGTGTAAGGTATGAGGTGAATCAATTGAAGAGATGTTTGATGACAGAGAGATGTTATTACAGATGTGGGGCATGTTCCAAAATTCAAGAGAAGTATTTTGTTGATTAGTTTTTTTTATCTTATGGGTTTGATAGCCAATAATGAACAAGGTGTACTATAAAAGTTTTTAAAATGAGCATCCACAGTTGCTAAGGGAGTAGAAAGGAACAATCTTACCTACTAAATGGTTTAACCGTGATCGTACATGCATCAGAACTAGTCAAATAATGCAAGACAGAGACAAAGTTATGACATCTAATGTTGGAACACATAAGTGATAGAATGGAAGAGTTAAAATTTTGTGATCAATCTGTACTTGCTAAGTCTCATAAATTTGTTATCCTTAATTACTAAGTGCAAGGACATGTTCTAGTTTTGAAATACATTACCCTTATAGTAAGGTTCATTTTGATTTCTTTTATTTGTATTGTTATGTGTTTTATTTTGGTGTGAACCACGCGTATTATACTAATAATATCATTAATTGTAATTAAAGTGAAATGAATCATGATCATAAGCAATGCGATATTGTAACAGAAGCCAACATTCCCATCTAGCAATATATAAAAGATGAAATGGATCGTTGACTGTTTATAAAATTATTCTTTTCATATATGTCATATTCGGGACAGGCCGGGTATAGCTGCTGTAGGTATTGTACAATAATTGTCATCAACTTGCTTCATTTCAATAGTTTTTCAGGAATGCTTCTCACTTTTACCTTCACTATCTTTAGTAGAGCAATAACAAACACACAAGTGAGAAAAAAAAAAAACAAAAAATGAAATACTTACATGAAAAGTTTACAGGTAAATCACAAAAACCAAAGCTTATGAATATCTAATTTTATTATATAATTATGCAGCAAAGTAAAACCATACATCAAAACCAACAGCTGAAGATGCATTGAAAGGATCTACAGAATTCCAGAATTGATGATGAACTGCGAAAGGATCTGCAGGATTCTAGAGAATGAACTGCAGCGTCTGCATCTGCAACCAATTCTGCTTTTCTAGATCCCCTTCTTCTTAGCTTCACATTTGATCTGCATTGAATATTCCACAAGTGAGCTTGCTTTTAAAAACATGTTAATATTAACACTTTGATTATATGGATTGAGATACCCTTAAATTATTTATTTATTTAATTTAATTTTTTACTGATATAAAAAACTAATTATGTTTTCAAAGAACATTTTATTAGTTTTAAATGTTAAAGTGGTGGTTTCTCACACGTCTGAAAACAAAAGTAGGTATTCACATCCAAAATTGTACACTTTTCTTATGTGGCCATGTAGATTGGTAGGGCATGGGAATATATATTAAAGGATCTTGTCTTAATTAGACTCATATTTAGGAAATATTAGTTTGAGAGTTTTTATAGAACTTCTTTAACCAGAAAAAGGTAAAACTTAGTTATATAAAATTTAGAATGTGGTAGGCTAACATTTTTACTTAATATGTATTAGCTTATAATTAAACAAAGTAATTAGAAAAAATAAAACAACAAGTCAAGAATATTTTGAGCAGCATGTTGGAACTACTTAGTAAAGGACAAAAAGCAAGAACAAGCACCCAACAATTACGTTAACCTACATGTGCATCCTTGTAGAAAAAACAGCATCCTAAAATTAAAGGATGATGCATGATAGAAGGAAAATGCAAATGACAGTCACTTGACATTCATTAGTGTATTCTCTCTCAGCATCTCTTTTTTCCCTTGCAAACAGTCTTACCAGTGATGATGAAACTTCAACTTCACTTCAAAGATAAAGACATCTGCTAGAGATTCCTGTGCCCCAACACAAATATTTCACCTACTGAAACTGATCATGCAGAGCAAGATCATCTATGAATCAAATTTTAGTAAGAACACTTATTTAAGTAACATAGTACAAAGTTGCTGTTTTTTCTTCCACAACTTTTAAGATCATATTTCAAGAATTCAAAAAATGCTTTTTATTTTATTTAAAATAGATCATTAATATTTTTAACTTTTTTTACAATGATTAGACATGAAAAATCATTAGTTCTTATATTGAATAAATTAAATATTATTTTAGACTAAAAAAATTATTCGTATCTAAATTAATTTTATTATAGATAAATAGTTTTTAAATTGGTATCTAATTAGATATCAACTTTAGAATTTAAATAATGAGTTAAAACTTTGGTACATAATTATATATCAATTTATAAACTATTTATTAATAATAAAAATTAATTTAGATACCAATTTCTTTTATCTCTAAAATAGTATCTAATTTAGTCATTATAGCAACTAACTATTTTTATTCTCTACCATTGGTTTCTATTTAATAATTTTCTAGTAGTGTATTCTCTAAAAATAATCTTTAAAGAATATTTTACACACTAAATATAATAAAAAATAATGATGTAAATGAAGGTAAAAATAATTTCAAGTCAAATTTGTTTTCATTATATTATTTTTCTTCCAAAATTGTAAGTTGAAAATTCTTGTCAAATTGAAAATCCTTCCGAAAACTTTTTTGCTCAATTTTCAAAATGATGTGTTTTAACATTTAAATATTTCTTTCACTACAAAAATATAAATAAATAAAAACTAATTTTAGAGATAAAAAATAATTAATCATTATATTAACTAAATTATATATTATTTTACATACTAAAAACATTATTTGTGTATAAATTTTTAGTATTTATAAATACTAATTTAAAAATTAATTTATAAATTTTATTAATAACAGAAACCACTTTATATACCACTAATTTTTTTAATCTCTAAAATAGTATCTAATTTTCAATATATTGACTAATTATTTTTTGCTTTTAAAATTGATTTCTATTTAATGATTTTCTGGTAGTGTTTTCAGATAAATATTAGAATTATAATATGCAAAAAAAAAAATATTAAGTAATATTTTTTATTTCATAAATAACTGGGGTAAATAATTGTATAGCAATTATAAAATCATTTCGAAAAGATTAAAAATACACTGGAGACCCCTCAAGAAAAAGAGACATATACCTCAAGAAAACCCCGACTACCTACCCTGCTACAACTAGCTAAATAACAACTTAAAATTCAAAGACCAACCCCACCACCCTATTAGAAACTCTTAATTGAGTACGTACATATAAGGGGTTTAGGCACCAATCAAAGAACAAGAAACTCGTTGAAAGTACCTTTTACAAGATCCAAGACCAAACATTAACTCGTGCCAAGGAGAAGACTTCAAAATAATCTACCACTCCTCCATTGAATAAACAATTATTCTTATGCCTCCAAATCTTGCTTACCAACACAACCCAAACATTACCCAACATAAGATTAATTAAAGTGATGATAAGTGTCTAATTTCAGTAATATTTCATATTAAAATATAGGCACTTATGAGTATTAATTGTTAAATTACATATAAAAATAATCCATACTTTATGAATGTATACAATTTTACATATTTTATGATCTTTATTTGAACAATAACTTATTCCCAAATTTGGTGTTAATTTCAGTTTTTTTAGGGAATAATTGAGATGATTAGGTTAAAGAGAAATAATATAAGCTAAAGGAGAAAGTTGGAAGACCCTGGAACACACAAAAGAAAAAAAAAACTCAACTTAGCAATAGAGAATCTCGCTCAAGCGAGTCCATTCTCGCTTGCGCGAGAATGCTCCAAAAACATTGGACAAAATCAACTCTTGTCTCACTCAAGCGAGCTATATCTCGCTTGAGCGAGAAAGCGCCATAGATATTAGGCATTTTTTTTTTTAACAAAGTGCTTTGATATCTCCAAATCCAAGAGGAATGCTTGAAGACTTTACTGCTAGTTTTCTCTGTGTGTTTAATAGTCTTTGTGTTAATTCACTCTTTTAAGATGATCCAATGTTAATTGAATCTTAATCTTTTTGAAAAGATGAGTTTTCTAAAGAGTGTGAAATTTCAACATGTTGAAATGTCGATTCAACTGGTTGTTTAACACTTATTAGCTTTTAAAATGAGTTTGAAAAGCTTCGCTTTGTTTTGACTTTGTTGTCAAGCTGATTCAACTGGTTGATTTTTTGAAAACCTTAACAGAATTCCATTAGGATGTACCAATCTGTTTTAAATGATTTCAACAACTTTTAGTTCTTGATTTAACTGCTTTAACTATTTGATTTTTTTAAAATAATTAATTATATAATATTTAGAATAATATGAAAGGGACGAGGTACGTGTGCATCTTGTGAATCGAGAATATAAATCTTTTATTTCACTGCTACAATCTCTATAAATAGTCTTTGTAAATAGTCTTATAATAGACTTTTCAAATTCTACATTCTCTCATCAAAGTTATACTATAAATTACATTTAAAATCACAATATAAATTATATTTAAAACTATGATTAAAGTTAATAATTATTAACCATTCAAATTTCTAAATAAAACTAATGAAAGGTTTTAAGTTTAATGCTAACAAATCTAAGTATCTAAGTAAGTGAGACGAGATAAAACACAAATTTGATACATGAGGATAATGAAAATAAAAATGAATATTAAGTTTTATGTGCGAGTAAAAATAAGATAATGAAAATGGTATCGTGAGGGTGTATTGGTATCCCTGGTTCAGAGACGGATTAAGCGAAGGTGATGGTGGAGCCGTTGTTGGTTGGAAAAGATAAGAAATGGTAATGGTGAGTGAGTAATAGATGAATGGATGAAGAAGAAACAGATGTAAGAAAAGCAGTGATGCCAATGGAATCAATTGGGAAATTGGAAAGTGATCGATCGGATGCAACATTTTGTCGTCATTTTATGGTCTGTTTGCGTTGCGAAGCGCCGGAGGGTGCAGTCTGTTCGTAATTCTGAAGCGATACTGCTCAATAGTGATTGCACTGCGATGCGGCCTCTTGACTTCACTTCTCTTCTTCCTTCTCTTTCATTCAATTTCTTTTATTTTCTTTTTCTTAATTTAAAGAGAGGGACATATATTGGACTTGGTGATTCAGATTATTCCACCTAAAGAAAAAAAAACACGTGCATAGTAATTACAATTTTAGACAAACAGTCGTATTCTTTTATACAGATTAGTTATTGAAAAAAAAAATTCAATAACAATAATCTGACCACCGACTATCAATCGACCACCGACCGGACGAATTAGTTACATTAAAGAAAATAAAGAGATAATATTCTATAATTCTAGTAAACATGCTATAAATCACTTAATGTTGTTTTATTAAAGATACGTATCAGATATCGCCTATAATCAAAATAGGACACTATTAGCACTATAAATAAGCATGATTATACTAGAATAAGGTACGTTTTTTGTCAATATATCATTTACTCTCGTATAGAGCACTTACTTAATTGTCGAAGAACCTTTTAAAAGTTAACTTCTGACCGAGTATCAAAGAGTAAATACGAGAAGGAGAATCGACCGATTACCACGAAGTTAGTATAAGAAAGAAGGAGAAAGAGGAATGACCGAGCACCAATGAGCGAATATGAGAAAAAAAGGAGAAGAGAGACCGAAAATGACTTTTTTCCTCAAATAACATTATTTCCACATCCAATACCCTTTTATTTTTATTTCCCTTTTTTTTATCAGCAATAAAAATAAAATAAATGCGAACCACTTCAGGGGTGGTTCAACCCTTATACAAAATATACAAAGAACAACTTCTAACCTAAAGCTAACCAAAATAACCAACCCAAAACACGAATCTTACTGA
>Ga0123342_1010912_pt1 | contig 10194 bp, 4 predicted proteins | sample Turbeawhitnodule_FD_89960 | JGI IMG/M metagenome (GOLD analysis project Ga0123342, IMG submission 89960) | Root nodule microbial communities of legume samples collected from Mexico - Turtle bean Mexico white nodule | ecosystem: Host-associated > Plants > Roots > Nodule | place: Mexico: Nepantla...
CAGAACTAGCAAGTTTCTCTTTAAAAGAGTAATACCCAAATAGAACCCAAAAATATTATAATAATAAAATAATGAGGAGAGAGAAATTGAAAAGGAAAAATGGAGAAGGAAGAAGATGGTGAATGGAGGGTTTGAAAAAGATGAAGAGGTGAAGTGTGAGATGCATTTTCTAAAGGAGGGGAACCCTTGTTTATATAGGGGAAAAAGTAACAGCCCCAAATGGCCACTACCCACGTTCCAGCAGCCATTGGTGGCACTATTCCAGGTTCCAACGGCACAACTTCTTCAACCTCCAAAAATCCAGCAATGTGGAGGCGCAAAACTTCCAAGTCGTGCGGCACGATCCAAGGTGGGGAGGGCAACGTTTGCTTTTCAAACTTGGAGTCATTCTCCGCTTCACTCTGCTTCCGAGATTTCCTCCAACAGAAGCATCGAAAGATTAGGGTTTTCCATGCACAATCTGATTTCCATTTCACACACTCTGTTTTTCATTTTTATTTTGCTATATTAGGTTCTGTTTTACAACACATTGTACTAAAGATGGTGAATGAGAAAGAGGGGTTGGAATCTTGTTTGGAGGTATATAGACAATGATATCAACAAAAGAAAATTTCGTACAAGATCTATCTTAGATGAAAAAGAGTCAGTTATATTTTTCAAAAATTGATTCCACAAACGTGTTAATTTAGCAATGTCTTTACATGTGTTTTATCTCTTGATTTCAAAAACCGAGAAGTCCTTTTCTATAACCCCAAAAGTGATGAACACCAACACTTTCCACCAAAATTGGAAGCGAAGAAAATAAAAGCAACAAAAGCTCAGTTTGGAAAGTTAAAATCAAAAGGAATTAATGAGACAAACAACAAAAGAAAGCCAAAAATTTACAAGCAACAAAAGGCTGAAAATAAAAGACTAGCACAAACAAATGGAACCTAAGATTAGCTCTAGAATAGATCAACAAAACAAAAATCTAGAGTAAACTGGCACTGCCCAATCCAAAATTTATGAGAATTTTTCCAGAGAAAATTTGTGGAAGAAATTTTTATGCCCAAACTTCAACTTAAAATATGATAAAATGCAACAAATTTCAGGTCAAGTCAACGGATATTCAGGGAGAAACAAATCAAACAATTTGATACACAGTGAAGCGTTAGGCAACCAGGATTAAGCCTTGCTTTCACTTTGGCAAAGACAATTCAAAAATTTATTGCGGATTTTGTACAACGAATTTGAGGCTCAAATTTTAATAAGAACAAAAAAAACACTATCATAAAGGTTTGTTAAAAATTTCAACACAAAAAACCAAAGGAATAAGGTGTAGAAAATTCTAGACCAAGAGCAAACTACAGTAGGCCAAGTACACCTTGATGTGTGCCTTTTGTGCCCAACGATCTATCATACTTTCAGTAGAAACCACTTCCACTTTTCACGAAGTTGAGCCTTCATGACTTTTGAAGTGAAAGGGTGAAAACTAGCGTAGTTTGCTATCATTGACTCATTTAACAAGGGCATTGAAACAACCTTAAAAGGTTGTTATTGATCACATGCCTATTATTCCTTGAGATAAGGAACCTTGAGTCTGATTTAGAAGTCATTGCATGTCATTAGTTCATCTTGCGGAACGGGATTAGTTTTCAATCTGAAACCACTATATTCCTGTCTTTGTTGCTACCCTCTGGGATTGAGTATCATGTACTAGTCATCCCCCATCCTCGACAGGTTATTTTTTGTTGGGTCAGTACAAGACTCAACTACCTGCTCAATGCATTGGGTTATGACCTATAGTTTCTACTTGACACAATGTATTATAGTCCTGGTTGAGTATTACGAGTTGCTCAGAAAGAACTTGCAACTCAAACCGATGTTGGTTTTGCATGAACTCCAAGTCTTTGTTAAAATTGACCTACATGCCAACTATTATATTTTGGAGGTTCTTCTCAATTTTTTGAAATACATTTTTTATATATGAGAAATATTTTATAATATGCACCTATGAATATATTTCGAAAAGTTGGATAGATACAATTATTATAATAAAAATATTATTAATAAAATAAACATTAAATCATATTTATTTTTATTTTATGTTTTACTTCTTTCTCTTTTTTGCATTATTGTTTCTTTCTTTTAATTCTTTCATTTATACTAGATATACCATAATTTGTACATACACATTGTAAAAATGAATATTTTGAAAAAAAATCATGTATGTGATAAGATATTTTATAATTTAAATATAAAATCCAATTGTGTTGTCATGTAAACAATTTTTTATTGTTAGTTAATTTTAAGTGTATTTTCGCAGACTAAAACAAGTTTGCTACAATTCACAAAACTACAAAAGTCTATTTTAAATTTAAGAGACTAAAAACAAATTAATATTACTAATTTGTTTTATTTTTTAGGATATTTTTTTAAATCTTTGTTAAAACTTCAAAAAATTATGAGAACTCAAATTTTTATTGAAAATATGCAGGAAAGTCCTACGGAAATATGTAGTGGTGTCATATGAAATTTGAGAAACTAAAACTAGGATTTAATCAATTAAAAATCAAAATACAATTATTTATGTTTCAAAATATGCAATGTAAAATTTGTAATAGAACCTTGGTTCATTTGGTTTATATTTTAATCAAATTAAAAGAAAAAGATTGTCAAAAGACTGAGGTAAAAATGAATGAATGATATTTTAAAATCAAGGTTAAGAAGTCGATCATAATTGAAATATAAGTTATAATAATTTTTATACACATTATAGAGATAATTAGTGGACTTTACCCGTGGAAATTAGAAACAATTCTAATATCAACATAAAATTCGTTAAATATTTTGCTTGTTTTAAAATTAATTCTGCTCCACCGTAGCGTTATTTCTAACCATTGCAACTTTAATTTCTAGCCCGAATATTTTAAGGAAATGCTGTGTGTATAAATTTTTAACCATTGCAATATGAGAAAATTTAATTTTAAAAAATTCTATCTTTTATTTTGATAGGAATTTAACTTTGAGTTAAAAGTAGCATATTTAAAAAAAAAAAAAGATAAACAATATATAAGTAAAAAAAAACTTAAAAATTTACTTTTGAATATTCAAAACAAAATCAAGGTAATGTTTTATATGAACTAGTACATTAGTTAATAATGTTACCTATTATGATATCATTCATTTACTGCCAACTTTTAACTAGGTATTTATAATTATTTTTGTCTCAATAATGTTTTTGACAAGTTAGAATTTAAAAAATTAATTTTGATGCATTTAAAGAACGGATTCAAGTTATATTATGGATTGTCATAACATAACCTAAATTAATGTTATATGTTCCTTTTAAAAGTATAATTTTTAAAAGATATGTACCAATGATAATACTTCTTGACTTAATAAATAATTTTATGCTTAGCATTACATTATATTTATATTATTTATATTAAAATATGAATCTAGCCTAAGAAAAACAAATTAATAATTTTGCTTCCATATAAAGATGTTTTGGATGAAGCACAAAAAAGCAAGTCTGTCTAAAATCACAAATATTAACAAAATTTATTTTTTAGTGCTCCTTACACCTAGGTATACTTATCCTAGGTCTTTTCAAGGAAGTCGAGTAAAAGATTGAATTGAAAATTTTAAAAGCAAAAGAAATTTTGTTATATATGTATGCATTTATTTATTAATACAGTTTAATTAGTGTAACCAATCAATAACTTATTGATTGACAGAGTAATCAGAGACTCGATATTTTAATTGAGTCAATGACTAAAATAACTTCAATTTACAATTTTATGTTAAACAGAAACAGTAGTCTGAGAGTAGATGATGTAGTTTCTCAATTCCATTGTTCAACCTGCAACTTGAAATTCAACAACATGCTGTTCACAAAACAAGAAAATGTATATACCATTAGACTCTATATGCTTCTTTGATTACATTTACAAGTATCAGAATTAATGTACATATAACAAGCAGCAACCCTGTGATTCCAATGTCAGTATGAACAAATTTTCCTTTTCATAATTCTTTAGATGGATGAATATTGCAGTGCATGAATTGTTTCAATACTCAGCCAAAAGATATTTTCAGGCTGGCCACTTTGACATGCATATCTTCCTTCAGCATCGAATCCAAAGAAATCTACCATTTCCCCCACCCTTTTTCCTCTCGAGAAAAAGTGTTGAAAGCAAAAAGTAGAATAAAAGAGCAATGTCTAATATAAGTTCTCTTAACCCACCATACACAGAATGATTGTCTCCAATGTTCATTTATTCATCCCCCTTTTGAAAATATGACAGATGTACAAGTGTTGCACTAGTACCTCTTCAGCAAACTTCGAATACGAACTAAGAACCATGTTTTTAAGAGTGTTTTGTGCTTTCTCCAACCACTGAAGTACTTACCAATCACCCTTTTATAACTAGGCCTTTGCTGAACCAAAAGCCAGTACTCAGCAATGTTTGGTCTTCCAGTTATGTACTCGTTCTCTAAATCCAAGAGTTTTATACGAGCTAATACTGGAATGAGCATCACATCAGCCATGGTAAAATCTTGACCTGCCAAAAAAGGTGTTTCACACAGTTGCCTCTCCACCTCATCAAGCAATCTAAACAAATGCTCCTTGCTCCTTCTCAAAACATCAGCTTCTTTCAATTTCTCTTCAGTCTCATAGGCTTCTCTCAACTTCCTATGGTAATCTCCTGCTAATTCAGGTGATTCAGACATGCGAGCAATCACTACTTGCCTTATGAACTTGGAAATATAAATGCGGTATTTCTCGGGTATATGTGCAAGTGTGAAAAACTTGGGGTCCCACTCTTGTATCTTCTGCATCCATTCCATCACTTCCCTGTTACTGGTACTGATACTCTCAGCCCCTGAGGAAACCACAGCAATTCTTTCTATGTACCTGAACATTCAACCCAAGTGTATAACTTCTGTCAGTAACATAAAGGTTTGAAAGTAAACTCAAAATTGTACACACTCTTCACTCTTAGTGTGCAAATAATTAAGCTTTACCAAGAAACAATACAAACCAGTTCATATCTAGAGTGCATACACAATTTGCCGCTTTGAGGGAAATGGTTTTGGAGTGATGATGTATATGAAGATAGGACTCGGTCAGCAATCATTTTTCAACTAGTTTTTCTTCGGTAATTTTAATTTCCAGTGCCACATAAGTATACAAAAAATATATTCCTTTTATGCACATTTATTTAAGTAGAAATAAATGGAATGATACAAGAAGGGTGTGAAGAATAGGACATACTGGATTATATCAATAGTATTGTAAATGATATGAGAACCATTTTGGAAAACAGGGACCCTTCCACGGCGATTCATCTTGAAGAAAGAAGAATCCAAGTTCTTGCCAGTAATGGGATTGACATGGTGAGATGTATAATCCACACCCTCCTCCTCCAATGAAATTCTCACCCTCTGGCTGTCCAAATCCAAAGGATGATGATATAGCTGCATCTTCTTCTCAGCTCTTGCAATATTTATTCCAGGTAGTGAGCTAATAGTTAAGCATTGTTGTGTTTAACACCAAAAATCATACAGGAACCACTGAGACAGCATTCAGGGCTGCAAAACAATGATAACAAAATTGTCCTGAGAAAGTTACTAGTAAACTATTCACCCTTGTCCTTTGGTCACCCAAGCTATTACTGACATGTTATAGAAGCCTCATCACATGCATGATTAATGCATAGCACACAGAAAATTTAAGCCACACATTGCACAATGAATTGACCACTAAAGTCTAGGACACTTGTATGCAATCTCGATTGGATACAACCGGAACCAGATTGGGTCCTTCTACTACTAAAACAACTTGAACAATACGTTGCTGGTTTAAGTGAAACTAAACTTAGAGTTAGATCCTTTAAGCAATGTTTTGGGTAACCTTTAAGCAAAGTTTTGAGCATGAATCTTCTACACGGATAAAATATGATTGAAAGGAGATTTTCAGGCAAAGATTAGTTATCAGCCGATAAAGACACCATAAAAAATGTCACACTAAACCACAAAATTTGATAACTTGCTAATTTGGAAAGTACTAGCAGTGCAAGCACCAAATCAAATCAAATATTCAAGACACAAATACCCTTTTCGGTAATGGGTGTCTGAGGATCGAAGGAGGTGTTTTGGAAGATCAAGATTCCAAAGCTCAAGTTCCCAAAGAAAACAATCAACTTAGTTGCAAATAACCCATAGTGATCAAACCTCCTAAAACCAAACCTCCAAACCATCTTCAAGAAGATAAAAAGGAAACATAAATATTGCTAACAATAGATAAATAACTTGGAATTATGCAAACTCAAATGCAACTAATCTCAATAATTGAAAGTGTTGAGACAACATAAGTATAAGCAGACACGAAATTGACAAGGTGTTTCATCGTGTGTTAACAGAAATTAAAGTTGAGGAGAATGACATACCCAGAAACAGAGAGTGAAGAACAAAGAAAGGAACAAGTTAGCGTTGAGTTGGGCTTTTGAAGAATTTTGCAGGAGACAAGAATAAAAAGCTGAAAAGGCTTTTAAACTAAACTACAAAGTGAAGAGTAAAAAATATGCAAAGTGCGAAACTTCCATAACTTGTGCTCTGTTTGGATCAGTATATTATATTATTAATATTGGGTTATTGAAAACCATGGCCAACGCGTTCTGTTGTTAGGTTTTGGACACGTAGATGAAATTTCTTGCGCTTGTGCGTTATTATGCTAATATGAAAGTTATTTTTTGAAAGAAAATAGAAATAATAAAAGCAAGTCAATAAAAAGAAATTAAGCATGCCAATATTCAAAGTTATTAGAATTAAAATGATTCATCTAAAAATATCACAACTAATTTTTAAAGCATACACAAGCAAGATAATAAATTAAATTTAAATATAATTTGTATGTAAAATCATACAGTTTTAAATTAATAATTTTTATCCTATTAAAATCTAAATTATGACTAAATTGATCAAATACATATACATACATGTATGTATATATATATATATGTATATATATATATGTATATATATATATATATATATATATATATATATATATATATGATAATGTGATAGACCCTACTAGGGCTTGAGAATATTGTATTGATGATAAGTCTATAGAAGTTTGCAGGGAATACTTTTTGAAAATCTACCTAGAATTAGCATAAAGAATGATCTCACTTTTACCAATTATATCTAATTATGTAGTTTTAGCAATTTACTTTGTTCTAAAATATCTTATAGCATTAATTAGTTTATAATGTAGTATTAATTTTTTAATGTGTCCTTATTATATAAATTACTTCAATTTTCATAATGTATTTATTTAAAAAGTGAAACTATTATAAGTAAAAGTATATTAAAAAAACATATATTTATTATTATATGTGTAAATATCTTATACCGTATAAAAAAAAGTATATAAAAAATCTTATGATAAACTCTGGAAGTAGTATTTTATAATAAATTTGGAAGATTACGTATAATCTTTTAAACAACATATTTGATTTCTTAAAAGATTATATGAGTAACATATTTAAAATATTAGTTACTCGCAACAAAAAATTTAAATAGCCAATAAACATTTTATAAATTTCAGAATATTTTTTTAATAAAACATGTTTGTCCCGGTCTTTTATATTTTAAGTGAGAAAAATAACATAAAATTAATTTTTCATAAATCAAATTAATTTTATTATTTTTTATAAAAAAAACTTTCATGTTAGGTTTCACTATGTTACTTGACATCTCAGTTAGGCTGACACATCAAATAACAACAATCATTTGTCATCATATGAAAAAAATATTATTAAAAAAAAATACAAAAATATGGGGGACTAGACTAAAACTCATATGTTAACAAAAACGATACATAGGTAGACTATACCTATTAATAAAGAATTCTAAGAACAGACTAGATGAAAGTTTATTATACCAATGAAATGATTCTCTATGAATAAATCTTAAATTAGTCAACTTCACACGCATTCCCTTCACGAAAATATGAGTAACCCTAAACTTGATTTTTCCACAGTAATTAAGATAAGTATTTCATCGATTACGAAGCATCCAAGGAACATTTGTCCTAGCAGTAAACACATCACAAACCAAGACAGAGTCACATTCCAGTCAGACATTAGTAAGACTCAACTTTTGAGCTTCCTCCAAAGCATATATAACTCCATAAAATTCAGCAACCAAAGCAGTCTGAACGTCAAGAAACGCAGAGAAAACTCCAATAAACTCCCTCATACTTCCACGGAAAATACTTTCACAAGCGGCAAGACCTGGATAACCCCTAGCAGCCCCATCAGTGTTAATTTTAACCCAGCCTGGTGAATGAAACTCCTATAAATCAAATTAATTTATCTATAAGGTAATTTATATAATTTTTTAATATAATTTAAGTTTTTTTTAAATACATAAAATAATTTTAATTTATAAAAAATATTTTATATTTTATTATATTATTTTTAAATTTTTTTATACAAAACATCGTTCAAATAATATATATAAATAGATAGAGGCACGGTGAGTTTGGAATTTTCTTTCTAGTATTTCTTTGACTCGCTTCAATTAATATATATTAGTTGTCTGTTGAAAGTCACTAAAATGTAAAATATATTTTATGTCAAAATTATTTTAAACCATTATAACTATATCAATTTGTATAATTGAAGATATTAATGTATATGTACTAAAAATTATATAATTTGGATATATTTAATATTTTATTAATTGTTATTATTAGTAATTTATTCAATGAATTTGAATAAGTATATGTCATTGATATAAAAATTAATGGGTAAAGTTAATGTTTAGTACAACAATTATTATTTTGCTTTTAGTATATAATAATAAAAGAAAATCAATTTTGATACAATAAATATATATTTATTTTTCTTGAAATTTATTAATGTTCTAGTTATATGTACACAAGAAAATTATAAAGTGGCAATGGAGAATGAAGAGTAATGTATCAATATTTAAGTAAATTATTTAAAAAGAAACGTGTTAGTTTTAGAAAGAGGGTTTAGATAGTCATTAAAAATATTTTTGAAAAATCTTTCACAAATTATCAAATTATTTATGAGATGTTATGAAGAGTTTGTTTGAGATGTTATGAAGAGTTTGTTTGTTAGTATTATAAAATACCGTTATCTTTTAAAGGAATAGTCAACAACTAATGTAAGTTGTAATAGAAGGATTAGCAATAACATAATTTTATATTGATTTACCTTAATTTGTACTGACTTTAGTTTTCCAATAATTTCTACTAACTTTAGTTTTTCAATACTAAATGCAAATAATTCAACTATTACATAGTACCTAAAATCATTATTAGTTATCTAAGTACATAACACTTCTTCAAATCATTTACAGGAATGACTCCCACCTTATCCTTGGGCATTTAACAAGTGAGTTTCAAGTCAAAGACATTAAGCTGCTTAAGTATCATAACACTTCTTCAAATCATTTGTAGCAATGACTCCTACCTCACCATTGAGCATTTAACGAGTGAGTTTAAAGTCAAAGACGTGAAGTTGCTGACCAAATTCGACAAGCTCATGATTTAACACATTAAACGAGAGCACAACACTAAGGTCGACCTACTGTCAAAGTTAGCCAACAACAAAAACAAAAGTCAACATAGTTCAATCATCCAACAAACTCTATCGATACTTAGCATCAATAAGCAAACCAAATGCTTTCAGGTAACCAACGTCGAATCTTGGATGACCCCTATCAAGAATTTCATTGAGACTGGAAATATGAAGACAAGATGAAAAGGTCATGCGAGTGTGCACAGTTTGTCTTAATTAAGGACGAACTATTCAAAAGAAGTTTTTCTCAACCCTTGTTAAAGTGTGTCTCAAAGAAGCAGACCATTTACATAATCAAAGAATTGCACCACTGTGTGTGCAGATTACACTTTGGAAGCTGGACAATGACAACCTGAGTAATTAGAGTCGGATACTATTGGTCGACGATGCAGACAGAGTGCATTGAATATGTCAAACGATGCGAAAATGCTAAGAATTCTCCAACGTAGTGGTCAATAAAGTCATCCTCATTGTTGGGTTTAATAGTGCCAAAGTTCAAGAGGGGGGGTGAATTGACCTTTTAAAACTTTCTCGCAGAAACAGTGTTTAACCCAGTTTTACAGAAAATAAATCGATTTATGTGAAAATGAAC
>Ga0123342_1010913_pt1 | contig 10194 bp, 8 predicted proteins | sample Turbeawhitnodule_FD_89960 | JGI IMG/M metagenome (GOLD analysis project Ga0123342, IMG submission 89960) | Root nodule microbial communities of legume samples collected from Mexico - Turtle bean Mexico white nodule | ecosystem: Host-associated > Plants > Roots > Nodule | place: Mexico: Nepantla...
ATGCTGGAAAAAAAAATCTGATCACAAAACTAAAAATACATTTTGGATAAAAAATTTCCGAAAATTGAAATCCAAAATATTTCAGATAAAAGTTTCAAAAATAATTTTTCCATTTTTGTGTAACATTATTTAAGTCATTTAAGAAGGGTATTTTTGTCATTTTCTAGAGCTGATTGGGTGCATGTTGAAATTGATATGGTGGAGGGAGAAATTGTCTAGAATAAAAAGGTGGGGGGCCCACAGAAATAGAAAATCAGAACAGGAAGACACGTGGACGCACAGTTTATTAAACGAAAAACACTGGAAAAAAACTACAGCAATGATGTAATTTGGCACCCAAATATTAAGATGTAGTCGTTCTATAGTAACTCACCAAAAATCTATAGGTAAATTAACTAAGAATATCTATTCATAGATAAATTTACTACAGATATATATGTAGGTAATATTAATAATAATAATAATATTAATAAAAAATATCAATAATAATAATATTAACAAATTCAAATAGTTAAAATTCAACTACAAAGCATACATACATATATAATTATTATGTTGAATTTAACTATATATTTAAAAAAAATTATTTTTCTTACTAGTATTATTCATACAGCATATATTTAAAATAAACAAGATTAATCAAGACTTTATTGACTACACATTAGTATGTTTTTTTTTTTCGCTTTTGACAAATGATAAAATTTATTGAAATAATTCACTAAAAAAAATTATCAAATAAAAATCAATTTTAGAGATAAAAACAATTAGTGGTTATAGTGACTAAATTATATACCATTTTAAAGACTAAATTTTTTTTAATTTCTAAATTAGTTTCTATTATTATTAAATAGTTTTTAAATTAGTATCTAATTAGCTATCAATTTTTTTTAAAAAATAGTCTTTAATTTAATAAATAAACAACTAATTATTGTTTTTCTGTATAATTAATTTTTATTTGATGATTTTTTTTAAGTAATTTTTAAAGTAATTAGTATAAAAGTCAACAAGTTATTATATATACTATTTCATTCAATGATGAATTGATATTGTAAAACTGGTGTATATGGTTAGTGTAAAACCCATTTTCTTATTAGTTAAAATAAAAGGACTTTAATTATATATATATATAGTGCTTTTTAAATTAATTTAGCATCTCTATAGTATAATACTTTAAACTTTGTCACCACAAATAATTAATAAAATTAAAAAAATGTCTTCATATGCTCTTAATTATTCAGTATGATATATAATTATCTGAAATAATGTTATAAAATATATTATATTTATTAAATTTAACAAATACATTGTATTGAATTTTTTTTTTATTAATTATGATTTTACTTAAAACTATTATTGAATAATAGTAAATAATGAATTTTATTAAAAACACACGAGTGCATTTAATGTATAATAAAATATTAATTATTAAATTTAATATAATATTAAATTTATTTAATAATATGCTGTTAATATTTTTAAGAGATATAACATATTTATTAAATTAAAAAATAGAATTAACTGCAGTCATTGTATTTTTTAAATTTAATATACAATTTAATTTAATATTTTTTTATGAAATATAATGTATTTATTAAATTTACAAAGATAATATAACAAACTGGACATTTATGGTTTTAATTATTGTTTTATAATAATTATAATTAAGTAGTTCTAATTAATTAATTTATTACAAGATGTATTATTAATACATTTCTACATCAAATATATTAAATATATGTATCATTTAATTATTACATTTAATTTATTATTGAATTCATGACATAGTATTATTTAATAAATTTAAGAATATATTAAATGCAATAGTTAAATTCAACAATATATTTATTGTATTCAATGCAGAAATGTATCAACACTATTACTTAATAAATTCATTAATTACTCTTATTTTTGTAATGAATTAGTCCTAAATTTTGCTCATTGTTTCCTTAAAGTTTCAAATTGTTTTGAACGCTTAGATTTAACTTCTTTTAACATGGGCAGTAGGATTAGAGGAAGATTTTCATTATTTGAATTACTAGTAGAATCATTATAATACATTTTCTTTTCTACTTGAAACTTTAATATTTATTTAAAATTATAGCTTATTTATTTTTTCCAAAGTCCTTGTTGATTTACTAGTCTATTTTATTTATCTCATGCAAATTGCATAAAAGGTTTTAATTGATTTGTAGCAGGTGAAAATTAACATAACATATAAAAATAAAACGCAAATATACATAAGGATTGAAATTTTTGAACCAGTTATATTCACACAGGGCATATTATATCTCCTATCACTTAAAATAATGCCACCACCTGGTTACATGTTAAGAATTTAGAGAAATTATGATAATGTATATTCATATAGGGAATTATATATAAAAAAATTATATATGGTTGTGCAAGAATTTTTAAATTGATATACAAAAGATAAAATAAATAGCAGAGAAATGCTATATATATATATAAAAAATTGAGATAAATGTTATTTGGGACAAATAAGCATTCAAAAAAGGTAAACAAAGAAGACAAATTTTAAGGATTTGATGAGAAGACAGACAAAAATTGTGATAAGAACATGTCATGAATAATTTGATAAACTAATTAGTAAAAAAACTTTTAAATTAAGAATCACATACGTAACTCTATTTAAAAAGTTTTTATTAATTTGCTATTATTTTCTAAAATTTTGAATTAACAATAATCTTAGATATAATGTAATGTTACTTGATATATACCTTTCCAATATAGACATTCATCTTGATATCTTATTATTGTTTAGCTATCTCAGGATTTGTCAACACCTTTTTATTCTTATCTAAAGAAACAAAAATAAATCACCCCCTTAGATGATGAATAATGCTTTGATAAAAAATGAATTATATCTGGCTGATTTTCATGATATTCTCAACATCAAAATCATTACTATTTTTTTTTATCGATTATTAATAAACTAAATAAAAAAGAAATACAGAAAGTATTTCAATCTTTTTAAAAAAAATATCAAACAACTGTAAGAATTCTACAACAAATACCACCATATCTAAATAAATGTTTGATACAAATGTTCGATCTACCATACTGAAATCAAAACCATTTAGATTGCAACAAGGTAAAATTTAGTAATCATAAAAACATAAGATTATTGAAATACTCAATCTTAATATAGATTCTGCAAATATAATAACAACCATTTCACACACAAACTATTTATTTTTTTTAACCAACACACTGGGGACAACAAGATTTAGGGTTAAGGAAACTCAAATGTGAACTTAATTTTCATGCTACGACGCATCAATTCCTTCTTCTTTTGATAGTTACTTGTTTTGTTACTCCAATTACAGGTTCTTTTGCAAGGAGCAACATATACTCTGACACTTCAATGGCATCAAGATAATCCTCCACCTTACGCTGAACCCTTATGTATGAACGTTGCAATTGTTTGTTGTGGGTAAGTTTAGTCACGTCTTGTTGCTTCTTTCTCCTGTCAAGTTCACTAGCCTTCTTATGTTCATCATTTATTTGAGTCTGAACACCACACAGTTGTTGATTCAGTGCATCTATGTTGTCAGCATTGGAAGAACTGTTTCCTTCATCAACATTTGGTGTCACAACAACATTTGACGCACTTTCTTGTTGCAGAAACTTGTCTGCAACAACATCAACACTTGGGTGCCCAAAAGAGTAAGGCTTGTTCCCAGGTGAAAACACAACAATAGCAACTTCAGCACCACACAAAATTGATAATTCGTTTGCTTTTTTGAACAAACCTGTTCGACGCTTGGAAAATGTAACTTGCTTGGTGTTGGGGTCCTTCACTTCCGTAATCTCAATCTTACGACGACCCATGGCTCAAGAACAAAAGCTTTAAAAAAAGAAAGAAAAGTTATTGGAGAGGCATAAGAAGAACAAGAGGGTTCAAAAGAGAGGTTATTAGAAAGGTTTAGGTATATGATATGACTCCCACACTTCTTTATTTATACACATTTTCTGAAAATTTTATCAATATTTTTAATATTATTTTTTTTACGTTTTTTTATGGAGCATAAGGAAAGTGTTTTGATATGTTTATAATTTCTAATTTTATAAATTTGATGCTATCAACAATTTTGGCTTTGAACTTCCTTATTAAATCCTACTGGTATTAAATAGGTATGTTGAAAAAAATAAATATAATTTCTATATTTGCTAGATATTAGTGTAAGTTTTAAAAGAATATTTTATTGTTTTTTCATAGTTGGCAACTACTCTTTTATTTGCTAATATCCTCTCAAATAGTGAGCTGTGATATGTATTTTATGGATAACAACTGTGTTTCATTTATTTTGTGAAAATAGACCTATAATAAGGATGATTGATATTATATAAATTTTTTTTAAGAAACAAGAAGTAACTAAATTAAATCAATGACTTAAGGATGATCCAACCCTTATATAAAAGAACATATAGTATTTTTTTTTATACAACAAAAGATTAAGAATCAACTCTTAAATAAACATTAAATTGAGTACATACATATACCAAGGGTTCTAGATACCAGTCAGAGAATGGAAAAATTGCTAACAGTATCTTTGAAGCGATCTAAGACAAACCTTAACTTTGCCAGGAAAAACACTTCAATATGATTAACCACTTCATCTTTAATTCGTGAAGGGAATGCGCGTGCTGATAAGCTGACTAATTTAGGATTTATTTATAGAGAATTTTTTCATTGGTATAGTAGGCTACCATCTAGTATGTTCTTAGAATTCTTTATAAATATGTATAATATACTAATGTATCATTTTTGTTAATAATACTTTTTTCATGCAATGACAAATGATTGTTGTTACTTGAGGTGTCAGCATGAGATGTCAAGTTGCATAGTGATTTCTAGCATGAAAGCTTTTATTTTAAAAAAATAATCAATTGTTTCGGTGTCTCCAAATCTTACTAACCAACGCTAAATATTAATATACCACGAAGTATTGATGTTAATTATTTTATTAATTTTAGTTATTATACTTTTTTAAAATGATGGATAATTTTATTTTATCATCCAAAAATATATTGTAATCGTAAAACATAATTTATTTAAAATTAAATGAATTTTTAGAAAAAAAATGTTGAGCAAAATCATTTTATTAAGTACTCTTTAAAAAAGAAGAGAAAACAAGTTATATAATTATAGTGTAAGATTATTTTAGATTATGATCCAATTATAAATAACGGTGGTGTATGATAAGTTTGTTTACTTTATATAATAGTTAACTTATGGCATATCAATTATGATGGTATATACGCTAAAATAATGAACAACTAAAAATACAATCAATCAAGAAAAAGTGAATTAATTTAAAAAAAAAGTTTTAATTTTTTTTAGGGGAAATTAAATGTAATAGTCATGAATACTAAGAATAATAAAGAATTCAAGATAATGAGAGAAAGATGAAATATAAAGACTTACTTTAATTCAATTCTTTCTGAATTTAGAATCAGTAACATTAGTTTAACATTATAAAATTGGTTCGTATAGGAGAATAATATTACTTAATAATTTGTTTGTATTTTATCAATATGAAGAAGAAACTCTAATACATCTCATTGTAGGATGTAAGAAATCAAATTATGTCTGATAAATTTGTGATAGATGGGTTGGAATTCAATCAGTACACTACATTTAATGCAACATTTTCAACAATTCCATTTATTTGAACCAAATGCAAAACAAAATAAAATATAGAAAAGGGATGTGGGTAGTTATAGTTTCGATGACTTGGAACCATAAGAATAATATTATATTTAAGAACATTAAGGTTGATGTTGAAGAATTATTCTATATTGACACAACTCTATATCTGGGTATGGATGACCCATAAAATTCCTATGACTACATTACCTTACTTGAATTGGATATATTGTCCAAAGGTTTGCTTAAAATCTATGTGATTATACAATGTCATTAATGTATTGGGATGTGTAGGTGTCATCGTATATTCATGTTAGATGTGTTTATTATTGCAGGTGAAATATATAAGACAGAGGCTTCGATGCACATTAGGTACTGATATTTATGCTACTTTGTAAAACTTGTAAATTAGATGGGAGATATTCTGACTATATCCGATGATTTATCTTTGTAAAACTACTATGTGCATAAGAGTTTAAATTGAGGGAGAGAAACTCCATAAAATTGAAGAAGGGTTTTGACTATTATCTTATCTTTGTAATTTAATTTGAGACCTTTGATTGATCAAAATTGTATTGTAACTTGGTGGAACTAATGCAGGAAATTAATAGGTCTTATTTTGTGCAAGGGTTAAAACATCCCTTAAATACTCTACTTTAATATTATCATTCTTTATCGATAAAAAAAAATCTAAATTAACACATATATAATATTTTACCTTAAACCATAGCATCATAGAAAGGAGTTAAAGACCATATAAGTGAGATATTCCATTATGTTGAAATATCCTAAAAGCATCTCTTAACAATAATGAACATTAAGGATGTTTTATAAGACCACCATCACCGCATATGAATGTTTAAAGAGATAACATATAACCATTTTAGTGATGACAAACACAACACTATTAGCTTCAAAATTATACAATCAAGCATATCTCATGAATAGAAACTACAATAAAGTGACCCAAATATATTTTTGGTAACATTTAATTTACAATACAAATAAAAAAAACATTTGTTCTTATTCATTATTACTATTTGTAGAATTATGAAATAAGTTTCTTACTCTTACTTTTAACATTTATTAAAACAAAATGTTACCAAAATATGAAAAACTCTAGGTTAAAAGGGTGAGGTTAATTTATCTTTGAAGCTTATTAATTAGAAGGTTCGACAATCATAATTTATTTAAGTTTTTGCTTGTGGTTTCTCTAAAACTGCAACTATTATTTTTTTATAATGATTTAGCTTGTAATATATTTGTTCTTATATTGCTTCATCAAATTTATAATGATTTAAATATAAATTCTTCAACCGCTAATGTTTAGTATTTAGGAGAAATCAAGTATATGTTACATTATCTAAAATTTATATTTTATGTTCTCATCGTTTTTTTTTTCTTTTACTTTATTGATAATAATATATGTTGTGTTTTCTCTTATTTGTTTATCAAAACATGTCTTATCAATTTTGTGTATACTTTTGAATATCACTGCTTATTTTAAAACTTGATGCATGTGTATCATGTATTGACGGCTATTTTATAATCATAGATCTCTATATAATATCTTTTAACCGCTTTAAACGTTAAAATAAAATAAAAATAGAAATGAGGGTGTTAGATAAAAATCTTTAACAAGAAGAATAATATAAATAAACATGTTTTAATCTATTGTTTGACTTTACAATAGGTAAAATATCTATTTATTTAGATATAACACAATATAACTAAATTTACGTGTTTATTATTATACAATGTTATTTAATACTATTTTTTATTGTAGTATTTTACGTTGTCTTCTCAGCATTTATGAAAAAAGAGTATGTTTGCAAAAGTTAAGATATGATATTAGATTGAGAACTATCCAAAAATGTTATGCGAACAAACTTATCATAAAGAAAAATAAATTGTCTTTTGATTATAAGCTACAATAAGATAAGCATATTCTGTATTTTTAAAAAAAAATAGTAGTTGGTGAAATATATTAAATATCATTTAATGTCTTCTATGTCCTTTTAAATCTTAGATGATACCTTCAAGTTCTTAGCAATCACGAAAGTTTCGTATACAAGCATTTACAAAAAAAAGACAAAAACAACAATTCATTAGTTCTTTTAAACATATGGTCTTGTTAAAAATGTCTTATTCATTTTTTAACATGCGTTTTTTTTTTGTAAGTTTGTATTTTAGCAAAACTTCTTTTCAAGAACTGCAAGTAGTCTTAGTGGTTAACATGGATCAATATAAAAAGAATGTTTTGAGTGTGAAAAAGATTTTATAATATATTTTTTATCACCCGTAGAAAGGATCTTTATACCCTTTAAGAAAGAAGAAAAAGTTATTGAGATGAAATAGTTTTATAGAAAACACAAGTCAAATTTCTTGAGTACTTTTAATCTAACAATTTGATATCATAGCTCGAAAGAGGTTGAAGAATAAGTTGCAAATCTTACAAATGCAGTTACTCCTTCCCAATCTTCAAATGGAGAATGTGTTTTTGAGGTTAAAAGGATTTTTCCTAATCCTTTGAGTTATGATATGAATCTTATGAGTAATGAAGTTTTTATCTATTTTTTCAAAAAGAACATTTTTCTCCAATAATGAAATCATGGTGTCAAATCTTCAATACAAGAAGATTTGTTCCCTTTAGTATTTGATATAACTCGGTTGAATACCTCTTCTTGGCATACTACCTAAACTTTGCTTACAACACAATTTTATTGGACGTATGAAGTTTTAAAAGATCAACATTGATCTATTCATATATGTCAACTCTAATAGTCAGATAGATTGATTGGATTGCTGTGAAAAATATTGATTTAGCATCTAAAGACACATTTAGATATGTGACTTTAGATATGTAGCTCACACTAAATACGATGTTAGGAATAAATTGTTTCGTGCTCTTAACTTCAAGCTAGTTATATTTTTTTTATTAGCAAAAAGAATAAATAAATAAAAAATAGAGCATTTTAGGGATAATTCTGTCATAATCTAAAAAAAGAAACTACATTCATCCAAATGGAACTACTACTCAAGTCCACTTACCATATTACGAAGTGGACTTTAGGCCTAACTTAACCCCATAAAACCAGCTCATAGAGTTGAGGTTTGCACCCACTTATATACAATGAAAGACTCTAATCTCTAGTCGATGTGGGATCTCCAACAATACATCCACCCTACTCGACAAAAAAGATTACACATGGTTATGCAAAGTTAAACAAAGCTGTAAATACAAGTTGTCTCTACTGCAAACAAAGTTGGCTACCGTGGTTTGTACTCTCTAGATGGTGATGTGATCATGAATGTTTTTATTTATTAGCAACCCGCCCCGCGTTTTTTTCAGCGGGTCGTGGGCCGGTCCGCACGACCCGCCCCACTTTGTTACCCCTAACAATGAATTAATAAAATAAAATTGAACACTTTAGAAATGTCTCAACCCATGTGATCATGAATGTAGAGAAGCAATCCAATAAGATTACGAGAGTTAGAAACCTCAAAGAGTCTTACAAGAAGTGAGATTAAGAAAATAAATAAATAAATAAACTAATGAAATATTATTTTTGTAAAAATTAAAAATTCTTTGTTTCTAAACATGTTGGGATTTGTTTTTCAAAATATTTTAAACATCTATAGAATATTATAGAAGGAGATGAAAAAATGTATGAACTAACTTAACTACCAAGATGGTTAAACTAGTTTATGAGTCTAATCACCTTATTTATCAAATCATGTAGAATGTCAACCAAGTTGGGGTCTATTACCCTTTTGTTAAGTTTGTTTTGCTTTCTTACCATTTTTAAGAAGCTTATGAACCTTTTATCACCCTATGAATAATATTATTATTGTTCTTTGTGCCCTGAGTTGTGAAGTTTGCCAGTGGCAAGATCCAATCTTAATTTTTCTTAGTTTGTGATATCATCGTGATAAATTATTTTTAAAGTATCTATTCAACTATATTTGGATCGGAGGTATCTTGTGTGTCCTGAAAAAAAGAGAGTATAATTTGGCGTGAAAAACACTTATAACACCATTTCACTAGCATCATCTATACATATGTTAGATCTAAATTAGTCAATTAAAACGTTTTTATCTTAATTAACTTATAAACTATTTTATAAAAAACGTTTTATATAATTTCTCTCAATTCTTATCTCAAACATCAATATAAGTTAATTTTATCATCAAAAAATAATTTCATTATTTTATTTTATTTTAAAAAAATTATAAAAAGGTTCTTCTAAATTAATAGTAATTAAACTATAATTGGACATTAACAATATGCTTCCAGGCCTTTAATTGGATAGTATAATAAGTAAGTTATATGAAACAAAATAAATTTATTCTCTCCTATAATTTAAAATTGATACACTTTTAGAACATAGTATCATCAACTTGTTATTACAAGTTAAGAAAAATCTCATGATAATATTTATTGAAATGTAAGTGTAAACATGAGTTTCACATTAGATAAAAATAAACAACATAAAAAAAAAACTTTAAATTTAATGTTTAAT
>Ga0123342_1010914_pt1 | contig 10194 bp, 9 predicted proteins | sample Turbeawhitnodule_FD_89960 | JGI IMG/M metagenome (GOLD analysis project Ga0123342, IMG submission 89960) | Root nodule microbial communities of legume samples collected from Mexico - Turtle bean Mexico white nodule | ecosystem: Host-associated > Plants > Roots > Nodule | place: Mexico: Nepantla...
GAAAACTTGAGAGCAAAACTAGGATTGACCCGTTTGGTTTTCTTGCTTTCAAATGTTTACAAACAATAAGACATGGGCCCATGATTGTGTGATGTAAATTTTGTAAATTTCTTATGTTAATTATACCCATATTAAAGGTAATTAAAGATAATTAATTGAGACTAATATTTTCATTTCTACTCTAACATATCATAAGAATATTTAAATCAAAATGCTAAAACGATTTGGCTGAAAGGGATAATTTTTTTTAACATCATTGCCTTCATTAACATATATCCAGTGTTACAGACCTAGTGTTACAGATTCATTTTCATCCACTTACCTAATGTTACAGTTTATGAATTTCTACTATATCCAGCCTTGTTTGCTATTAGCCGGTGAAGTTGATCACACAACAACAAACATGAAACTTGTGACTTCAGACCCCAAAGAAGGATGACATTCTCTCAGGAACACTTCTGTATGTATAGAAATTTTTTTTAAAGAAAATGAAATGAACTTCTCTACAAAATAAACTTAGTTCATAAAAAAGTTAATTTGTAATCTAACCTGCAGTACCTAACTCTTAGCCTAATCACTACTATCAACATAAATAAATTGTAATATAATATAAATAAATTGTGATATAAACATACTCACATGCTTTTTTGGGCCCAACTTTCATCTTCACCAAAAGTCCAGCTTCAATATCTTTTTTCCTCAAGAACATTCCAACTTCAATATCTTCTTTTCTCAACTACACCTTCTTTTCTCAACTACAGTCCAACTTCAATATCTTCCTTTCTCAACTACACACAGGTAGATTAACATTAATAATTTATATTAGTTATTAATACAAAACTACTCCTACGAAGGACAAAACAATAATATTGAATAAATCCCTATAATACGAGTTGAAGCAGTCTCTAAGGACTTGGTGTAAGGAAATTTGACAAGATGGAGATGCAAGAAACAAACTGGAGTGGCTAAGAATGGAAAAGGTGTGGTCTGGGGACTTGGTGTAAGGAAATTTGATAAGATGGAGATGCAAGAAACAAACTGGAGTGGCTAAGGGTGCAAAAGTTGTGGTCAGAGGTTGATAAGCTGCTACCTAAACCATCTAGGAGGTATAGCAAAACCACATTGAAGGCATGCAGAATAAGCCTTCTATAAGGTGGTATCTAGGTGGTATAATAGTACTAGAATGATGTTATGATTTACAGTAATCTAAGAATTCTGATTTAGAGTAATCTAAGCACAATCATGAGCAATAAGGCTACGGTTTTTTAAGAACTGGCAGCAGGCTTATGTAAGGCTAAAAGTGTCTTTTTGAGATTGGAATGATGTTCTGATTTAGAGTAATCTAAGCAGAATCAGGAGCAATAAGCCTACGGTTTTCTAAGAACTGGCAGCAAGCTTTTGTAAGGCTAAATATGTCTTTTTGAGATTGGAATGATGTTCTGATTTAGAGTAATCTAAGTAGAATCAAGAGCAATAAGCCTACGGTTTTTAAGAACTGGCAACAGGCTTATGTAAGGCTAAAAGTGTCTTTTTCAGATTGGTTCCTTCTTGAAAGGCAAGGTTTTTCTCTGATGCTTTTTTGGTTTAGCATGAGCTTAAATTGCTACACATAATCCTAGTAGGTTCCGCAATATCCAGACTAAGTTCTCCTCATATTTGTAGATGTGTGGGAGCTAGACTATTGAACTGGTTTATTTTGAGGTCCACTCTTTGGTTGGAGCAAAATCTGTGACAAGGGTTTGAGTTATTGTTGAGAGATTGGTATGAATGAGTATATGAATCTTAGTACTCATTTTTTGGTCAAGGAAGGAAGAAGCAAGTCAGTATATCTGTCAGATGTGATCATGCAGGGGCAAGTCAGAGAAGTAGGTGCTGGAGAGGGTTGTTTTTTGAAGATTTTTTCTTCATAGGCAAGGGTGTGCTAGAACTGTGTGTAAATAATTCAGGTCCTTTAGAGCTATTCAGCCTTTGTGTGTCTGTAGGTCAGAGAAGTAGGTGCTGGAGAGGGTTGTTTTTTGAAGATTTTCTCTTCATAGGCAAGGGTGTGCTAGAGCTGTGTGTAAATGATTCAGGTCCTTTAGAGCTATTCAGCCTTGGTGTGTCTCATTGGTAGAAGTAACAGGAAAAGGAAGCAGATAGAAGGAACATTGGTACTGGTTTTTCCAGGTGTTGGTTAAGGTGGTACAAAAGCTGGGAGCAGAGATAGAAGGAACTTTGGTACTGAAATTTTTTGGGAGCAAACAATGTGGCAACCATAGTTTTAGATCTCATATGTCACATAGTGGCCAACTCTGAAATCACTATAGTAGGATGATCATCATTTTAAATACGAACAAATAGTTCATATATTAGACAAATGAATACTCAAACAAAAAAAAGAAAACTAAAGAAACTTAAGATAAATAATTAGTCCCAGTTTATACACACAATCCCCATCAATCAGGCATAAGAGCATAGTAATAAAATGAAAAAAATAAAATAAAAGATGAATTAGATAAAAATTTGCAGTGTGAATAAGGAAGAACATAGCACAGGAAGAAAAAAAATTGTAATAAAGTGGAAAGAAACAGAGGTACCTTTTCATGGAATGGTAAACAGGGAGCTAATTCAAATACTATATCTATTAAGCGAAAATTGTAATACGAAATGGGAGAGAAACTGCAGTTGTATCCGAAAAAACATTATACAAAATGGGAGAGAAACTGCAGTTGCATGCGAAAAAACCTAAACAATGTTGCTTTAGTGGTAGAAATAGAATTTTGAAATCTAAATCATGGTAGCACTGCCATAACATGTGAAAAGCACTATTTTGGCCCCTATTGAAAACAGCTGAGAGCATAGGAGCAACTTTGTCACGTTGTTAGAAGATATAAGGAAGTGAAGGGAGAAGAGTTTCAAGGAAGTGAACAGTCTCACATAACAAGGGGAAAAACATACAAGATTGCAAGATCCTTTTAATGATTCCATATTTCATGACCATATGTCTCAATAGATCATTTTAATGTTATGCACTAGTATTACCAAATTACAACAGAGGGTAGACATTAAAAGTTCCTAAATATTCAAGACAGAAAAAGAAAAGACACATGTCAGACCTATAACTTACACATTCATTCCAAACACCTATAACTTACTCTTAGAAACTATTTCTTTGAATAAACTACTCATTCCATAAAGCCTTATTATTCCACTATCGTGACACATACTGATCTGTCACAACTGCTAAGTCCTTTTCAGCTTTCTCAAGTACTTCCATTTTATTGTATTTACTCATCCTTCTTCAGAAATTAGAATACAATAACGCCAGTAAGATCATGAAGATGTAGATGACATGTAAGTTTATAACAATAAATCATTAACCATCTGCACTACTATTTGGACTCCTATTTCTTTAACTTTATACTTTACTGTAAAAAATAATTCATCAACATATAAAGGCCTTAATAACTCATTTACTCATTCTATTTGCATTTAAAAATACAAGGGGGATTAAGGTATAAATAATGAATGTGAGACTACAAGAGTAATGCATTTCAGATAATACTCACTGCTAATACAAAACAATCTCACCAAACTACAAATTTTTGAAGTACAACTAACTTGATTTAGATGACAAATTGAAAAGATAGGACAAATTAATCACAAAAAAGAGCATGAAAAATGTTTCTGCTAGTGACTCGAAACGCCTTTGTGCGCCTACGTCAATGAACACCTGAAACACAAAGACAATGGGCGCCCTAGTGGCCGTTTGCACTCCGATGCTCAAGTCAGTACTAGGGCTAGGAAACACCAAAAAACTGTATATTCGGGTTGCTATGTGTGTGTTAACGGTGCAAGAGAGTTCTCCTTTGCAAGTTTGTCAACTTACTACTTATAGACTGAAAACTAGGGTTTCCTATTTACCTGAAAATGGGCCTTTCTGATGGGCGGGCCCAACACTGTTATTACCTTGCTCTCTGGATAACCTAGTGCATGGGGTCCCTAACTGGAGTGCAACCTTTAACGGGATGACCACCTGGATGCCTCTTCGTGCACCTGATCTCTGGGGTCACCCGCCTCTGAGAGTGCCATAGTTGTTCACGTACCATGCTTGTAGCTCGCCCCTGATCGTGGCCCTTGCTGGCCACATCCTTTCAGTGGCTTTTATACTTCGTGTCATGCCTGAACGCGTCGTCCACTCTACACGCATGACACTCGTGATCTAGGCTTCTCCCTTACTGATAACTGGCGTTTGATCTGGGATGCACCTCTCGTGGCCCATCTCTACTATTTGGACTTCTGATGTCCGACCTCTCTACACTGCTGAGTGGCAAGTCAGTGCATCCTGATGATCGATGTCTGACCACTCTCGGCTCGTTTGGCGCACGTGTTTTGCGAGGTACTGGCCTGCGCTGCTCGTGGGACCCGCTTACGTGGCACCAACCTTACCAGTGGTTGGTCAACGCCCAGGGACTGGTCGGTACACAAGCCCCCCAGCCTCGAGCTGTAACTAGTTCAGCAAAGAGGTTAAGTCCTAGCCCTGGGTGATCTACGTGGCTCTGTGCGACAGGACGTAAATACGGCGCCAAAGTGACCTCTTTCCGGGCCTGTCTTATCTGTATACACGTGTCCTGATCAACGGCTAGGGTTTAACGTCACTTACGCTTCTTCGTTAGCTTTTAAACTCTAGAGAACGCGTGCATCTAATCGCTTGTTACATCATTCTCCGAAACTCTTCGATCGTTTCTCCTTCTTCCTCAAGCATTCACGCGTTTCTTCCACGTCTTTCCGCCTTCTCTTCGCTATGACCTGCAAGTATGAACACTGACTTCCATTCACTCTTGTTTATTGGTTCTGGATAACTGCTTGTGTCGCTTAATCTTTGCATCGATCACTTTCTGTTTCTGGGTATCCCTTTGATTCAAGAAACCCTAAACTCTGGGAGATATTGCTTATGGTTACTGTAACGTTGCGTTTGTACTTTCTTTCCGCACATTCGCGTGGTTTATCTCCATATCTCTTGAACTTTGTGTGCAGGCATGGGTTTAACCGAGGAAAAATGGGCCAAGTTAACTGATATTCTCACTCGTCTTCACGGGGTTTGTAGGGACGTGGGCACTTCTCTTCAGCACGCCCGCGCCCTCGTTGTCCCTGCGTCTTCACTTGTTCCCTCCAATCCTGGGGTTTCAGTCCCTCTTCCCGCAGTTCAACCATCTCCCACTTCCCTTTCTTGCCGGGGTAAAGCCGTGGTGATTGAGTCAGATGAGGATTTTGCTGAGGGGCCAATCTATAAAAAACCCAAACCTACTCCGGTGATGGTATCACACTCTTCTTTCTCCGACCGCTCTCGATCGGTGTTTCCTTGCTCCCTGGTCTCGGAAGGATTGGTGTCTCTTCTCCTCATCCCTTGAACTGCCTCTTGTCCTTCAACATGCCATCAAAGGCTTTCAGCAAGAGGTGACTGTGGACCTGGATGGAGCTGCTGCCAAGGAGAAACTGGGTTTCGACTTCGGGGCGCTTCTCGCTCAGTTCAACATCCTATTGTCCAGGGATGAATTTGGGGGCTCCTCGACAACTCGCTCGTTTGCTACCCGCGAGGCGACTCTGAGAGAAGAGTTGGTCCATTCTCGAAACTGCTCCACACCAAGCGCCAAAAGATTCCTACGCTGGAGGCGAGAGTTCTGTCCCTGCGGGTCAGGTCTTTGAGTTGGAGGAGGCCGAGGAGGTGTCCAAAGCCAAGATCACCGGGCTTGAACGAAGGTCTGCCAACCTTGAGGTGCAACAGGATCGGGAGAAAGCTGAGTTTCGTCAGCAAGCCAAAAGGTTTAAGGAGGCTGAAGCTGATCTGACCGGAGACGTCCTGGATGCTTACGACGAGGGTTTCAAGGATGCTCTGGCTCAAGTTGCTTGTGTGCACCCAGAAGTGGACACTACACCCTTTTCCGCATCGAACTTGGTTGATAATGGGAAGATTGTTCCCAGGGTCTTTCCTTGACTTGTATTCATGCACGAACTCTTTTATCTGCTTGCTACCTTTACTGTCTGAACATATATCTGCTTTATTTCTATATGTTGAACTGCATTTTGATTCTTACAACTGCTCCTGTCGTGGTGCCTGGCGCCAAGACATTCCTTTGCATGTTTTGCTACCTGCCCCCTTCGTCATGTGGGGAGGCTTTTACTGTGAATTGGATCGTTCTGCCTCGGGGTTCTTCGTAAGGGGAACAAACTCTTAACTATCCTCGGCTTCGCTCAAAGGCGCGGAGGATTTACCTAGCGAATTATTTCGTTTTCCTTGGCACTTTCACTTACAAGGGGAGGTGTTCCCTCACGAACCCTCATCTCTGCCCGTAAGGCTTCTAGCGCGAGGGAAATTAATTCTTTAACTGACCTCCGCTTCGCTCGAGGGCGAGGAGGATTTATCTTGTACCTATTTAAATGACCTCAGCTTCGCTTGAGGGCGAGGAGGATTTAACTGATAACTATTACGTTTAACCTTAACGCTCTCACTCAAAAGGGGAGGTGTTCTCTGCGAACCTACCTCTCCGTTTTACGAGACTTCTAACGCGAGGCAAACGAATGCTTGACTGACCTCAGTTTCACTCGAGGGCGAGGAGCATTTAACTAATAACTGTTACGTTTAACCTCAACGCTCTCACTCAAGTGGGGAGGTGTTCTCTGTGAACCTACCTCTCCGCCTACGAGACTTCTAACGCGAGGCAAACAACTGCTTTACTGACCTCAGATTCGCTCGAGGGCGAGGAGGATTTAACTGGTGTACTATTTCTTTCAACCTTGGCGCTTTCACTCGAGAGGGGAGGTGTTCTCTACGAACCTACCTCTCAGCTCACAAGACCTCTAACGCAAGGAAAACAAGTTCTTAACTGAATTGTACATAACTCGGGAAAAATACTTCAATTATCTGGCGACCTCATTAAAAAACCCTTGTAAGGGAAAAAGAGTGTCCTCTAATACCACGTACAATATTCTTGTTTAACTGAAATAAACTTATAGTCGGCTATGTTCCGTGTATGAGGAACCGAGCCTTGCTTCACCGCCTGAACATGCATGCTTTGTCCTCAAAGATCTTTGTTTTCCTGAGGGAATTGGTCTACACGGGGGAGAGCGAGTGCGATGGTACCTGAAGTTTCTCTCCAGGCTCTCAGCATACTCTGCTTCCCCTAGGCGCGAGACCTTGAAACTGACCCTGCCTTTGTTCGGGGCCCGAACCGATTGTCTAATCGATCCTCACTGGTGGTTTCGGTTCTGGACTCTACGATCTTTTCAACCGGGGTTTGTGCTGTTTGCTCGAGGGTGTTGTTTAGGTTGGAGACTCTTTCTCCAATCTCTTTTTTCCTGGAATTGCCAAACAGATCAAATTTGGTCCCGCGGGCGATTTCTGCTACGGGCCCGCCGGGTTTGGGGCGGCTGACCTCAGGGTAAGGGGACTTTCTCAATATACGATGGTCCACTAGCGATCATGGACACCCCTCGCCTTGTTTTGAGGCTATTCTCGTAGCATTGCTTGGCCTCCTTTTGATCTGATTTGATCGTAATCACCTTCCCCGTCAGGTCCGGTAGCTTCATCTTCATGTGCCTTGTCGACGGCACCGCCCCTAACCTGTTTAGCGTTTGTCTACCTAACAACATATCATAAGCAGAGGAGGCATTAACGACACGGTACCTGATGCTTTCCACACACGACGAGGTGCCATCTGTGAAGGTGGTCCTTAACTCCAAGTATCCCCACGCCTCTACTTGGTCTCCTGTGAAGCCATAGAGACAGCCGCCATAGGGCCTTAGCATGTCAGGGGATAGTTGTAGCTTGTTCAAAGTCGTCCAGAACATTACGTCTGCCGAGCTTCCCTGATCTACTAGCACGCGGTGCACCTTCATTCCCGCGGTTACCGCCGAGATCACCACTGGATTGTTGGCATGGGGGACAACGTCCTCTAAGTCGACCTTGGTAAAGACCAGGTCTACGTCGAAGGCGTCATCGGTTCTTTGTGCCTCTGCCTGAGAACCCTCCTGCGATGGTGTGGACCTCACCATGTACGGGGACTTCGTGCCCTAGGCCACCCCCTGTTGCCACCGCGTCCTCGGCCCCCTGTTTCTCTATCAGATAATGTCTTAGGAGACCGCTCTTCACCAGCTCATCTAGCTAATGTCCCAACGCTAAGCAATTGCGTTTGGGGTGGCCATATGCTTGGTGGAACTCACACCATGCGTTCTTGTTGGGCCCGAGCTTCTTGTCGGTCTTGGGAGGCACCTTTAGTCTCTCCGCTATGTTTGGGATAGCGATGAGGTCTTTCAGCTCTACAATGAAGTCGTGCCTTTGGCAACGCGTTATCTCTCCCACGCCCCCTCCTGTTGGGCCTTTGATAGGGCTGCTGCTTCACGGGGGCCTTCATCTCTGTTGTCGTCTCGTGGACCCTTATGGTTTGAGAACAACCTGCCGCGCGTGGCCGCGTGGGAACCACACACGTACGTTTTTCACTAAGTTCTTCCTTCGCCATAATGTGGGCCACCGCGCGGCGCTTTATCTCGGCGAAGGTCTTCGGGTGGTTCCGGATGAGTGACTTGCTAAAGGGTCTCGAAACGGTGGAGGAACTCCTTCAACGACTCTCCTTGATACTGTTTTACATCAAAGAGGTCGTAGGAAACTGACGCGGGGTGGGGGGGGGGGCTCGATTCGCGAGGTATTGTGCCTTCAACAACTTTGTGAGTTGCGGAAACGACATTACATGGCCATCAGGGAGGCTCATGAACCAGTCCATCGTCGTTCCTGCCAAAGTGCTCATGAACAGCTTGCATCGCGCCGCATCAGAGCCCCCAACCAGTATCATCTGTGTATGAAAGGCCGCATGGTAGGCCTCCGGGTCTTCCATCCCGATGAAGGTCACCTTGGGCCCCACGAGCGTGGCTGGTATCACTACCTCCATGATTTTTGTCGAGAACGGTGTTGGGAATTCTTTGGGTGGCGTCGTAGGCCCCTGATCTACACCCTCACGCTCAGTCGTGTGGGTTTACAGGTTTCTGCGCAGCTCCTCGTTCATGGCTTGTGACACTACAAGATCAGCTTGTATGCGTTCTTGATTTGTTCTTGACGTGGCCACTTCCTCCTGAAGGGCTCGCATCATCTCCATAACCTGTTGCAGGGTGAGGGCCTCACCCCCGTTTGGCACAACAGGTCCTTGCCTCGTACTTCTCATCTCTTTGGGTTTTTCTGGTTCTTGCTGGTGGGACAGTGTTTTGTATCCTGCCCCACGGTGGGCGCCAAATGTTCGTGCCGGTTGACTGGAAACACCTTCGTGCGCCTACGTCACACTCACGCTTAGAGCCCTTGCCTTTGCTGTCGCGGTTCCTGTAATGAACACCTGAAACACAAAGACAATGGGCGCCCTAGCGGCCGTTTGCACTCTGACGCTCAAGTCAGTACTAGGGCTAGGAAACACCAAAAAACTGTATAATCTGGTTGTTGTGTGTGTGTTAATGGCGCAAAAGAGTTCTCCTTTGCCAAGTCTGTTAACTTACTATTTATAGACTGAAAACTAGGGTTTCCTGTTTACCTGAAAATGGGCCTTTCTGATGGGTGGGCCCAGCACTGTTATTACCTTACTCTCTGGATAACCTAGTGCGTGGGGTCCCTAACTGGAGTGCAACCTCTGGGGGCCTGGAAGAAAGGCAGCAGCGGGTGGACCAGCTGGCGGGGGTTGAAATGTGTGAAGGAGTTTGAAACCATATGCGAAGTAGAACAACAACATCAAAGTAGGAATGAGAAAATGCTAAGTCAGTTTTAACGCGAAGTGAGAGCCTTGGTGTTGGGAAAGGGGCTAAGCTATGTACATGTCGAGTTGGCCCTCAAGGAATTCAAAGGATATTATCTGAGCAGTGGGAAGGGTGATGTTGGCAGAAGCCACGCTCTTCCAGAAGAGACAAAGGTCTTTGTCCAACTCCCCCATGTTGTCAGGGCTTCGTGGTCTCCTGAAGTTGTCCTTGGGATCCTTGTTCCCTTTGTTCACCCAATACAAGGGGAAGCCGTCAAGCAACGAAGGATCTTGATCGTTCTGGCACACCTTGATGAATTTCCCCTTCCAATCTTTGTAGGATTGCTGGAAGATGGAGAGGATTGACCTCCCAGCAATCCCATTCAAGCTGACCCAGGGGCGATCTCCGGGATTCTTTGCCTCAAATAGGAAGAGGAAAACATCAACC
>Ga0123342_1010915_pt1 | contig 10193 bp, 6 predicted proteins | sample Turbeawhitnodule_FD_89960 | JGI IMG/M metagenome (GOLD analysis project Ga0123342, IMG submission 89960) | Root nodule microbial communities of legume samples collected from Mexico - Turtle bean Mexico white nodule | ecosystem: Host-associated > Plants > Roots > Nodule | place: Mexico: Nepantla...
AGCGAGAAACATCAAAACTGGGGACACACCCTTGAGAGGTGGTCGAAAAAACTGTACTGAATGACTGAAACTGTGTAACTAGAACTGTGCTGCCCTAATTGCCTTGTGCTCACTGTAAGTGCGTCGCGAAGACAACTAGGATTTTCTCTTTGTATCTGTGTGTATTAGGTTCCAATCCCTTTTCAAATGCTCCCAAGGTCCCTTTTTATACCCTTCTCATCTTTTAAAGCGCATCAAAGCGCATTGAAAGCGTATAAAAACATTCCTTGGAACATTCGAATCTTAACTGAATTAACGCGTACCTTGGCAAACTTTCACTGAAACTATTAATGAGCACGTGTTCCTTGCCACGTGCCCTTCTGACTTGACCGTTTATTTTGTGCAGAGGGTCCCACAGCGCTGCAACCCAACTTAGGGTTATTCCCTCGTGTGAGCCCTCTTTCCTGCGAAGTGCTTTTGGCACGTGGGTTGACTTTCTGGGCGTCAACTCATGCGCCCCAATCATTAGTTGCTTGCCCTGGAGGTGGGTCTACCTTTCCCTCGTACCATGCACGTGGTTCTCTCCTGGTTATGGCCCTCTCATGGGCAGTATCTGTTCCAGGGTCTCCCAGTGGTGGCAGGGGTACCTCACGAGTCAGGATATCCCCTTCTGGCGCTAGACTTATGGCCTTGAAGCCACCTTTCTCTTCTCCTCACTGTTGTTCTGTATGGTCGAGGCTCGAGGCCTATCGGGCAATGTCTTCGTTCGGCGATGTTTCTCTTTAGGCGAGGCCCCTCTTGGGCGACGCCTCTCTTTGGCGACGCCTTTCTTGGACGATGCCTCAGCGAGGCAATGACTCGAGCGGCCAACCTGTTGACTTCTCTTCCTTGGATCCTTTGAGGGGTCCCACCATGCGTTGACCCTGACCTTTGGTCAACGCCCGGGAACGGGACGGTACAGAGGCTTTGATGGTGAGGTTGTAGAGGGTGGGGTGGGTGAGGTTCCTAAAGTGGGAGACAACGAAGGTGAGGAAGCGGAGCGTGGAGGGGAGTTGGAGAGGCACGTGGGGGAGGTGGTGGGAGTGAAGGGACGGTTGAGGAGGAGGAGGCCTATGTGTACAACAAATCAAAGTCTATTTTGTGTCACATTAGAAACACTTAATGCTGTCAGTTCAAAGTTAACATAAGGGACCAACTTAAATGCATTCTAAAGAACGTTAGGATTAAATTGAATTACTTTAATAACCACTACAGTAAATTGAATATTGGCTTTAAATGTAGGGACCAAAAAGGTAATTATACCTTTATATTAATATTAATATTAAACATTAAATTTTGTTTAAAAAAAATGAATAATATGTTATTATTAATTATTTATATAAAAATATTATTTATGAAATGTAAAAATTATTATTATGCAATTATTAAAATATAAGATCAATAGGTGATTTAAAAAAATTATAAGAAAAATAATATTGTTAAAATATAGAAATTATTATAAGGTTTGAAATTAGGGATAATATGGAAATATAAAAACAACTAAAGTTCTGTCACCTTTCGATGGTTTAAAATAAAAAATGAAACATGGCTTAGGAGTAGTCAAAGTTGTGTTTGACCACTAGAAAATGGAAGATTAGTTACGTAAGATTTGTGTCGGCCAAGAACACAAATTACGTTGGCCAAGCCCACAGTAAGTGGATGGAAAACAAAAGTTGTGTGGGTCAGTTCAATGCATGGCAAACGCCAAGAGAAAGCGAAAGAAAAAAAAAGATTGTGTTCGTTGGACCAACGCAACATTGGAGTAGAATTTTTCTAAACAATGCGTTGGCTTGGCCGACGATATATGATTAAAAAAAATATTAAACTTTTTATGCGTCGGTCTAGCTGAAGTATGACTTTTTTTGTTATTATATGTATAAATATATGTGTTTTTGAATTTATTTTAATTTTTTTGTATTTATAATATTGTAATAAATATTAGTTTTAGAATTGAGTAATTTATTTTGGAGATGAAATTTATATTTTGATATAAGTTAATTAAATATAATTAAAATAATTTAATTATTTAGTTGATTAAAGTATTTAATATGAAAATTATTTAAAGAAATTATTTGAAAAGGTTAAGAAAGAAATAAAAATATAGAAAAATAATAATTTAGTAAAGAAAATAAATATGTATTTAACTTTTGCAAATGTTACACACATTTTAGGGATGTAAATTTGACATGAACTATTTAATTTTAAATTTAATGGATGAATTTAAAAATAAAGATGCAATTATTATGGTAAAATTTGAAAGTATTTGTAAGAAAAGATAAAGGCATGTAAAACTTTGTTTAAGTAACTTTAAGAAAATATAAATCCCATAATATCTCTAACCTATAAAGGAACAATTTATTTTGAATATGAGATTTCCCTCTGATATTCATTGTGGTTCGAAAGAGTGACTTATGAGAAATAGAACTCATTTCAAAGATTTATCCATAGAGTATATAATACAAGCATTAAGAGTGATTGATGGTCAATAATTTATTCTTAATTGTTATGTCTCAAACTTTAGTACATATTCAATACATGCAAAATGAATATATATAGCAGAATTATTCTTTAACTATTAGACCTCATTTTCATTCTCTTATCCAAGAACATGTGACTAATCCAAGATACCAATGTGTTTTACCAACACCATGTAGGACATAACATGCAATAATTGAAAATTTTAATGTAATTATAGTGATATCAGTAAAAGAAACAAATAAAAAAACATAAATTCTTATACTCATTGAATCCTCCAAATGAATCACATAATAATCTAGTAAGCTTTGAGTTACGAAATGGAACATGTGCATTATTCCCTACAAGTGCGCTAATAAACTTCCCTAATGCACTCAAGGAGAGATTGATAGATTTAACTTCTTTTAATGAATGTCATTCACCTTCTATTAAGTCAAAAAAAAAAACGATCTCATTAAGCAGCATAGATGTTGTACCATGTAAAACAATCCTAATTGCATGAATAATATATCTCTCATATTTGGTGATTTTATGAGGCCTAATTCTTAAATATGCCATTATTTCTTTTGACTACTTAGCCTATTTTTTCTCCAAATTCCAAGAAGAAATAGAACTGCATATCTTTTCATCTTGGGTAATCAATATTTACCTTGAGTGTGAATTACATCAATCAACACTCAGAAACAATTTCATATTTTTTTTCAAAGCATTTTGTATATCAAGATGTCAAATGTAAAGGAAAAACCTATGATAATTTCAAGCCACTAAAAATACATGAATATGGAGAGATCACAAAAACCACTTTATTAAACGTACAAATGATGTGATTTGATTTTAGAATTGTACATTTTAGGAGTTGCTCTTGTGTTTAGAATTTTTGAATTAGCAATTATGATGATAATTAAGCTCAAAGAAGATTGTCACTGGACACGAACTTAACCAAGTGGTTAAGTAAGTGTGAAAATTCTCTTCTAGAGAGCACAAGAGAAAACACACAATATTAAGATGAAAATGATGATGTGTTACATAATTGAAACAACATAAGATAGTAAGAAAAGCAATATAATGACCAAATAGAAAAAAGAGATAAATAACACAATAAAAAGGAGCAATGGAATAGCGTAATGGAAGAAAGCAAAAGAGAAAGATAAAAGAAGCTTATGGAATTGGATGGTTGGTCAAGCCACTTAGAGGGATAGGGAATTCCAAGAATAGTGGTGAAGAGTCGCCACTTGGAGCATGCTCTCACAAGATAAGACCCAAAACTTTAGGAGAAAATACTCACTAAACACTCAAGCAAGGTTTCTTTACTTCAAAATTAAATGTTATATACAAGAGGGGAGACACCCTATTTATAGATAAGAGTGCCTTGGAGAGGAAGAGGGGAAGGGTAGGGGTGTAAAAGACTACAAGCTTCTAGAAACTATGTCAAATGTGAGCACATGGGGGAGTCTTCTAGAATCTAGGTCAAAGGTGAGCACGTGAGTGTGTTTCTAGAAGCTAGGTTAAAGTGTGTTTGACACAAGCCCAATATACTAAGTACACCCTCTTCTAACTTATTCTTCTAATTGAAGCCCAAAGTGAACCCAATTTATTTACTTAACTTATCTTGTAAGAAGACTAGAAGAAAGAACAGTTGGTATTCTGGTTTAGGTCCAGTTCTCCCTCTGTTGAGGTTCTTCTGATATTTGGTGGGACCTGATCTTCTATGTTGAGATTACTGACCTTACTATCAAGAGTATGTGGTGTCCTTAGTCATTTGTTTGTCGAGTTGGGTTGTATCACAAACCTCACTTGTCAATTTGCTTTGAACCAGCAAGATAAACAACCAACTTGTCTTTCCAAACGAGAATAATCTAACATTGAATGTTGTTATAATTGATAAGGTCATTTTAAATATTTTGAAATTTGTAGTGTCTTAAATGTAAATATTAATAATTTTGACTATTTTCATTTATGGTATACTTGTAATTATTTTCACTTATTAAATTTTGAAATAAATTTTGCTCAATATTTCAATGTTAATGAGCTTTGTTTTCCACTCCAATGTTTTGTTTGGATTTTTTTAATTGTCATTGTATGAATTAAATTATTTTACTTAAATTTATAATTGACTTTATCGAGATTTAAATAAATGTTCAAAATATTATGAAAATGATGAATTAAATATCCAATAAATTTGGTTGATTTATTTAATTTGAAAGAATTTGTAAAAATATCATTGTAGTAAAATATTTATTAGTTATATTTATAATGAAATTTTAAGTTAAGAATTAAATAAAATTATAGATATGTGTCGGCCTAGCCAACACTAAAGGAATTGTTGGTATTGTGTCAGCCAGGGCATTGAAAGGTGTGTGTTTTGTTGCGTATCGTTATGAGCCCACGCAAAGTGTGTGTGAATTGTTTCATTGTTTTGCATCGATCTGAGCTGATGCAAAGTGTGTCAATTGTTGCATGATTTTGCGTCGGTCTGAGCTAACACAGTTATTAATAAATATCAAATTTTCTCTCTCGCATTCAATTTTTCCCAAATTTCTAACCCTAATTTTGTCTCTTCTCCCTCCCTCGCTACTACCTTCCTCCCTCCGCTGTCACAATCCCTCCTTCCACTGACGCACTTTCCCTCCCTCTGTTGGAGATCCCACATCGACTAGAGATTAGAGCCTTTCATTGTATATAAGTGGGTGCAAACCTCAACCTTATGAGTCGGTTTCATGGGGTTGAGTTAGGCTTAAAGTCCACTTCGTAACAACTTCCATCTTAAATTCTCTCTATTTATTCATTTCTTTATTTCAACTCCAATTCCACATGTCCGAAGGTCCAACTCCCTCTTCGTGTGGTATTCTCTCCGACGAAAGTTTAAATTGCTGAAAGGTAAATTTAAATAGAAGTTTCAAATTTTTTTTATTTGGATGAGTTGTTTGAATGTTGTTGGGGTTTTGTTGGGGTTTATTATTGTTTCAGCTTATATTTTGGTTTTGGAAATTTTATAGTTGAATGAGATGCTGATTTTCTTTGTAAATTTCTGTTTATGATTATTGAGCAGTTTACAGTTTGGTTTGGTTTGGCGAATTTTATGGGCATTGAATATGTGAGTTTTGTGGGAGGGAATTTTATTGTAGAAAAGAGTAGAGTTAGTTCATGTTATAAATGTTTTAGTGTAGAGATTGTGAAAGGTATAAAGAAAAAGCATGTTTTGTGAAAGAGGGCCATGAAAGTGGAAGAAAAGATTAAAAAAGGAAGGTTTATATGGAGAAAGGTAGGTTAGGAAGAAGTTCTTGGCTAAAAATATGAATTGTGTTTTTCACATTATTTTATAGTTTTTTCCTTACAAAATATTGTCAGTTTTGTCTGCATAATTTTAGCTTCTAATTTTTTTTTTTATAGTTTTTATAAAATCGCAATTTTTTATGTAGGTTATTTTTATATTAGAAGATATTAATTGACATTTTTTTGGAAGGATCTAAATAATGTAATAAAACAGTATGTAGTATTCTAAAAATTGAAACATAGTAAAAAGCCTAAAACAATTTTTCAAGGCCTTTATCCAGCCGGTCTTGTGGGAAGCACATTCTGTGAGTCATTTATTAGAAGAATGTTTTCTGGATTGAAATTTATTGAAAACATAGGTTTCCTAGATAGTTAATGTAAAATGTATAATATTCAATATTAACTTTGATTTGCATTAATAAATTAATTAGCTTGTGAATACAAATTAGTACTGAATTTTTTTATTTTAACAACTTATTTTATTTAAAATATTATATATATATACATATATATATATATATATATATATAGATATACATATATATATATACATAGATATACATACATATCTATATATCTATAATATATATATATATATATATATATTTTTATTTTTTTTTTGTTAAAAGAAATTAAAAGTTGCTGGTGCATAAAATAAACAGGGGTGGCAGATAGTAAAAGTGATGGGCCAGTTGAATGATTCGAGGTTTTAAAACTGAGTGCAGGTATAATAAGCGTGGTGGTGCAGATAAGAAAATGGTGTGCAGCAGAATGGTGCCAGGCTTTTCAAAAGATTGTGTACATATATGAAGTATATGGTCCAAATAGTAAAGTGCTGGGAGTATTAATATCAAAGAGAGGGGGTCTGAAAAGTATTTGTCCTATCTTATAATAATTTTAGAATTTTCAAAGTTATTAAATTCTCATTAAAAAACTAGTACTGGAAATATTTTTTTATTTTAAAAAATTATTTTATTTAAAAAAAAAATTATATATATATATATTTAAAAGAAATTAAAAGCTGGTGTGTATACAAAATAAACAGGGATGGCAGATAGCAAACGTAATGAGTCAGTAGACTGAGCCCAGGCTTTTCAAAACACGGTACATATATATGAAGTATATGGTGAAAATAGTGAAGTGGTGAGAGTGAGAGTATCAAAGAATGGGGTCTGAAAAGTATTTGTACTATCTTAGAATTAATAAAATCATAAATAAAAATTTGATAATATTTATTTCTCTACTATTCATTTCATGGAACATTTTTAAAATTTTTATTACTATATCTAATGGTAAAGTAGACACTTTTTAAAAATTTATATGGTTTTATAAGCATTAAAATAATATGAAATAAAACACTTCTATATCTGTATATTAGTTTACAGTGATTTAATTTTTTATTAATTCCTTATATAATAAAATATTTTGTTTGATAATTAGGATGTATGAATTATGAATACGTTAAATAAAATTAGAGTGGTGTTTATACGTACGCATAAATAAAATGAATAGGGCTTCAGCAGCTTGTGGTGGACTATTGCACTCCACAGGTCGAAAATCACATTCAGATATTGTAGTGACCCTGGTAAGTACTCCTCACTTTCTTACAAGTAATACATTTTACTTCTACCACATATACTTGATAAGTGCCTAATTTCAGTAATATTTGATATTAAAATATAAGGACTTATGAGGATTTATTGCTAATTTACATATAAAATAATTCTAATTTATAAATTTATACCTTTTTACATTTTTTATAATCTATATTTGAATAAAAACATTTTATTCCCAAATTTGGTGTTAATTCAAGTTTCTAGGGAAGACTGGAGATTTAGATTAAAGAGTAATGATTAAGGTAAAAAAAAGAAAGTTGGAAGGTCTCAGAATGCATAAAAGTGCCAAAAAAGTCAATCTTGCAACAAGGATTCTCGCTCAAGCGAGATATTCACGCTTGAGCGAGAATGCTCCAGTGACATTTTTGGAAATCACTGCCTTTCTCGCTTAAGCGAGATATTCTCGCTCAAGTAAGAATGTGTTAGACAAATTGGACCTCTTTTTATGTTTTATCACTTAGCCCATCAGCGCGACACATGAAGTCACCTAACCCTAGTAAATTAGGTTAAATAGTGGGCTAGAGGCTTAGCCCTGGTGTACGAGATTGAGAGAAAACACCATAAAATGAATTGTAAGCCAATTGGGAGAATGGAAGGTGCTAGAAGTATGCGTGGCTAATTCTACCCTTTGGGATTGAGAGAAATCTCCTCAAACTCTTATGTATTGAGGTGATATTTACATATTATAATATTAAATTCTTGATTGATTATTGGTATTGTTGTTTTATTTCTAAATAGTTGTGACAAGTTTGAGAATCTTAAATATGACTCAAAGGTATTTTTAGGGTTTTGACCTAAACAACAATACTTAACATATTTGACTGCTATAAATAGACTTAAAATGTTAATTGTCATTAATGTCCGAGTGTGATTCTAAGTTGTTTTTATAAATATGCGAGAAATTGATATTTAGAAAACATTTTTAAGAATTTTATATGCGAGACATCGATATAAATGAATTTTCTACGAGCATCAATTTCAATCAAAGAACTTAATATTGACATGCTAATCAAAATACATGAGAGTGAGAGAGATGAAACCTAATCCCTATTTTTCCACTTGAAGCAATCAATTCTTTGTCTGTTTTCTTATTGATCATTGTCAACACAATCAATTCAACACTCTTTTTATTGTTCTATTTTATATTTAGTAATTATTGTACTGTATAATTCATTATTCCTTGTGGGATCGATATTCGTCTTTAAGGACAAATTATTACTTCTGACCACGCGGTGCATTTGCCGTAGAAAGTCATCAATACTGTTTCTAATTGTACAACATTATTAGGAGTGTAAATATGGTTGCCCATGATGTGAGTTGATTTTAGATTTGTCCATTTTAATGGTGACACTTTGTTTATGACTTGAGTTTTAGCAATTATGGTGTAGGACCTAGGGAAGATTCCCACTAGACATGAACTTAAACAAGTGGTTAAGTAAGTGTGAAAGTTCACTTCCGAAGGCAAAAGGAAAAACATAAGATAAGGTGAGGATGATTATGCTTTGCGGAATATGAAAAAACATAAAATGGAAGCAGACCGCATTGAAAATGGAAGAAAGACAAGAACATAAACACAAAGATAATTGGCATAATGGAAAATGGAAGAAGAGATGAAGGATAGGAAAGCTTATGTTGAAAGGAATGAATGAACACACCACTTGAAGGTGTGAGATTTCCAAGATAAGTGATGAGGGTTGCCACTTGAAGAGCTTTCACTCTCACAAGATAAGACCAAAGTAGAGAGAACACAAGTCTCACTCACAAATTGTGCAGAGTTTCTTTTCTATTTCCAATTTCAATGTGTCCATACATGGAGTAAGGCACCCTATTTATAGGAATGGGTGCCTTGGAAAACAAGATGGGGGAGGGTATGATGGGAAGAAAAAGTGTGGCGGCCAAAGGAGTTGACTAAGGTCAAAACTGCCCCTTTGGCTAGGTCTTTTAGAAGGTAGAGCAACCTTCTTTTCTAAAGGGCTAGACACAAGCTAAAATGAAATCTACACCCCCTATTATGCTAAAAGGACCCTACTCTACTAGAATTAAAAATAAAGAAACTAGTTGATGCTCAGCTCCCATGGCCTGGGCTCTACTCCTTGTGATCCTCTGAGGAATAATGGGCTCTGAAGCACCGGCTAGTGGTGGATCCTGACCTAACCTTGAATTCGGGGTCATGCTCCTAGTCATCCTTCTAGAGGGTTGGGCTTGGCCAATGGATGCACTATCTCTCAAGTCCTCATCATGCTCTCCAGGTGGGAGAGAATTCGTCCACGAATTTGCAACACCTGTAGAGACAGGAGGGAATTTCATCAAAATAGTGCAGTTTTTTTTCACATTTACGTAAATGAGAAAATGCAGAAAAAAATTACAGGAATGGGCATTTCTTGGTCAAAATTGTTAATGGTGTAGGCAACATCAATTAAATTTATTAATCCCCTCACTTTTTAGTTTTTAATTAAAGTTTTCAACTAAATTGACAACTTCAGTTTAAATAAAATTGGACATTGGATTGGCAATTTCTCTCAATTAAAGTTGTCAATTCGACAAGTTCAGTTGATTTTTTCTAAAATAATTAATATTTTTTTTAAATTAAATTTTTTATATAATAATAATTTTTAAATTGTTTAAAATTACATGAAATAAATAAGAATATTGTGAAAATTTGTATTTTATAAATAAATAATATTAAAAAAAATTAAAACTAAATTTTGTTTTCACAAGAAACAAAGTTACCCAAAATTAAGTTGGATTAAAAATAGGTTGTGTAATAAATGTAAAATATTTAGTACTTTTTAAATAATGTTAAAATTAAAA
>Ga0123342_1010916_pt1 | contig 10193 bp, 6 predicted proteins | sample Turbeawhitnodule_FD_89960 | JGI IMG/M metagenome (GOLD analysis project Ga0123342, IMG submission 89960) | Root nodule microbial communities of legume samples collected from Mexico - Turtle bean Mexico white nodule | ecosystem: Host-associated > Plants > Roots > Nodule | place: Mexico: Nepantla...
AAATTTTGGGTAAATGAGATTGTATCATAAGAGCTCTTGCTACATCTAATAAATGACCATGTTTCCTTTCAACTATACTATTTTGTTGTGGAGTATTGACACATGATGTTTGATGTACTATTCTTTTATTGACAAAAAAATTAGTCATGAAAAATTCAGTCCCATTATCACTTCTTATTATTTTTATTGTTGTCTAATTGTGTTTGAACAAAAACAACAAAAATTTTCAAAGCCTTGACAACTTCAGATTTGTGTTTTAAAAGAAAAATCCATGTGTACCTCGAATAGTCATCAACCATGGTCAAGAAATATTTATGACCATGAATTGATGGTATTAAGTATGGTCCCCAAATATCTACATCAATCAAATCAAAACATTTTTTTTGATTTAGATGTACTAATAGGAAATGAAAGCCTTTTTTGCTTTCCAAAATGACAAACATCACAAACAAAATATTTGTTATATTTAACAAAAGGAAATTTATTCTTGATAACATCAATACATTTATTTGAAATATGACCTAATCGAAATTGCCAAACATTAACAGTATTGACGGGGTGTGTAGATTTGATCACTAGCACTAACATTAACAATATTGACGAGGTGTGTAGATTTGATGGGTTTGATTTGAAGTTTTTGGTAAGAAGGGATCCTGAGTATATAAAGTCTATCTTGCATCTTAGCGGACCCAATCATCTCCAACGATATCTTGTCCTGAATGTGACATCAATTAGAGTCAAAGGTAAGAACACAAGATAGTTTATCAATCAATTTTGCTACTGAAAGAAGATTAAAATTGAAGTAAGGAATGTACAAAACATTGTCTATGACATGATTTTGATTGAGAAAAACACTTCCAGAATAATTGACAATGACTTGATTTCCATTTGGTAATTTGACATAAATAGGATTAATTTGATGATATGAAGTGAAATAAGTTAAGGATGAACAAATGTGATCGGTAGCACCACTATCAATAATCCAAGAACTGAAGGAAGAAATAAAATTATTACCAGTTTGATTGGAATGAATAACAAAGACTTGATTAGAAACATTGTCACTGGATTTGGTATGTTGTAAAAGAGCTAACAATGTTTGGTACTGCTCAGGAGTAAAATCAAGTTGTTGAGACTCCTCCACTTCTGAATTTGAACCTTCATGATTCTGCTCATTATTATAAAAATCTGTATTCTGAAAAACTGCATTAGTATGACTCTGATCATGATTCTGATTTTTAAACTTGAAATGAGGTGGAAAGACATGCTTTTTATAGCATGTATCAATGTTATGCCTTGTCTTTTCACAATGACTGCAAATTTTGGGATTATATCCTCTTCCATAGCTTCCTCTTCCGTATCCAGCACCTCTGCCATAGGTTGTAGCATTGTTTTTATAACCTCCTTTGCTAGTAGCAATCATTGTCTTGGAATGATCACCAAAAATTTGCCTCTCGTGTTGTGTAACAAGAGAGTAAACTCTATTCAAGGATGGCAAAGGATCCATCAATAGAATTTGAGTTCTCACAATCGAATAATTATCATTTAACCCCCTTAGAAATTTGATAATTTGGTCTTGTGCTTTATATTTAGAAACATTCACAAGAGCATTGCAAGTGCCTTTAGAGGCACATGAACAAGTAGATAGTGGGCGAAAAAGATCAAGCTCATCCCAAAGAATTTTTAATTGAGTGAAATAGTTTGTAACAGTCAACTCACCTTGTTCAAAAGAAGAAATCATCTCCTGGATATCAGAAATACGAATCATGTCTCCTTGTGAGATTCAAAACAAATAGTCTGAATATATACAAGTTGTACATTCATCCTAGGTCTAGCCAAATAAAGAAATAATCAATCAATAAATACTAGAATCATAACAGACAAAGACAAAATATAAAGGTTATTTACCTCTCTTTAAAGAGAAACAACTATAATTAGAAAATACTCCATTAATATTAGGATCTTTCTATAACTCTGGTATTCATCTCCTTTAATATTAATAAAATTCACTTTTTGTAAATCATTGATATAATAATTGATAAAAATAATTTTATTTGTGCTCATGTCTTCATACATAACATCTTTGATCACTAAAAAAAAAAAATCATTAAATAGAAATCAATTTTAGAGACTAAATATAATTAGTTATTATACTGACTAAATTAAATATTATTGTAGAGACTAAAAATATAATTAGTTTCTAAATTAGTTTTTATTATTGATAAATAGTTTCTAAATTTGTAACCAATTAACTACTAAGGTTTTAACTATTAATTATTTATATTCTAAATTTGATAGCTAATTAAATACCAATTTAAAAATTATTTATCAATAATAGAAACTAATTTAGAAACCAATAATGTTTTAGTCTTTAAAATAACATCTAATTCATTCAATATAACAACTAATTATTTTTATCTCTAAAATTAAATTTTATTTAATGATTTTTTTGTAGTGAATATTATTTTATATTATTATGAAATTCAACAGTAAAAAAATTCAAATACTTTTAATTCAATAGAATAATTAGAAAAAGAAAACAAACTTTACCATTTGGATCAGTAGGCATTGGTGAATAATTTAATAATTTCCACAAACTTAAAAATCATTATAAAATTAAAAAAAAAATGATTTTCAAACTCTAATTTGTAATAAGTTATTTCCTTCATTTTCATTATATTATAAATACTCTATCCGGAAGTTTGACCGATTTAAGATTTGTTTATTTTTAAGTTCGAAATAATTGATTTTGAAAAAAGTGATTTTCTTTTTGTATTATGATAAGATACTTTTAGTGGCAGTTGAGAACTTTTGTTTAGTTACCTTAGTGAAATTGTTTTTATAAAGTGCAAATAAGACAAATTTTGAAATTAATCTATTCTTCTCATCAATAAAAATAAAAATAAAAATTCAACTACTCTGAACATGACTTTGGTGTAAACAAAACCAATTTTCAACATCCAAATTATTTTCCAAATGCAACCGTAAGCAAGATAGGGATTAATTTAATTAGTCCATAAAGTGACACAATGTTATCAAGAAAAAACCAATGCAAATAAATTTTGTAGGTTTAAACTTTCTTGTACAAAAATAATATAAATGTCACAAGTTTGATGGACACAAATTATTTTATTTTAATAAAAAACAATCCGTGAAGGAAATAGAAATAGTTAATGTGTAAAACACAATATTAATGCTTAAAATTAATAATAAATCTTGAAGTTATAAAAAATGAAAACTTAAAGTGTAATCTTAAAATAAACTTCCCTACATAAATAATTACAGATAATTTTCATTTTAATTGTCATGGTTGAAAAGATTATGAAGTTGGGAATCTTTGACATAGGAATTTGATGAGGTGAGGACTTTTTTCCTCAAATAATAATGTTTTAAATATTAAATCCTCAATCAGCCTTATTTCCCTTTTATTTTTCCAATTAATACTCTTTTTTTATTATGTTTTAAATAACCGAATTCTCATATAGTAAAAAAGAGTGTTAATTGAAGAAATAAAAAAGGAAAAAGTGATGGTTGGAAATTTAATAGTGGAAGAGAAAAAAATTCTAAGGTGAGAAGAGTTATAGGAACAATATTTTAAATGAAATCTTTTAAATATACATATGTATTATATACACTTTCAATAGAAGAGATTATATACTAAAAAACGTTAAAATTTGAAATCACTCTATTTATTCTTGTTTTTCGAATATCTCTATTTTACATGAATATTATTACTATTAAAAGTTATATGTGTACTCATGGAATTTGCATTCAATTCTCTCTTCGAGCAAAATGTTAATATAAATAATAGAAAATTGATAATTGATTTGATTTATGAAATTAAAATTGTAGTAAAAAAATTAGTTGTGTTTAAAATACAAAATTGAGAAAAGTTACTCTTTAAAATTAATTGTACAATAAATATTTAAAAAATACAAAAGTGATGTATTTTCAAATATACAATCTAGAATACATCTTTTGTATTTCAAATTGTACATGTTTTAATATATTTTCTATATTTTTGGAACTATACATTCCAAAATACATCTTCTCTGTTCAAGATTATACATTGTGAAATACAAATTTCAATTGACAAAATTGGGTTTTCAAATTATATGGAGGTGTCTTTTTAAATTATGGAGGTACAAAACGTAATGTCGTTTTTAAGTCTAACTTGATTCATTTGGTGAGTTTTTTTGGTTCAACCCATCATATGAGATCTATTTTGATAACTCTTGTTACATCCTTGTATCCAATTTTTGGCCGATTCTCCCTGCACCATATCAATTCAAACTTGCACCCAACACACTCACATGAAATGTTCATTTTGCCCTTAATAATTTTAAACTTTTGCCTTCCGGATATTCATATCCGTAAGTCAAATTACAAAGTTTCGGATATACAAATCCATAACTAATATGTCACTTCCGAATTTCACAATCTGAAAGCTTATTTGGACAGCATAAATGACCTTCCGGATATCAAGATCCGTAAGCAAACATAAATGAGTTTCAGATCTCAATCCTCAGCACCATTTACAGTACACCATTTTGGATAAAAAAATCTGAAACTTATAACTCACTTCTGGATATGACCATCCGGAAGCTTAAATGAAATATGAAAATAACCTTCCGAATTTCAAAATTCAGAATGTATAAAAATGACTTTGGGATATTGAAATCCGTAAGCAAATGTGTGAAAAAAGGTAGAATGGGATTTTAAAATTTTCATTGGGTGCGAGTCAAAATTGATTGGGTGCAGGAAGCAATTGCCCCAATTTTTTTATGAAATAACATTTTTTTGGTTCTATTAGAGAGAAGCATGATTCTTTTATTAAAATAGTGAATAGTATTTTTTTTAAAGCCTTTTCAATCTTCATGAATTAGAAGCATTTGTTTTGGTCCAAGAAAACAATGTGAATCTTGCTCATTCCAATGAGATGACCACACTTCAAAAAAGTCATCAAATTGTAACTAATTTTAGATACCAAAATAATTAGATACCATTTTAGATACTAAAAAAACATTGATATCTAAAGTTGTTTCTATTATTAATAAAAATTTATAAAGTAATTTTTAAATTGGTATCTAACCATTAACTACTAAGATTTTAACATCTAATATTTTATATTCTAAATTAATCTATAAAAGACTAATTGAGATTAGTTTAGAATCTAAAATATTAGTAATTAAAACCTTGATAACTAATTTAGATACCAATTTAGAAACCATTTTATAAATTTGTATTAATAATAAAGTGCACTTTAGATACAAATAATTTTTTAATCTCTAAAATAATATCTAATTTAGTTAATATAATAACTAATCATTTTTTATCTCTAATTTTGATTGTTATTTAATGAATTTATGTGCTGAGGTACACATGATGATATCAATAAACCCCAAGCACATTTAACTCGGAACACAATTTTACTTCATATTTCTATACTAAAAATGGTAGCTTCAACAAAAGATGAGGGAAAGAAGTTCATGGATGCAATAGAGGAGGTTAATATTTTGTTTAATGTCAATTTTTTCAAAACGAAGCATGGAAAATTGGGTCAAGATGAATTCTATCAATTTCCCATTTACACCTCCCTCTCCAACAATGTCAATACTCTAGTTAGTATTTTATTCCCATTGCAGACATAATTTCTGATTCCAATGCATCTTTTAATAGGTTTGGTCATCCTAACAAGATACCCTTTGTGTTGAACTACAACAATGTAATTTTTCATAAATTCATGAAACTTACTTTGACTTTTGTTCATATAGTTGTCATGCCAAGTTCCAGCATTTACCATCTTCTGAATTTCTCTGTCTAGTCTATTCCAGTCCATCAGAACTATTTGTCTAGTTTATGCAGAGAGTTGATAATTATGAAAATGTGCAGTAGAAATATAAGGATGGATTGAGGAGCTGTAAATGATCATCATGTTTAAGGATGTACTAAGGTGCAGGAAAATTTCCAGGGCTTATGTAAACTCAATAGGGATTGAAGGGTTCATGTTAAAAGTGTTGGGGATACCCTTGTTAAAAAACTAAAAAAATGTTTTGGCTAAACAAATAAGAAGAATCACTAGCAATTCGAAATGACACAGACATTTATTAGTTGATTATCCCAAAATAAAGATTGTCAGATCATAACAAAAGTTGGTGTTCACTTTCTAGATTGATTCTTGGTAGAGAATGTAAAAGATGGTCCTAGTAAAATAAAATCATGCAACATTCATGTGGCTGGTGCCTCTTAAGGGCAATTTACTTTTTCATTCCTTGTCATTTTTTGTATATACAAATCATACCTTCCACCAGGGGAATCAATCAATATATATATGTGTGTAAAGCCTAAAGGTTTATTTAGCACTATATATAACTATCTTGAATATCTTGGAAGCAATATATAACTACAATCTACCTATAAACTAAAACAACAAATTCAATAACACAAAGAAGATCAATATTCAATGGCATTTGCATATGAACAATTTCTTCTTCTTTTGTTGATGATTTTTTCAACATGTTTCTCATCAACTAGCAGCATTTCATCTGTTAAAACTCAAAGACTGGTCTCCAGACTCATTCACCCGGGCTCAATTCACCATCCCCACTACAAGCCACATGAAACAGCCAAAGACCGAATGGAACTTGATATCCAACACTCAGCAGCACGTTTAGCCTACATACAAGCAAGGATAGAAGGTTCTTTGGTCTCTAATAATGACCACAAAGCTAGTGCCTCTCCCTCCTTAACAGGTAGAACCATACTGGCCAATATCTCAATAGGCCAACCCCCTATCCCACAACTAGTTGTTATAGACACTGCCAGTGACACCTTCTGGGTCATGTGCTCCCCTTGCACAAATTGTGACAACCATTTAGGTCCACTCTTTGACCCCTTAAAGTCTTCCACCTTTTTCCCACAGTGCAAAATACCATGTGTCTTCAAGGGTTGCAAATGTGACCCTATTCCATTTAGTGCCTCTTATGCAGATAGCTCCACCGCTTCAGGAACATATGGTCGTGATACTATTGTCTTTGAGACAACTGATGAAGGTACCTCTCAGATATTTGATGTACTATTTGGATGTGGCCACAACATTGGATACAATTCAGATCCAGGACACAATGGAATACTAGGACTAAACAGTGCAGCAGAATCTTTGGCAACAAAAATTGGCCAAAAGTTTTCTTACTGCATAGGCAACCTTGATGACCCTCATTACAATTACAACCAACTGATATTAGGTGAAGGGGCAGATCTTGAAGGTTTTTCCACCCCTTTTGAAGTCCACAATGGCTTTTATTATGTCACCATGGAAGGCATAAGTATAGGGGAGAAAAGGCTTGACATAGCTCCAGGAACTTTTGAGATGAAAGAGAATGGCACAGGAGGAGTCATCATTGACACTGGCAGCACTATCAGCTACCTAGTTGATGATGTGCATAAACTAATATACAAAGAAGTTAGAAATCTCATCGGTTGGTCCTTTAGAGGAGCAACAATTGAAAATTCCCCATGGATGTTGTGCTATTATGGTAGTATCAGCAAAGATCTAACTGGGTTTCCAGTGGTTACATTCCATTTTGCTGATGGAGCAGATTTGGCTATGGATTCTAGAAGCTTTTTTAGTCAAGTCAGTAATGACATATTCTGCATGACTATAGGTCCAGCCAGTAACATCGACATTAAAAGTAAGCCTTCAGTTGTTGGATTGTTAGCCCAACAGAGTTACAACGTGGGATATGACCTTGTTAATAACTATGTTTACCTCCAAAGAATTGATTGTGAACTTCTTAGTGGTTGATGATTGTGAACGCCTTCACAAATCACAACTCTTGAACTCCAATTAGATCAAGTCCACAAAAGCATTATTTGTACACTAACAAGGTAAAGAAAATGGCAATGCTTGCTCTCATACTATATATGGCTTTAATTCTTTTCAATTTAGATACAAGACATTATAACAACTCTTGTATTCTAAGTATTGTGATAATAGCTATCCTCCAAGAAAGAAAAATAAGAGAAAGGGTTATTTTATATAATATCTCTTAAATTATAGTTTTGTTTAACTTGTACAAAAACTAATTTTAACTATTATTTAATTTTCTACTTATTCTCTTTCAGAATTCATATTTGTCAAAAACATACTTTTAGAATGATAAATAAAAATAACATCACTAAATTGCACCAATTTCAATTAAACACTTCCTATCAAGAATAAAATAGAGTCATTTCACAATAAAATCAGAATTAAATTAAATATATTTTTGGAGAGGGTATCAATAAATAAGAATAAATTAATTAGAATTAGGCTAAAATGCAATTTTGCACTCTTTATTTTCTAAACCTTATCTAAGCCATAAATGAATGATATAAGTAGTTTAGGTAGGTGACTGGACTGACAGAAGTAAATTTGAACTATTTATGAATACATCATAATTGTTCTTACATAATATTAATTTTCAATTACCAACAAAAAAAAACTCTTTTCACACCTTTCAATAATGTTAGAGTTCTATTTTTGGTGACATGAGTAAATCATTCTCCCAGACAGGCATTTTACAATGTCTAACTCCAGCTTTCTCCATAGTCCAGCCATCTCTGACACAGGCTCAAGAGACACAACCAGTTTGCAATTACATGCAACTAGCTGAGAAATACTTAACCTTAATAAAAAAAAACTCAAGATCTATAAGGCCAGAGAGAATAAGGTAAAAATCTAATGTTTCAAAATCAACTATCATTCAGTTGAAAGAGGGGAAGAGAGGTGGAAATACAAAGAACAATAATCCAACTCAATATGCTTATTTATTATAACATGAATAGAAAGAAAAACACTTACATTTAATCACCATAAAGAGAGGGAGCAAGACTTTGGTCGATACAAGCCTAAAGCAAAAATTAGAATGCAGTTTATCACCTTTCTTCTAGAAATACAACATTATGACAGCTCCTGTATTCTGAGTATTGTGTTAGCCGTCATCCTACATGTATACCATGAACAGTATATAGTAAGAGTAGAAGAACCAACCACAGATGGAAAAAATATTACAAAAATGGTGGAAACTTTGTTCAGAGCAGTAATGTGTAATGTTCAACACACATTGTAACACTTTTACTGCGCTTGGCAGTTACAGAAAGTTATTTTGTTGAAAATATGTTTCTATACAGTTTTTGGTGAACACACACATATATTCAGATATTATCTTAGAATATTGTATCTTAGATGATCTCTTAGGACTTGTTAGTATTTTATATTTTGATTTATTAAGTAGGATCTTTATAATATTATTAGAATATCTTACTAAAATATCATTTATTGGCATATCCTATAATTATTTTTATTTATTGTCATCAATCTAAACCTGTATAAAATGGACTTTGCAGTGTAGTCCATGCTCAGTTTTCAGCATCTCTTCCATATATTGCTACTTATTAAGTAATTTCAAGGGTAAAAAATATATAATTCATCCTTAAGTTTCAATCATTTGTCAAAAGACTATCAGCTTAGCACAACCCACCAACCCTAATTTTAATTTACCCACGAACGAGGTGCATCATTTCAAACGTCCCAGCTCATTTCGAAAGTTCCTCTGTCCTTCTTCTTCGACCAACAGCAACCAAGTCGCGACGGCGAACGAAAACTATGACGTCCTTCTTCTCTCCAACAGCAATGACTGAGCTTGAAGGTGCGAACGACATTAGCGAAGCTCACGGCGACGAACGAAACCAACTGTCGGAGGCAAAAAGAACCTTTTTTTATTGTGGAGGAAGACCAAATAGGGGAGGTTTTTTTTGCTGTTGTCTTCATTTATTAAGATGAGTAAAACAAAAAGAGAGTCAGACATTACATAGAATTACTGTGAAAGTCTTCCAACCATGGTAGTTGAATTGAGATACAAGTAGTGTATCAGAGAGCTAATTTTCTGAATCGTGTACCGTCGTAAATTTCATAAACATTAAAAAATGTAACATATAATTAAATATATAAGATATGTAGAAATGCAAAAAATAACAAAACAACCTCATTTCATTTTGAGTGTTGTATCTACATATATATATATATATATATATATATATATATATATATATATATATATATATATATATATATATATCACACATTAAAACAAACACAAAAAAAAAAAAAAGTGTGTTTGTCATATAATATACCTTTTACAAAATATATATATATT
>Ga0123342_1010917_pt1 | contig 10193 bp, 9 predicted proteins | sample Turbeawhitnodule_FD_89960 | JGI IMG/M metagenome (GOLD analysis project Ga0123342, IMG submission 89960) | Root nodule microbial communities of legume samples collected from Mexico - Turtle bean Mexico white nodule | ecosystem: Host-associated > Plants > Roots > Nodule | place: Mexico: Nepantla...
AGCGCCAGGCTTCTGAGCTCATCGCTGACTCGGCCAAGCGTTCCGCTCAGTACTACGTCAACTCGCGTTGGCTCGGCGGCATGATGACCAACTGGAAGACGATCTCCAACTCAATCCAGCGCCTGCGCAAGCTCGACGAAATCCTTAGCTCCGAGCAGTCCGGCTACTCCAAGAAGGAACGCCTGACCCTCGAGCGCGAGCGCGAAAAGCTCGACAAGGCTCTCGGTGGTATCAAGGACATGGGCGGCACGCCGGACCTGATGTTCATCATCGACACCAACAAGGAAAAGATCGCGATCGACGAAGCCAAGCGCCTCGGCATCCCGGTTGTCGCAATCATCGACTCGAACTGCGACCCGGACCTGATCGACTATCCGATCCCGGGCAACGACGACGCTTCGCGCGCCATCGCTCTCTACTGCGACCTGATCGCGCGCGCTGCCATCGACGGTATCGCTCGCCAGCAGAGCTCGTCGGGCCGCGACCTCGGTGCATCGATCGAAGCTCCGGTTGAGCCGGCACTCGAAGGCGAAGCCGAAGCCTGATAGAAGAAGCAGGCGGACTGAATGGTCCGCCGTGCTTTCCAGAGATTGGGAAAGGCCGCTCGCGACTCTCGGAAGTTCGGCGGCCTTGACCGTTTCAGGCGAGGGCGATCTGCCTTTCGCCATTTGAGTTTCGTTATGACGCGTTATTCATCATGCTGTCATACATACAGGTACATTTCGTGCCTCAATCCGGTGACGCACCGCCTTTCGCGGGCCACCGTTTGAACCGACAAGAGGAAGCTTATGACCGAGATTACGGCTGCACTGGTGAAGGAACTTCGTGAAAAGTCCGGCGCAGGCATGATGGACTGCAAGAAGGCGCTGCTTGAAAACAACGGCGACATCGAAGCGTCGATCGACTGGCTGCGCGCCAAAGGCATCTCCAAGGCTGACAAGAAGGCTGGCCGCGCCGCCGCTGAAGGCCTGATCGCCATTGCCGGCGCCGGCCATAAGGCAGTTGTCGTCGAGCTCAACTCGGAAACCGACTTCGTTGCCCGCAACGACGCCTTCCAGGATCTCGTCCGCGGCATTGCCAACGTTGCCCTGTCCACCGACGGCACGGTTGAAGCTGTCGCGGCTGCGACCTACCCGGCATCCGGCAAGCCGGTCGCCGACACCATCAAGGACGCGATCGCAACCATCGGCGAAAATATGACGCTCCGTCGCGCTGCCAAGCTCGAAGTCGAGCACGGCGTCGTGGCGACCTACATCCACAATGCTGCCGGCGACGGCATCGGCAAGCTCGGCGTTCTCGTTGCCCTGAAGTCGGAAGGCGACAAGGCCGTCCTGACCTCGATCGGCCGCCAGGTCGCCATGCACATTGCCGCGACCAACCCGCTCGCCATCCGCGCGGAAGAAGTTGACGCTGCCGTTGCCGAGCGCGAACGCAACGTCTTCATCGAACAGGCTCGCGAGTCCGGCAAGCCGGAAGCCATCATCGAAAAGATGGTCGAAGGCCGCATGCGCAAGTTCTTCGAAGAAGTCGCTCTGCTCTCGCAGGCCTTCGTGATCAACCCCGACCTGACGGTTGGTGCTGCGGTCAAGGAAGCTGAAAAGGAAGCCGGCGCTAAGATCGAAGTTGTTGGCATGGCACGTCTTCTCCTCGGCGAGGGCGTCGAGAAGGAAGAAAGTGACTTCGCTGCTGAAGTTGCTGCGGTCGCCAAGGGCTGATCGACCTATACATGTAAAAACCGAAGGGCATCGCGTGACAACGCGATGCCCTTCGTGTATCCGGCACACAGCGGTAATATACGAGGAGCCACGATGTCGTCAGAGCCTGTCTACAAACGCGTTCTACTCAAGGCTTCCGGCGAAGCCCTCATGGGCAGCCAGGGATTTGGAATTGATGTAGCGGTCGCAGACCGCATTGCGGCTGACATAGCCGAAGCGCGGCAGATGGGTGTGGAAGTCGGCGTCGTCGTCGGCGGCGGCAACATCTTCCGCGGTGTTGCGGTGGCTTCTAAGGGCGGCGATCGGGTCACTGGCGACCACATGGGCATGCTCGCGACTGTGATCAACGCGCTGGCGCTGGCAACGTCGCTGCGCAAGTTGAACATCGATACGGTCGTACTCTCCGCCATCGCCATGCCGGAGATCTGCGAGAGCTTTTCGCAGCGCGCAACGCTCTACCACCTGTCGCTTGGCCGTGTCGTGATCTTCGCAGGCGGTACAGGCAACCCGTTCTTCACGACGGACTCGGCAGCCGCACTGCGTGCCGCAGAAATGGGAGCGGAGGCGATCTTTAAGGGAACGCAGGTCGATGGTATTTATTCGGCTGATCCGAAAAAGGATCCCGAAGCGATCCGCTTCGACCATCTGACGCACAAGGAAGTCCTCGACAAGGGACTGGCCGTCATGGACGTCGCGGCAGTGGCCCTCGCACGGGAGAATTCCATTCCGATCATCGTCTTCTCGATCCACGAGAAGGGTGGTTTTGCTGAAATCCTCAAGGGCGGTGGCCTTAAGACCGTCGTCTCTGATAACTGATTGAGTGGGCGGCAGGTTTGCCGCAGCTTCTACCAAGACGGGAGCAATGAAATGAGTGAAGGCATCGACATCAAGGAACTCAAGCGCCGCATGGATGGCGCGATTTCCGCGTTCAAGCACGATATCGCATCGCTGCGCACCGGCCGCGCCTCGGCCAACATTCTCGACCCGGTCATGGTCGAGGCCTATGGTTCGCGTGTGCCGCTGAACCAGGTTGCCAACATTACCGTGCCGGAGCCGCGTATGCTGTCGGTTTCGGTCTGGGACAAATCGATGGTCAACGCGACGGACCGCGCCATCCGCGAATCTAACCTCGGCCTCAATCCGATCATCGACGGCCAGAACTTGCGCATTCCACTGCCGGAGCTCAATGAGGAACGTCGCAAATCGCTGGTGAAGGTCGCTCACGACTATGCCGAGAAGAGCAAGGTTGCGATTCGCCATGTGCGCCGCGACGGCATGGACGGCCTTAAGAAAGCCGAAAAGGATGGTGTGATTGGCCAGGACGAAAGCCGGGCGCAATCAGATCGTGTGCAGAAGATGACCGACGAGACGATTTCTGAGGTCGACCGCTTGCTTGGCGACAAGGAAAAGGAAATCATGCAGGTTTGAGGCGTACTGCGGCTGCGCCTTGGCTGCAAGAACCGGACGGGAAATGTCGGAGCGAACATTTTTGACTGTGCCAGAACACGTTGCCATCATCATGGATGGCAACGGCCGATGGGCAAAGCAGCGCGGACTTCCGCGGACGATGGGGCATCGAAAGGGCGTTGACGCCGTGCGCGAGGCAGTGCGCGCCGCGGGCGATGTAGGGATCAAATACCTCACTCTCTTCGCCTTTTCTTCGGAAAACTGGCGCCGCCCGGAAACGGAGGTCTCCGATCTCCTCGGATTGTTGAAGGCTTTCATTCGACGCGACTTGGCGGAACTCCATCGCCAGAACGTGCGCGTGAAAGTGATTGGCGACCGACACAGCCTCAAGAGCGATATCCTCGATCTTCTTGTGGACGCGGAAGAGACGACGAAGTCGAATACCGCGCTGACCCTCGTTATCGCCTTCAATTATGGTTCGCGTGACGAGATCGCCCGTGCAATGGCGAGTCTGGCACGTGACGTCGAGGCAGGACGACTCAGGGCGCAGGACATTTCTCCCGCACTTATCAACGCGCGGCTTGACACTGCAGGGATCCCAGATCCCGATCTGATCATCCGGACTAGCGGAGAGGAGCGCCTCTCCAACTTCCTACTCTGGCAGGCCGCTTACTCGGAGTTCATTTTCGTTCCTGAGTATTGGCCGGATTTCAGCCGGGAGATTTTCTACTCGGCGTTGGAGACTTTTGCGTCGCGTGACCGCCGCTTCGGTGGATTGGTGGCGAAGACGGCTGCGGCAGTGGGCACCTGATGCAGCAGGAGCTGAAGCTACGCATTGTCTCCGGAGTAATTCTCGCCGCCATTGTTCTGCTCGCCACATGGTATGGCGGAGTGGCCTTTAGCCTGCTGTCGGCATTGATCGGGCTGTTGATCTACTATGAATGGTCGACCATTACGAAGCTTGCCACGGAACGGCCGGTCGCCAATGTAATCGGTTGGGTAGGCCAGGCGGCGATCGCGGTGGCCGTCGTTGTCGGTACCTTGGGCTATTCCCTCCGACTCTTGGTGCTTTTCTTCCTGATTGCTGTCGGCTTCGTGTTTACGTCAGGCGTGTCGCGCTGGTTTCCTACGGGGATCGTGTACGCCGGCCTTACCGGAATTGCGCTTTCGAGCATCCGCGGTGCCGACAGCGTCGGGCTCGTTGCGATGCTCTTCGTATTTGCGGTCGTGTGGTCGACCGACATTCTTGCCTATTTTGTCGGCCGCGCAATCGGCGGCCCGAAACTGGCGCCGAAGATTTCACCGGGAAAGACATGGTCCGGCGCCATTGGCGGCGCCGTCTCCGCGGTGATTGCCGGCAGCCTCGTTGCCTATTTAGCATTTCCGCAAAGCGTCGTGCTGGTGGCGCCGATCGCGTTCATCCTGTCGGTCTGTAGCCAGGCCGGCGATCTCTTCGAATCCTTCATCAAGCGCCGCTTCGGCGTCAAGGACTCGAGCCATCTGATCCCCGGCCATGGCGGCGTCATGGACCGTGTCGACGGGCTCATTTTTGCCTGCTTTGCGGCGTTCTTGCTAGCTGGGCTTTTTTCGCTGATAAAGGGCGGCGAAACAACGTCGCTCGGTGCAGCCCTGTTCGGCGTATAATGTCTGCAAAGGCTGGCGGAAAGATCGGATGCTTGGCTTGACCGGTATATTGGCGTTCCTGACGGGCTATATGGTGCCCTTCATCCTCGTCTTGTCGTTGCTCGTTTTCGTGCACGAGATGGGGCACTATCTGGTTGGGCGCTGGAGTGGCATCCGCGTATTGGCGTTCTCGATCGGCTTCGGTCCGGAAGTGCTCGGCTTCACCGACAAGCATGGAACACGCTGGAAGCTTTCGCTGATACCGCTTGGCGGCTATGTCCGCTTTTTCGGCGACGAGGATGTATCGAGCAAGCCCGATGATGACAAGCTCGCGGCGATGTCGGAAGAAGATCGTGCGCGTTCGTTCGCCGGCGCGAAGCTGTGGAAGCGCGCCGCGACCGTTGCCGCCGGCCCGATCGCCAATTTCATCCTCGCGATTGCGATTTTTGCGGTTCTTTTCTCGATCTACGGTCGATCGGTCGCCGATCCTGTTGTTGCAGAAGTCAAGCCCGGCAGCGTTGCCGCCGAAGCGGGCGTGGTGCCGGGCGATCTGCTGATCGCCATCGATGGCACGAAGGTCGAGACTTTCGATGACGTCCGGCGCTACGTCAGTATTCGACCAGAGCAGCGGATCGTCGTGACGATTGAGCGCAACGGCGAGAAACTGGATGTGCCGATGGTGCCGGCCCGCACGGATATGACCGATCAGTTCGGCAACAAGATCGAGATCGGCCTTATCGGCATCGTTACGAACCAGGATGTCGGTCACTTCCGGGTGCAGACCTATTCGCCGCTGGAGGCGGTCAAGGAAGGCACGATCCAGACCTGGCACATCGTAACCGGCACCTTCAAGTATATCGGTAATCTGGTCTCCGGTTATATGAAGCCAGATCAGCTCGGCGGACCGATCCGCGTCGCGCAGGCTTCCGGCCAGATGGCGACGTTGGGCGTTGCAGCTTTGCTGCAACTCGCTGCTGTCTTGTCGGTTTCCATCGGATTACTGAACCTGATGCCGGTTCCGGTACTTGATGGTGGCCATTTGATGTTCTATGCGATTGAAGCGGTGAGGGGAAAGCCGTTGGGTTCGTCTGCTCAGGACATTGCGTTCCGCATTGGTTTGGCGATGGTTTTGAGCTTGATGGTTTTTGCCACCTGGAACGATATAAGTGCTTTGATTGGCTGATTGCTGGACGAGGAAAAATTACCGTTTATTTACGATGTTTCAAAGCTGTAGTGGCGAATGCGTCACGCTTAGAAATGAAGTAAACAGAAATTAACTTGCTCCCTTGCTTGTATGTCAAAAGCGGGTAAAACGACACACGTGACCGGAATCGGGGGACGCCTGGAGCCGGGGACGAGAAAAAAGGTAATGGGTGAAATGAAGGCTGGTTCAAGATTTTTGAACGCAGTATCGGCGGTTGCGCTGTCTGCAGGTATTGTTGCTTCGGGGGCAGGTGCAACGGTTTTCGTCTCGGCAACGACGGCAGAAGCTGCAGTCATTCAGCGCATTGATGTGCGCGGCGCAAGCCGTGTCGGCGCCGAAGCAGTGCGCTCCAACCTGACAATTCAGCCTGGTCAGAGCTTCTCCAACACCGATATCGATGACTCGGTGAAGCAACTCTACGACACCGGCTATTTCTCGGACGTCAAGATTTCCGTCTCGGGCAGCACGCTGGTTGTTTCCGTCCAGGAAGCGCAGCTCGTCAACCAGGTCGTCTTCAACGGCAACCGCAAGATCAAGGACGACAAGCTTGCTGCTGTCGTGAAGACGCACGCGGCCGGACCTTTTAACGACGCGCAGATCCAGTCGGACATTCAGGCGATCAAGGATGCGTACGCTGCAACCGGGCGCAGTGAGGTTCAGGTGACCACGCAAGTCGTGCCCCTCGGTGAGGGACGCGTAAATCTGGCTTTCGTCATCGACGAAGGTGATCGCACCAAGATTGCCGCTATTAATTTCGTTGGCAACAATGCCTACAGCTCCGGCCGTCTCTCCTCGGTCATCAACACGAAGCGCTCGAACTGCCTGTCGTTCCTGACCCGCAAGGACGTTTATAGCGAAGACAAGCTCCGTGCAGACGAAGAGGCGCTGCGGCAGTTCTACTACAATCGCGGCTATGCCGACTTCCGCATCATCTCATCGGATGCGGCGTTCGACGAGACAACGAACAAGTACACGCTGACCTTCAACATCGAAGAAGGCCCGCGCTATGATTTTGGTGCCGTGACCGTGCAGTCGACTGTTCCCGGTATTGATTCGACGCAACTTCAGGGGCTCGTCCGCACGCACGAAGGGCAGGTCTACATCGCCAAGGAAGTTCAGAAGTCCATGGAAGCGATCTCCGATCAGGTCGCGTCTGCCGGCTATCCTTTTGCGCGCGTCACGCCGCGCGGCAACCGCGATCTGGGTAACAACACGATTGGCGTCGAATACCTGGTTGACCAGGGTGAACGCGCCTATGTCGAGCGCATCGAAATCCGTGGTAACAGCCGTACGCGTGACTTTGTCATCCGTCGTGAGTTTGACATGAGCGAAGGCGACGCCTTCAATCAGCAGATGATTACGAGGGCCAAGCGCCGCCTCGAGGCTCTCGGTTATTTCTCGTCGGTCAATATCTCCACGCAGCCTGGCAGCTCGCCGGATCGCGTTGTTGTTGTCGTTGACGTGCAGGATCAGGCGACTGGCTCGTTCGGTATCGGCGCAGGCTATGCTGCCGGCGGCGACGGTCTGCTGCTTGAAGCATCTGTCGAGGAAAAGAACTTCCTGGGTCGCGGTCAGTACATCAAGGTTAGCGCCGGTGGCGGTCAAGAAGGTTCCCAGACCTATGGCTTGAACTTCACGGAGCCCTACTTCCTGGGCTATCGTTTGGCTGTCGGTTTCGATCTTAACCACAGTGAGACGTCGAGCAACGACAACTACGACTACGAAGAAAACAGCGGTGTACTGCGTGCGACGGCGCCGATCACGGAAGATCTGGCAACAACGTTCCGCTATAACTACAAGCAGATGAAGTACGATCCTTCGGGCTCGCTGAGCAATCTGTCGGCGCCATACCAGCATCTCGTCGAGGACAGTCCGTGGGTGAAGTCGTCCGTTTCGCAGACGCTGACCTACAACACACTTGACGACATGACGCTGCCTCGCGAAGGCATATATGCAAGCGCCACGCAGGAAATTGCTGGCTTGGGCGGTGACTCGGAGTTCTATAAGATCTACGGCAAGGCACGGTATTACCACCTGCTGGCGGATGATGCCGATATCGTCGGTTCGATTGCGGGTTCGGCGGGTTATGTCGTTGGTTTTGGCGACAATCTGAACGTCTTTGACCAGTTCACGCTGACCAACGGCGATATTCGCGGCTTCGAGAACAAGGGCATCGGCCCACGCATTGCCGGGGCAAACGACGACCCGCTCGGTGGGACGACCTATTTTACGGTGTCGGCTGAAGCGACCTTCCCACTCCCTGCGTTCCCGCGTGACTTCGGCTTGCGCGGCGCCGTGTTCGCCGATGCAGGTACGCTGTTTGGCAATGATGTCGATCCGCGTGGTGATACTGTGAACGGCGAAGATGCATCGCTCCGGGCTTCTGTCGGTGTCGGTCTTATGTGGGCGTCGCCATTCGGTACACTGCGCGTCGACTACGCTATTCCGGTTCTCAAGGAAGACTTCGACAAGACTCAACACTTCAAGTTTGGCATAAACAACCAATTCTGATATCGGCAGTCCGGAACCGTAAAACCGAATTCCGTTCTGGAGATTTGCCGATGGAGCAAAATGATTTTTTTCTGCCCCATGATGGCGTGAAACTCTCGGAGTTGGCGCAATATCTTGGGGCAGAGCTTGCTGATCTCAAAACTGCAGATGTGCTGATCCGTTCCGTTTCGCCTGTCAGCCGGGCGAAGGCGGGGGATCTCTGTTACATCATGTCGAAGAAGAGCAAGGACGAGCTCGCGACGTGTGCGGCGTCTGCCGTGCTTTGCAGCGCCGGTCTGAGATCACTGGTGCCCGATCATCTGCCTGTTCTGATTTCGAAGAATGCTCATGCGGCCTTTGCCATGGCGGGGGGCTATCTCTATCCGAAGGCGCTGCGGCCTGGAGCACTGTTGTCCGAAGCTTCCGGTATCTCGGATCGTGCGATCGTTGATCCGACGGCCCGGCTCGAGGGCAAGGTTTCGGTCGAGCCACTCGCGGTCATCGGCGCGCATGCCGAAATCGGCGAGGGCACACACATCGGAGCGGGCGCCGTCATCGGACCGAGCGTCAAGATCGGCCGCAATTGTACGATCGCGGCTGGCGCAAGCGTGCTGTGCGCACTCGTCGGTAACGGCGTCATCATTCACAACGGTGCGCGGATCGGCCAGGATGGCTTCGGTTATGCTCCAGGTCCGCGCGGGATGATCAAGATCGTGCAGATCGGTCGGGTCATTATTCAGGATCATGTCGAGATCGGCGCCAACACGTCGATCGATCGCGGGACGATGGATGATACGGTCGTCGGCGAAGGCACGAAGATCGACAATCAGGTACAGATTGGCCACAACGTCCGCATTGGACGCCATTGCGCCATCGTTTCCCAGGTCGGTATTGCCGGCAGCACGGTGCTTGGCGATGGCGTGCAGATCGGCGGTCAGGCCGGACTGAACGGACATATCAAAATCGGTGACGGAGTGCAGATCGCCGCGAAAAGCGGCGTGATCGGAGATATACCTGCCGGCGAACGTTACGGTGGTGTGCCCGCGCGTCCGATCCACGATTTTCTGCGAGAGACGGCAGCGATTTTGGCGCGATCAGCGGGCAGCAAGAAAACGGGAGAAAAGAATGACTGAGGAAGCCAAGACTTCGCTCTCTTCGGCAGATATCATTGAGATCATGAAGCTGCTGCCACATCGTTATCCGTTCCTGCTAGTGGACCGGATCATCGATATTGACGGCGACGAATCCGCGGTAGGCATCAAGAACGTGACCGCAAACGAACCGCATTTCACCGGTCACTTTCCCGAATCGCCAATCATGCCGGGTGTACTGCTCATCGAAGGCATGGCGCAGACGGCTGGAGCGATCTGCGCCAAGAAGCAAGACGAAACCGGGAATCTGGTCTACTTCATGACGATCGACAATGCGCGTTTCCGCAAGCCGGTCATTCCCGGCGATCGGGTCGAATATCACGTGAAGAAACAGAAGCAGCGCGGTAATATCTGGAAGTTCCATTGCGATGCTAAGGTTGATGGAGCGCTCGTCGCCGAAGCTGACATCGGGGCGATGATCGTTCGCAAGGATCAAGCATGAGCACCATAGCAGCCAGCGCCAGCGTTCACGCCATGGCGGTCGTCGAAGACGGCGCCGTCGTCGGCGAGAACGTCAAGATCGGCCCTTTTTGCTACGTCGGGTCGAAGGTCGCGCTGGGCGATAATGTGGAACTGCTGGCGCATGCGGTTGTGTCCGGCAAG
>Ga0123342_1010918_pt1 | contig 10192 bp, 10 predicted proteins | sample Turbeawhitnodule_FD_89960 | JGI IMG/M metagenome (GOLD analysis project Ga0123342, IMG submission 89960) | Root nodule microbial communities of legume samples collected from Mexico - Turtle bean Mexico white nodule | ecosystem: Host-associated > Plants > Roots > Nodule | place: Mexico: Nepantla...
AATTTAATACTGCAATATACGTATAGTCTACCGAAACGAAACTGCAAGCATTAGTATAACAACTTGAAATAATTGGTCATAAGAAATTTAGAAAATACATTCTCCAATGGCCGTTCATTCTTCTATTTTTCCTAATGAAACCACACAACTACACGGATCTCTTATTTAAAATGTAGTTACTTCAACCAGTTATGTATTTTTGTACAGGCCAAACATTAGTCATCCGTCTGAGAGAAAGACATCGGACATCGGACATCGATGGACTGATAGCGATAGTGGGCCATGCAAGCTGGGTCCCATAGATTGCATGAGTTAACATGGGTTAACACCTCGATACTAGAAGAAACCTAAGTCATGAGATAATCATGCATGGGGTGTGTATGGTACATTTGGGTACGACGCAAGCAAGTGTTACTTGGAGGCGCTAAGGCCCATTAGGGTTAGGATTTCCAGGGAAAGACTGCATGCATGACACGTGTATACTTAGGGCACCCGCATAATAGATGATGCCGCAAGCGCTGGTACGTGAATAGGTACTTGGCGGCTACGCTGTTAAGTTTTTGCACTCCAAGAAAGGGAAGTCCTACGTGCCAGATTATGCTAAGATTGTGTGATAGCGGCGCAAGGACATTCTCCCAGGAACCCTAAGCCCATTAAGAGATGTGGGAGCGTAGTAGAAGTAACCCTAGATACAACCTATAAATAGGATGGTAAGAACCCTAGCAAGGTACGCCGTTTCTAAGATTGAAACTGCTTATACACATTAGTGTCGGAGTGCAAACGGTCGCTAGGGCGCCCTTTTGTCTTTGTAGGAAAATGTCCTTAAACCTAAGAAGGTTCGATTCTGAGGCGGAGACAGGCGGGCTAGAGACTGCCATTCGAGTCAAACGACAATTAGGTCAACCGGTGAGAACATTTGGTGCCCACCGTGGGGCTTGATAAAACTAGGTTCCATCCACAATCGTGCTGAGTGCCACCAGCAACATGAGGAGCACGAGACAAGGATCTGCTGCGCCCTCAGGAGGGGACAACGTCTCCATGCAGCAGCTCATGGAGACCATACACGCCCTTCAGGAGGTGGTAGCAGCGTCCAGAGTCGACCAGGATCGTTTCCAGGTTGATCTGGCCAGATTGCAAGCAAACAATGAAGAGCTACACAAAACCAATGAGAAACTGCGTAGGAATTTGTAGACGGTAGGAGAACGTACTGTGGATGAGCGAGCCCCGCCACTCCCAGTTAAGGCTCCCCCCATGTCGTTCTCTCAGGTGATCATGGACACCGTGATACCAGCCACGTCCTTGAGCCTGAAGGTCACCTTCACAGGAGTAGAGGACCCGCAAGCGCATATCACGGCGTTCTACACCCAGATGATGCTTTCAGGAGGTTCTGATGCCGTGTACTGTAAGCTATTTATGTGTTTGTCAGTCTCCCCGACGGACACATTACTTCATTCGACCAGTTCTCAACGTTGTTCAGAGAACAGTATATTGTCAACAGGGCTCCCCCTCTGATCTCTTACGATCTCTTTAACGTAAAGCAGTACCAAGGGGAGTCCTTGAAAGAGTTCTTAAACAGGTTTGGGGTACAAGTGGTGAGGTTGCACACCAAGGACGAAGCCATGACCGTGCACGCCTTCACCAAAGGAGTGCTACCAGGACCCTTCAGAGACTCGCTGATCAGATGTTGCCCAAAGACATTTTGCAAGATCAGGCATCGGGCCATGACACACAGTGTCGTTGAGGATCAGGTCATAGAAAAATGCAGTAGCGTTGGTTCTGTCTGACCTTGGGGAACAGGTCGTCCTCAGCCCATGAGGGTACTTGAGGCCACGACGGAATCAAAGGCCCCAGGAGCACAACCGTCGTACGAAGTAAGGAAGCCCCAAACTAGGGGACGCACAAGAGAAAACACTCCACTCAGACACAATTTTTGGGTGGACCTTAAAGAGCTAATCGCTATCCCTGACGTAGCCAGCAGACTAAAGCCCCCACCAAAGACTAATAAGAGGCTAGGGCTCAGAAAAACCGCTTGGTGTGTGTTCCACCAAGTTGTTGGCCATAACATACGCAATTGTCTGGCGCTGGGTTTCCAGTTAGATGAACTCGTGAGAGGCAACTTCTTGAAAGATTACCTGCAAGAGCCGCAAGGGGCCCTGACGACAGCGGCCCCAACAGAAGATCAGGGGCATGAGGTGCCCATCCATGGGGAAATCAACACCATTGCAGGAGGATTCTCTAGAGGGTGTACCGCCTCCCAGCGCAAGAAGTACGCCAAGGGAGTGATGATAGTGGAAACTCAGGGGTTAGACCTGACGCTCGAGCCCGACCTTGTCTTCACCAAGACTAACCTGCGGGACGTGGTCTCGCATGATAATGATCCCGTGGTAATCTCAATGGTGACAACAGGCAGAAAGGTGCACCACATCCTAATGGATCAAGGAAGCTCCACCGATGTGATGTTTTGGTTGACCTTCAACAAGTTGCAACTGTCTCTCGACCAGGTGAGGCCTTACGTTGGATGTCTGTACAACTTCGCAGGAGACTAGGTGGAAGTGCGGGGGAACATACAACTGTGTACAACCTTCACTTCCGATGCAGCCTCCCGCACTGCCAACATCAAGTACCTTGTCATTAATGCTCCTTCAGCCTACAACATTCTTTTGGACAGACCTGCTTTGAACAGGATTAGAGCAGTGGCCTCGTCGAGACACATGAAGATGAAGTTGCCTTCCCTTGAAGGAATCGTGATCCCCATGAAGTCTAATCAGAAGGATTCCAAGAGGTGCTATGAGAACAGCCTCAAGACCAAGAGAGGAGTGTGCTCAGTCACCATCCAACCTCCTGGGGAAGATTGAGGTCGATAGTTCTAGGTCGTCGACTTGGGAATGCGGGAAGACCACCCACACCAGTTAGAAAACAAGTTGTCTCCCAAGTGGACTGGACCCGTCCGCATGTCAGAGGCCCTTGGGAATGGAGCATACAGGCTCGAGACTCTAGAAGGTGGAGCAATTCCTCGTACGTGCTTAAGTTTTATTTCAGTTAAGATTATTGCATTGTACACAGATTTAGGGGACACTCTTTTTCCTTCATAAAGGTTTTTTAATCAGGACGTCCAATAAAGGTTTCAGTTATTCAGTTATTCAGTTAAAGAGAAATATTTTGTATAACGCAGTTAATGAACCTCTCCCTTGGTTTTATACACCAAGATCAGGAGTAGTATGGTTCTTAGTGAGCCTCCCTCTTGTGTGAGTTCACCAAGGCTGAGAATAGTATGGTTCAACCGTTAAAATCCTCCCTTGACTTCATACAACAAGGTTGAGGTCAGTTATTAAAATCCTCCATTGACTTCATACATCAAGGATGAGGTCAGTTATTAAAATCCTCCCTTAAATTCATACAACAAGGATGAAGTCAGTTATTAAAATCCTCCCTTGACTTCATACAACAAGGATGAGGTCAGTTATTAAAATCCTCCCTTGACTTCATACAACAAGGATGAGGTCAGTTAAAGTTAAAATCCTCCTCTACCTTTGTACAAATAGGGTGAGGTTAGTAAAACGAACCTCTCCTTTGGTTTGATACGCCAAGATTGAGAATAGTATGGTTCTTCGTGAACCTCACTCTTGTGTGAGTTCACCAAGGCTGAGAATAGTATGGTTCACCAAAGAAGTCCTCCCTTGCCCCTGTGCGGCAAGGAATATGTCAGTAAAACGAGCATCTGCCTCGAGTTATAAACAACAAGACTAGGAAGAGCAAGGTTTTTAGTGAGCCTCCCTCTTTTGTGGGAACGCCAAGGTCGAGAGCGAAACGGTTGCCAGTTAAAATCCTCCCCTGCCTCTACACGGCTAGGGCGAGGTCCTAAAGAAGGACCACTTCCTTGTATTGTAAGGCAAGGCTAGTATGTGCCCTGGTTACATGTCTCCCTTATCCTTATGTGGGAAAGACGAGACTAGCTAAGTGCAGACCTCCCTTTCCTTAAGGCAAGGTCGAGAACTACTTAGTTTCCAATCAAAGGTCTCCCTTGTCTTGAGAGACGACGTTGAGAGTGGTGCGATACCTAGTTAAAGATCTCCCTTGACCTATAAGCCAAGGTCGAGAACGGCGTTCCCTTACCTTCATTTGGCAAAGGTTAGGGCGAAGTGAGAGCTTGGGTAGGAATGGCTTTTACGAAGATCAAAGTCAACAAGCAGTAAAGAAGCGTGCTACCAAAGTCGTGAAGACCCTAAAAGCATTGTTAGACTAAGCAAGTCAGACAAAGCAGTTAAAGGAGCAATTTAAGAATACATTAGATTTTATAAACAAGCAGATATATATATACACAATTTGCTGAAATTGTCTGTAAAACAGTTAAGTTACAATGAAAAGAGAGTTACTCCTGGGCGTCAACTAGTTGCCCATCAACAACTCTCTTGGTCAACCCAATCTGAGATAGGTCCACCCTAGGATTCAAGCAGGCAACCTGAGCCATGCAATCCTTAAACCCAGCACCGTATTCCCCAACACAGTATGCCCCAACAGATACTTTTGGAATGGCCATCATTTAATATATTCAATGGATTAGTTATCAAGATTCATTGGTCATGATCCTCATTAAAATAAGAAGGGATTCCCAACATCATTAAACAAATAAAAAGAAGAAAAAATCTTACTATAATCGCATTTTTCCTATTACTCAAAAAGGAGTTATATTTACAAATTGAGAAGATGCCTATAACAAAATGGCTCTTCAATTCTGTGTCAGACTTCTATATTACCAGACTTAATGTCTATTCAAGTGTGAAGTTGTGCTTTGGAAGACATCTTCACTGCAAGGAATCGTAAGACCACCCATGGGATGATCATATCCAAACTCTTCCTCTACTTCACTCAACATGTCCTGGAATGAAGGTTGGATCAAGTATGATATGGGGATCACAAATCGCTTCATTTTCTCTCCAACGTACACTGCAAGATAACCCTTTGGCACCTCCATACTCTTAGAAGATGTTTGGTTTGCTGCGAATGATGTCCTTCTGATACTAGGTAAACGAAAGCCCATTGTTGTGTTGTATATTTGCTCAGACTTGATAACAAAATGGTACGAATAGAGCTTGAGAGTTGAGGCTTATGAATTTTGTTACTTCAGAATGTGAATGATTTGTGTTGGTTCTAAAATGCTTGCAACGGTGAATATATATAGATAAAGCTTATGTAAGAAGGGAACTTGAATTATTGGTGAAAGATTATGAGATTGGGAGCAACTGAGAGACAAGGGCATGTGGTAATGTCTAAGAGGACTCTCACATGTATACAAGTTGGTACATTAATAGTTGTCATTTATTATTGAGATGTCCATCATTGAAAGAGCTGTAGTAGGATGATCAATGAATGAACAAGCATTTGGTTTCACCTTTGTCGATGTCTTTAACTTGAAGTGGATAAATGTGTTAGCCATAATCTCAAAAACGGGTCCATCATTGAAATTCCTATTGTTTTGAAGCCATCTCTAAGACAACACCATGAGATCCCCTGTGTCTTGGTAGACTCCTCTGTAGACTCCTTTGGCAACTATATATATAACATTTCTTTGGTTCCGAAACGACCCAAGTGATTGCGTGCTTTCAAGTATCAGAATTCAAAATATTTCTTTCTCAAACAAGATATCTGTAACAGTGTATTATTTGTTGTGTGGAGGAATATAGTATAACGGTTTCCTAACAACAAGTATTATGAGACGAACATTATTTAGGGGATTGAAGTTCGAATAGGCTTTCTTGCAGTTTATGTTGGAGATAAGATGAAACGGTTTTCTATTCCATTATCATACATGAACACACCTTCATTTCAAGAATTCATGTGTGATCATCTGACTGGTGGTCTCACAATTCCATGCCAGGAGGATGGGTTCTTGCAATATTAGTTTTTTCTTGTTAGCTTCATACTCACATTCATTAAGGGAGGCACACCTAATGAAGGGTCAAGGCTCTGTTACCCCAACATTTAAATGTCGTTTGAATGTTGCTAGCCAAATGATTGAAAAAATTAACTTTGCCCCAAATAAAATGATCTTTCACCTTGGTCCTAGTGAAAATACTTTAAATTTACTTGACAACAAAGCCTTTTTTATTATAGCACAGCAACCTGCTCATGCTGAAGAAGTGAATATTGCCCGGGTAACTAATGAACAGTAAAAAAAAAACTATATTTAGGAAGATATACCGTGCAAGATTATAGTAAATTCATATGTGAAGTTATATTTAGGAAGATATCTTTGCTGCATGCAATTGTAAGACCACCCATGGATCATACCTACACTCTTCCTCAGCTTTACTCAACAATTCTTTGAATAAAAAATATCAAGTATGATACAACTTCAGATCTTAGTTCGGAGTGTACCTGCAAAAGGTTCTGACACTCAAGTAAGTATTCAGTATGCTGATGCACTAAACGCATTAACAATAGACATACCATTGCCTTGGTTGTTGTGCCTATTTATATGGTCTTGATGGATTCTTTTACTGTTGGATCATGATTAGCATAGGTATCATGATTAAGACCATATTACCTAATTTTCCATACAACTTATTCTAAGTTAATCGTTTACTTGCCTTAATGCATTTTCATGGCAGTCGGTCATTACCGGATACCGAGATATCCTACGGTCGTCCAGCCTCTAGTAGTAGACTTGCCCACTAGGCTCGAGGGGATATTATTACATCTTCCATTTTCTTACACAACCTGATACTTGGATGATAATAGAAACATCAGTATAGTAGTGAAATAGAAAAGATATTAATTGTGGTAGGTGATTGGATTGAAACATTGAGCCTTTTCAAGCATACTAACGATCACAAGTTCATTTATATAAGAAACAAAAGCCAAAGAAAAGCATTAATTGAGATAAACCATCAGTAAATGGTATAAGAAAAAAAAATTTTGACTATGGAAGTAGGCTGGTATTATTCAAGGGTCTCTGAAGATAACCCTTAATTTATCTCACGTCCATCATTCTTGCACTCAATCCCTACGACTCAACGTACACCTCACCTGTTGTCAAGCCCTTGACACCCTAAAATTTAACTTAAACTATCTTTCGCATTGATTCTAGTAAAACTATTGTTGTTCTTGTGAATAGAGAATATAACTTTTATTTTCTTATTACTTTTCATATAATAATACAGTCTCTGTAAATAGTCTTGCAATAGACTTCTCAAATTCTACATTCTTTGTCATCAAAGCTATAGTATAAATTACATTTAAAATCACAACATAAATTACATTCAAAACTATGATTAAAGCTAATAATTATTGACCATTCAAATTTCTAAATAAAACTGATGACGACTTTGAGTTTAATGCTAACAAATTCTTCCCTTAAAATCAAACCTTTCATATTCTTCATTCAGATTGTTCGTCATCACCCGAATTTCCAATATTTTCCCAACATTTACCACACTGTTGTATTATAAGCAACTTCAGTCAGTCTTCTTCACTGCCTTCATGTAGAGTTCTGGATTGAAATACTTTTAGTCTCCCAAACAAAATTTTTTGCACTTTCACCTTCTGAATTAAAAGTATTTAAGAAAGACTATGACTTCAATGAGCTTGGAACATAATGATTAGACCATATATCCCTTTCAGATAATGCCTTTACAGCATTCCATTTACTGTATTTTCCCAAATCAAAACCATTATTTTCACAGAGAACTTACTGCACCCTGCAGTCATACTCTCTGAAATATTATTTCTTACACTCTCATCAACAATAACAAAAGATGGAAGATACTTGTCATTGACCTTTGGTTCTTCCCTTAGCTTCTTGATAGCTTCAAGGGCATTTGTAAAATTATAATGGGTTTCTAATTTGGATTGTAATTCATTCACCTTTTCATTTTGTGCCAAAAGTAACAAATTGAGTTCTTCAACTTGATTGACTCTACTTTCTTTGTCTTTCTCCATAGCAATATATTTTTCTTCAAATTTTGTAAACCTTCTTTCCAGGTTACCAAATTTTTCTTCAACACTCTCCAATTGAGATTGCAGGACACTACTTTTAGAAGATTTTGCTTTTATTATTCAGTAAATTTCAAAATTATTCCAAACTACTTGATTTTCCCCTTAAATCTTCAAGCTCAATTTCTTCATCACAAAAAGACTTCTCCGACAATGTATTCTTTAAATTGAGTTTGAACATTCAATTCTTCGCCATCTCGACATTTGCAAGCACTCATCAATTTTTGTCCTTCATGTGCAAAATCCGGTCTTTCATGAAAACCGGATAACCTTTCTCCAACAATTGTCCCATACTAAGAATATTATTCTTCAAATCGAGTACATAATAAACATCCTCCATAGTGCATTCTTTTCCGTCATTTTGGAAAAAACATATTTTCCCCCGACCTTTGATTGGAACTTTTGTTGAGTCTCCAAAAGACACATGTCCATCTTCTATCTCTTGTATAACAAGAAACAGATGTTTGTGCCCACACATATGATTACTAGCACCAATGTCTAGATACCATACCATGTCACTATCCAGAATGATGTCTTCATTGGCCATCGTGATAATTCCTTTCTCTTTTGTCTCCTCTTCCTCCACTAAATTTGCACTTTCTTCCACTTTTTTCTTGTCATAACACTCCTTTGCATAGTGTCTATATTTTCCACAATTGTTACATTCAACATTTGAACGATGTGAACGATCTTCTCGATCACGACCTCGTCCACGACAGTTTTGGTGGTTCATTTGTCCCCTTTCTTCATTGTTGTTTCCATGACCATGACCTCCGTTGTGATCAAAACTGCGACCTTCGCGTCTAAGTCCTTTTCCTCGGTTATGTTGCATGTACATCACCTTGTCTTTTTTGATGGTCATCTTTGTTTGTAAGGCTTCCTCCAAGACCTTTTGTTTCTTTTTCTTTTTTCGTTGTTCATGTGCTTCAAGTGAACCTGCAAGATCCTCAACGGTCATCTCTTCCAAATTTCTTGACTCCTTGATTGCATATACAACATTTTCAAAGTCATCGGTTAATGACAGAAGAATTTTCTCCACGACCCTTGCATACGTGAGAGTCTCTACATTGCGTTTTAGTTGATTGGCTATCGTTTGCACACGAGTGATGTAACTAGATACATCTTCCGAATCCTTCATCTTCATGGCCTCCAACTCACCTCGTAGAGTTTGAAGACGCATTTGTTTAACTCGGACTGCACCCTTGAACACCTTTTCCAAGATGTTCCATGCTTCCTTTTGAAGTGGATGCACCAACAATCTTCTCAAAGATTGCCTCATCAACGGCTCTATACAACATGTACAAAGCTGCCTTATCTTTCGATCGTGTCTCTTTCAACACTTTGTTTTGGGTCACTCAGTAACCAATAGTATTTTCTGGTTCTTCAAAACCTTGTTCAACTACCTCCCAAAAATCTTGAGATCCCATAAGGGCTTTCATTTGGATGCTCCAATTGTCATAATTGACCATATCTTTGTTAATTGAGGAAGAGGCATATTATTGGTTATACTGGTCATAGCTCTAATACCAATTTGTAAATAAAGAATATAACTTTTATTTTTCCCTGCTAGTTTTCAGATAAAAATATAGTCTCTGTAAATAGTCTTACAATAGACTTTTCAAATTCTACATTCTCTCTCATCAAAGCTATACTAAAAATTACATGTAAAATCACAATATAAATAACATTCAAAACTATGATTAAAGCTAATAATTATTGACTATTCAAATTTCTAAAAAAACTGATGACGGCTTTGAATTTAATGCTAACAATTCTTCCCATGCTAGGAACCATGTGTTCTATATATGCCTTGAAATTCATTGGAGAGCCACGTTTTGCTTTTGTTTCACAGAAAGAAACCCTTCTTATACTGGGTGAAGTTAATATTTGCAATCTAAAACACAGAAAACATAGAGGGGCCTCTTGAGTAGTTGAACTCGTTGTCATTAAACAAATAAAAAGAAGCAAACATGTTATTCTTAGTGTGTTTCCTATTACTCAAAAAGGAGTTATGTTAACAAATTGAGAAGATGCCTATGACAAAATGGCTCTTCAATTCTGTGTCAGACTGCTATAGTACAAAACTTAATGCCTATTCAAGTGTGAAGTTGTGCTTCGGAAGACATCTTCACTGCAAGGAATCGTAAGACCACCCATGGGATGATCATATCCAAACTCTTCCTCTGCTTCACTCAACATG
>Ga0123342_1010919_pt1 | contig 10192 bp, 7 predicted proteins | sample Turbeawhitnodule_FD_89960 | JGI IMG/M metagenome (GOLD analysis project Ga0123342, IMG submission 89960) | Root nodule microbial communities of legume samples collected from Mexico - Turtle bean Mexico white nodule | ecosystem: Host-associated > Plants > Roots > Nodule | place: Mexico: Nepantla...
ACCAAGAGTATTGATCTTGACCACCTCAAGAGCACACAACACTCCTTGGCAACACAACACCAGAAATACAGAAGGTTGAGAAGAGATTACACTTGTTTACAGAACAATCTGAAATCAATACAATTGCAATCCTATTCCACTCTTTTAGAAAACCCAAAGCTTTGATGTGAATGTTCAAATCTTGAATCAACTCTTTCACAACTAAAAAACTCAAATTTGTTTCTCTTACTTGTTTTAAAACATAAACAAACTATTTATATTTTCCAAAGATTGGTCAAAGCATTTAATGAAGGAGCGTATTCAGTTGGAAAACATTTAAAGAACATTCAACCACCAAAACATAATTTTGTTAGGATTTTCAAAGAAACAATCGGTTGAAACCACGAAACAACTGATTGTTTGGTTTGGCAGTTAAGTCAACCAAACTTAAATAGTTTTCAACCTTTTCAAAAACTCCTAAAAGTAAAACAACTGGTTGATTCGACAAAACAACAAGTTGTTTTTCACTTAGTTGGAAAAACATTTTATTTCAAAAAGGATTTAAAATACATTAGCTTTAGATTCAACAAAGGAGGGGATTAGAAATAAAACTACCCAAAGCTCTCCCAAAACACAGCAACAACACAACCTTGCATCAAACACATAGGATTTGGATTCTTTAAAGCACAATTTGAATTCTTCAAAGCACAATTTGAATTCTTCAAAGCACTTGATAACTCTTGATCAACAGTTTTCAATGTCTCTTGACACCCTCTTGATGCTTTTGAATGTTACCCCAAGGCCCTTATTGATAGTTTTTAGAAGTATGACTAAAGAGGGTCCATGGGAATTAGTGATCCGCACAGCGTAGGCTAACTCACTCTGGGGATTGGCTTTCTTCATTCTTAAGCACTCTTTTTGGGCTTCAATCCTCATTTTTTGGGCTTCTTGAGATTTCAAGTTTAGGGATTTGTCAGGGATTCACTCTAGATCCTGCAAATCCCTGCCAAATCTTACTCATGAGGTAGGTTAGGCTTAGCCTTGGCTCTAAGTGAAATCCTCATTGTCCTCTTTTCACTAATTTTGGCTTTAAGCCCCTTTTTTAGCAAACTTTGGCTTTCTTCATAGTTAAGTACTCTATTCGGTCAGCCCTTTTTTTTCGTTTCGCTCAACGCTTTGGTCTTTGGGTGCTTCTTTGGTACTGGCCCAATTCGCTTAGCGGATGGAGATTTGCTCAGGGTTTTGTTATTTTTCATTGTACTATGCCTTTCTTCATGCACTGGGTGAATTGGCTCTACAACTCCTTCCTTTTTTGTCTTCTTTTTTTCACTTTTATGCATATTCCATGTTTTATTCATGTTCTTGTGAAACTTGAGTTGTAGTGCTTTAGGATGCTTCCTTGCTGGTATTTGCATACATTCTACATGTTTTACATGCCTTTTGATTACAATTTTTTTCTACAATTTAGCACTTATCATCTCCGCCCAACTTAACTATTTGCTTCTTCTCAAGCAAAGTTGTGCAAGAGACCTAACTCTTTGCTTCTCCCCAACTTAACTTTGTGAATCTTTGTTGGATTCACATAGACCTAGAAAGCAATCAAAGAAATATACAAGGTGGAAAGGAAATAAAAACAAAGTAATGCAAGTGATAAAGTCATAAAGTCTAGATGAAAACCTAAGTGAAAAAGCAACTGACACTTAGATCCAATTGACATGCTTTCACACTAAGTGGTCGTGAATACTATTACAAATTTTTTTCAAGAGGACTGCCTTTCAAGCATTTTTCGAGTTTGAAGAAAAATATAAGTAATGCAATAAAAAGAATACAACAAAATTTTGTGACACGCATTGTTAAGGAAAAATACAATATTTTTCAATTTGTCATACTTTAATTCTCAAGTCGTTGTGGTCTTTTTTCTTTGGAATGTAGGCAAAAGTTGAGAGCTGAAAGGAGCATTAGACGATCTATCAGACGAACGATTAGACGATCTGTTAGATGGTCTATCAATCAAGGCAAAAAAACTCACCAGGAACAGTCTATCTTAAAAGATTCAACCTAAAATTTCTCATAACCAACTTATTTTTCAAAACTTTTTTAAAGGAATCCATTCAACCAAGATCAAGAAACTCAAATTTTGCAAATCAGTGAAGTTAGGCGAAATTGCAATCAAGATCACAAGTGTTCAGGACTAGTTACAACACTAGCAAGTGTTAATCTAAAATTTGTGTAAATTTTTCTAGGACAAATTTGACTCCCAAATTTTAACCACAGGTGTGCATTACAATAAGGAAGTAGCGTTCCAAATTCTAGGTCAAGAAACAGACGGAGTGATGGATTTGTGTCTCCTTTCTTGTGGTTTTTGTTGATGAATGTGAAAGCTCCATGGATTGATGGTGGAACAAGGCTCTCCTAAGAGTGATGTTAGCCTTGGAGGTGCATGAGAAGTATGAAGAGTAGGAGTGGTTCGGCCAACTCCCTTTGTAGGTGACGGTTGAAGATTAAAAGCCTATTCCTAAGAAAGTTTAGGCAAGGAGTGCGAATGACACAATTTTTGGCAGCATTTCACTATTCAATTAATCTTGTCAAAACATGAGGTAGACTCCTCCTTTTATAGCCTAAGGAGGACCGGAAATGAATAGCCAAATGGGAAGAAAATTCAAACCAAATGAAATGAAGTTGGTGCCTAATGCAAGCACACATGACAAGCGTGACATGGTGTGTCTCATGTGATGCTATTAGGCCTAAAGTGACCGGCCTTAGTTAGGTTGGTTTTTTAGGAGCCAAAATTCATCCTAATTACAAATTAAACAATTTTACAAAAGAAAATTCCTATACTACTTTGACAAGAATTAAAAAGCTATTCCACACTAGAGTTTATGACATGTAAAAATGTGTCCTCTTGACCCCTCTTTGACCATGACTCTAGTGGTTTCCTCAAAGTGACATATTGGTGGCCTCTCAAAGGATTGGTGCTGGGGCCTCTTCCATCACGGAGGGAATTACAAAAAATAAATTTTCGAGAGCACAAAAGTCACAACATACTCAAAATTTACAATTTATAACTTTTTTTCTATATTGAATTTCAATGCACCTTTTTAACACAATATTTTAAACGTCTTGAAATGTCTAGGTTTAAAATTTGACAACTAAATTCAATAGAAATTGTTCATGACAAATTTTCCATTCATGTGCACTTGTGAATCACGATTTCACGAAAGGAAACCTATAGAATTCAAGTAAATTTGAACAATACTTCAAGACATTATATGATTTGATGTATTAGAAATTATGAATTGAAACAAGTCAGAGACACAAATCACTCAAAATCAAAAACACACAAAAAATTATACAAAAAAAAATCACATAAGCAATTCATCAAACACCTAGCATATTTTATTTAGGCATTTTATCAAACATGTCATATAGTCAAGCAAAATAGATAAATTTGTGAAAAAATTGAAATCACATGACATTAAACATGACTAGGTCAGATTATAAACTTAAAATTATCCCAATCTAAACAAATTTCACCCATTGAAATTGCAAGAAACTAAAAAACATTGAAAACGCAACATCACATGCAAGAACAGCTTAGACCATGACTGCTGTGAATGATTCAGGGAGTTCCAATTGTTTGAAACTTGATTTTAATCAGTAAAATTGAATTAAAATACATCAAACATCAAAGAACAACACAAAATAGAAGAAATAAACAGTGAAAAGGTTGAAAATGAACTAAAACTTAGTTGGACTGGAAGCTTAGCTCATGATACCACTTGATGGAAGTGTGAGTAATGAAATGAGTTGGAAAGGCATGGGAAGGTTTTATAATGAAGAAGTGGATGTAATGGCTCAACACAAAAATCCCTAGGCTAGGTTAGCTTGAACACTAGTAAGGAACAAGTTAAGACAAGAGAGTAAATGAGTCTAAATTTAGACAGAGTTTCATTACTCAGTGCAAGTTTGAATTTACATAAGGGAGGGATTCTATTTATAGCCATGGATGGGGAAGGTATCGTGCTCATGAAGCTACCCAAACCCTAGCTTGCATTGCAAGTTAGGGTTAGAGTTTGAGTCTTGCTGCCCAAACTTCTCCAAAACCCTAGCTTGTCTTGTTGCCTGAACTTCTCCAAAACATAGCTTGTATAGAAAGTTAAGGTTACTAAAAGCTTTCCTTTGTGCCTCTAGTCCCCTAGGGTTGGAGTTTATTCTTGCTTTACTTGTGATCCAAAATACAAGGTCAAGAAGGAAATTCCTTAATATATTGTTTATATATTTATACTAGGCCTTAGAGTGAAAAAAAGTATTCTTCTATGTCTTTGTTTTTAGCCTGAGTTGTGGTGGCTAACTTTGTTTAGATGAATCTCCATCATTATGATTAGTTATTTGGAGAGGTGTATAATACTCGTTCTTGAAGAGGTATTAAAACCCGTGTAGTAAAAGAGGTGTTAAAACTCAATTAATGAGAAACTCTTAAACAGTTTGTTGAAGGGGATTGGGTGTAACTTAGATTGTAGGAACCATGATAAATTTGTGTTTATTTTTCTCTATTCTATATTATATCAAACATTATCTTTATTTTTTTATATTTCACGATTTAAGTTCATACTTCATTCATGCTCCATTCTAGAGCCAACTTCAAAAAATTTATGAAGCGTTAATGTAATTTTAATTTATTATTAATTAATGAAAACTAACAATATTAATAATTTAATTTCTATTAACGAAAGTTATGCTGATATAGAAAATCCTAAGATTGGACAAAAAAATTTATCCATTAATATTTTTTAGTTTTTGGAGTGACATAATTCAGCAAACCTTGTTAGGTGATCAGACATTTGGTCAAAGTCCCTCTACGTGGAGTTGCAATTATAATTTTTTGATAATTAAGAATTAGCTAGCCATTGTTTTCCTCAAGAAAGGTAACCCTATGTGTTTTTCTTTTTTCACATGCTGCCCAACAAAGCTTTGCCTCGTTCAATTTTCTTCCATTCACTAATTCATTTGAAATCAAATTTAAATAATATGCATGTGGACTGAAGGTAGAATCCAAACTTGGCAAAATTATCGAAAGAAATATTAATAATTAATTATGATTATACTAAAAAGTGAACTTTAATTAATTTGTTGATAAAAAGAAGGGAAGACTGTGGAGCTTATCATTGACTTTATGGCTCAAATTGGTTGCACATGGGGTGAGTAATGATATTCCTTAAAGACCTTATTATATACATAAAAGCTTATATTATATGAGTTAGACTTGAACAATAATAATCTTATGAACTACTAAAATTTCCCTTGAAAATCATCACCTTCTTACTAAAAAATATTGGCTAATTAAGTAAATGTTTCAGAGTGAAATCAAAATGGAGTAAGCACTTTTGTAACTGCCAATGAAATTATCATGGCAAAGCAACATTTTATAAAATAAAACTGAAAAAAGTAAAGAATGACAATAATGAGACATTCAAAAGAAATATAAATGCCATTGGTAAATTAATTCCACTAAATGATCAATTTTCTAACTGACTATTACTATTTATCTGTGTAATTATTATTGGTGTAATTATACGTTAAACAATATAATAAAACATCATAAATGAGCCCTATATTCCCATGCTAAAATAATTTGTAAAAATGTAAACATTTAAAGAGCAAATGTATGATATAGCCCTTTTTTTTTATTACAAGAAAGTTGATAAACTATTGACGTTATTTTAGACTAAAATATGGCTTTTAATTAACCTGCCTTTCATCTGAAACTCTATCATCGAAAGTAGTGACACAATTTTAACTTATGTGGATAAAAAAAGGACCAGACACAATATCAGTATTTATTTTTAATTTTTAATTTTTAATTTTTAAAATGAGACATATTTCCTATATACGTAGCAATGTAAACAAAAAGCTTATGCAATAGAAAGAGCTTATTAATGTTTTTTTTTTTGTAGAGTACATTTCTTTTGTCACAAAATAGTTTTTTTTACTTTAATCATTAATTAATAACATAATCTTAACTTTAATTAGATATTATTTTCTTATTGTGTTTTAAATCCAGTCATGGTTATACTTTGTTTGTTGTTTTAGATATTTTTTCCACTAAATCTAAGCTAGACATACAATTTTATACTTATCAATTTTATTGTGTATATTTACCTTCTAGTTTAAAATGTATTTTATATTTTTAATTAAAAAAAAAAATTTTTAACATACATAAATAATTGCTAATTGATCCTTTACATGATTTTCTCATTTTTCCTTCACATAAAAAAACATCCATTCATTAGTTGATCATTATACTACTTCTTTTTACCAAAAAAATAAGTTGAAATTTTGTTTCCCGAGTATTAAATTAAAAAGAAAAAGTAGAAGCAGCATGCTTCCTAAACTTGCAGCCAAATGAAGAATGAAATGACTGATAGCACACCCACATAATTACTAATGATAAATCTAAGTAGTTTATTCTTAAAGATCTTAGCTTCTAGGCTAATCATAAAAAAGGACATGGAGCTCCTCCCACCTGTAATCATCATCAGAATGTGCTACTGATCAATTCGTATGAACTTTGGGTTCATCAAGAATAATGAGAAAGTCTAATAGATAAAATTATATGTGGATTCTAGATCTTAATAGATTGTGTAGAGGGTTTGTTTGTGATAAGTTCCACGTTCATGTACTATCCCATAATTTGATTCAAAGGGTCACATGCAGCAACTTTGGACTATATGGGGTTTATTCCTACACAATATTAAATTTTATTTTGGCTAATTCTAAACAAAGCACAACTAATTTGATTGGAGAAATAATCATGAAATGGGGTATCTAGGAGAACATGCTTATCATTAGCCATTTAGATTTCTAATTATGCCACCCACTAAATTATATAACTCTTTTTTCTGACCTAAAAATAATCTATTAATTATTATTTTTCATTCCTGTTTTTCTCCCATCATTTGAAACTCATTTCTAGAGAAACAGTTTTTCTTATCAAGATTTTAAATGAAATAGCAATCATTAATAAAAAAATATTTTAAATTGAATAATTTTCATTAAAAATTAGGAATGTTTAATTTAAGCTGCATTTTGCATTAATAAAACGAACTTTTGTGAATGTTTGAAGCCCCCTTAAGAGTGAGTGATGGATTCTGCCACTCAGTATGCCCTTTCATTGCTTCCTTTACCCTTTCTGAGCCATACATTAGATTACTCAATTATGAGACCACTGTATGGCAGATTATGAAAGCTATAACTTATGTATGTCTGGATAAAGCTATAAAGCTTCAAGAAGCTTAAAAAGTAACACTAATTATTTTGATTCATTCATTTTCTCTTCCATATTTTTTATTTCTCTTTATTTTTATCAAATTAATTATTATTATTATTAGACTACCTATATATGATCTTGACATATATTTAATAACTTTTAACAATAAGAGAAAGTATAATAAATACTTCTACTCGTTACATTATTTATAACTCAACTGCATTCGTAGCTTTCCTTTTTCTTCTCTATTTTTCTCTTTAAATCATCGATCTGCACATCTTAAAATTAAGATTTTCACTGATCATTTTCCAAAAGATAAAAAGAAAAGGCATGTGTTAACACTGGTTCATAGAGCGAAGGGCAAGATGGGAAAACAGAAGAAAACGAGGGCAGAAACGAGAATTTGCTCACCCCGGTGTGTCTTATTTAAACCACGGGACTCGACCACAACAAAACAAACCCACCGTACCAAAAGAGAGCAAAACCGTAACACCGAAACGCTTCGTTTCATTCATTCAGTTTCTTTCACCTTCTACGATGAACCCGCGAACGACGTCGTCATCGTCGAAGACGAAGAAGAAGCAAACGGCACCAGAGCCGCACCAAACGGCATGGGGCGGGAGGTACCTCGGCGTGCGCCGGAGGCCGTGGGGACGGTACGCGGCGGAGATTCGCGACCCTTCCACCAAGGAGCGACACTGGCTGGGCACCTTCGACACCGCCGACGAGGCCGCACTCGCCTACGACAGAGCTGCACGTGCCATGCGCGGCTCACGTGCACGCACGAACTTCGTCTACGCTGACACCACTCCCGGCTCATCCCTCACCCCCATCATCTCCCCCGACCAACAACCCCTCCCTCAACCCGACCCGGTTCTAACCGTCGACCCGTTTTCCCTCCTCGGGTTTCCCTCCGGTTCTTCCTCCTATGATGAAAATGCCTCGGCCAGCGTGGCCGCTTCCCACTTCAGCCAACAATCGTTTTTCGAAAACAATAATAACAATAATTATTATAATAATAATAACAATGATAATGAGAAGAGTGGGAGCACGGTGGAGCTTCCTCCATTGCCACCGGATATTACAAGTTCCATGGGTTACGAGATGGAACATCAGAGTGGTGGATTTTATTGGGAGGCTAGTCCAATGTTTAGCGCAATGTCAACAGTGTCAGAGAATGTGGGTGCAGAGTCTCAAGTTTTTGAGTTGGGCAGCTCCTCCTATTTCCTCTGAGACTTTATTTTAGGAAACAATAATGATGCATGCTGTGTACTAGAATAGTTAGTTTTTCGAGTTTTGTGTGTGTCTGTCTCTGTGTGAGCGTCTCACTTGTTGTTTTGTTGTTTTCTCATTTGGGTCGTGGAATCACACTTTGGGATCGTGAATGGGGAAACCTGGGTTTGTCTTCCAGAGTGTTACGTTGGGTGAGTTTGCACTTCCGAGAAAATGCTGAATATAATGACCATCATTTTACGTTACTTTTCTTTTCTTTCTGGTGTTTTTCCACCACTACGGACCAACTAAACTTACGTGCTGTGTTTTAGTTACTTGTTTTTCAATTCAAATTCAAACTTCGCCTTCATACTGCATCCAAATTTTTTAACTATGTAATATACAAATGGAATATTTTATTTTTCATTTCATTATATTAATCATATTTAACCCACCCTTAATCTCTCTTTAACTGTATACATCAAGAAGTATGTGTAGAGATAGGATATTTTACCCGTTCAGTTTTTTTTCATATTTACTTGGGGAAAAGGTCAAAATTATAATGGTGTAGCCAACCTCAATTAAATTTATTAATTTTTAATTTTTATTTTTTAGTTTTTAATTAAAGTTTTTAATTAAATTTTTTAACTGATTGACAACTTAAGTTTAAATGAAATTGGACATTAACAATTTTTCTCAATTAAAGTTGTTCGATTGACAACTTCAGTTGATTTTTTTTAAAATAATTAATATTTTTAAAATTAAAAAATTTATATAATAATAATTTTTTAATTAAAACAAAAAAAAAATTAAAATTAAACGTCTTTTTTCCAAGAAATAAAGTTATCCAAAATTAAGTTGGATAAAAAATAGGTTGTGTAATAAATGTAAAATGTTTAGTACTTTTTAAATAATGTTAAAATTAAAAATATTTTTGTTCTTTTTAAAAAATTGAAATTATGTTCGGGAGCTCGCTCTTACCGATTTGTTGAGTGAGCCTTCAAAATAGACATCATGTTACATGTAGGTCATTATTATCCAGAAGATATCACAGTTTTATTTAGAAAAAATCAACAATATTCGAATATGTGTTTTGTAGAAAGGTTTAATGTAGAAAAATCTAAATTTGATGTCCAAGAATTAGTCACCCCCAACATGGTCGACGACATCAATCATATACAATTAGATTAAATGATTGGTGGTGTGATTGTGACCACTTCCAAGCTCTTCGACTTTCCTGTCGTCACGTTATTGTCGTTTGTTCCTCTTGTCATTTACAAATGACGACATTCATTGATTCGGTTTACAACATCCACACGATTAGAAAGACATATTAAGTTGAATTCTATCACGTTCGAAACGAGGATTATTGGTCTACTTATACTAGACCAAATTTCATACCTGACCCCCACATGCGACGTAAAAACTTGGGACAACCAATAACAACTAGTTTGCATAATGAAATGGATCAACCAATTCAAAACAAGCCAAAAAAATGTTCTTGCTGTCACAATGAAGGTCATAACAGAGAAAATTGTTCATTTAGACAGTAGAATTATCCTTTGTAATGTTGTTCTCATCAAATATTTAATATCATCTTCTTTTAATGATTTCTATTCAATATTTTCATTTATTTTTTAATACATTTATTTTACATAAATACATGTATATTATTACTTTTTACATATTATATAATTTATACTTTCATATATTATATAATCTAAAAATTTATAC
>Ga0123342_1010920_pt1 | contig 10191 bp, 6 predicted proteins | sample Turbeawhitnodule_FD_89960 | JGI IMG/M metagenome (GOLD analysis project Ga0123342, IMG submission 89960) | Root nodule microbial communities of legume samples collected from Mexico - Turtle bean Mexico white nodule | ecosystem: Host-associated > Plants > Roots > Nodule | place: Mexico: Nepantla...
ACGCATATTCCTTATTCTTCGGAGGTGTATCTTAACCACCTTAGCTTGTCACATAAATGCCCTTACATTTATTGTGCACTAGGTCGGTCGGTCATGCGCGTTCGTCCGGTGCCTACCGGTACAATACACTTGTAATTTATCTTGTCATCTAGCATTCCTTTGATTATTTATTTTATTAAACTGGTTTAACAAATCCTTCTCATGGAGTTAATGTGAGCCAAAAGAAACATGATTATTGTTGTTACTATTAATCACATCATGAAACCAGTAGGATGTGCCTAGGTACTAATTTGTCATGTGAGATTGTCTGAAAGATTATTAAGGATAAAGTTGTATGTGTGTCATAGTATAGTTATATTAGACCTTGATTGGAATATAATTGGAGAGTCTGTATGGGTTCTCCACTTTGGGTTTTATTTCAATTGCTGAGAATTCATCACTGGGGTGGGGGGAAAGTGAAGCCAAGGCTGAAGAAGCACGGAAAAGCATTGAAGGATTTCACTGACAAGGGAAGGATGAGGAAACTCAAAAGTTGTGGTTGAGGCTGAAGAATGAGGTTGCAACTGAACTAAAGGAGAAGAGTTTTAATGTTGAATAAGTGTATGCTTTACCGTGAATGACTGCCAATGTCATTCCCATGATACATGAACTTGTTGAACCAAGTGTGTTCAAGCTTTGAAGAATCCAAACCCTTTGAAGGATGATGAAAGGCTGCATGTGCTTGTTGTTGCTGAGTTGTCTTTTAGATAGGATCTGGGGTAGATTTCATGTATAATCCACTCTTGATTGAATCCAAAGCATAAGCATTCTCAATCCTTTTAAAAAGAAAAGTGTTTTTCAAACTAAGTGAAAAACAACCTGTTGTTTTGTCGAAACAACCGATTGTTTTATACTTAGGTGTTTTTAGAAAGGTATAAAACTGTTTTCAAAGGTTGACTTGCTGTCAAAACCAAAACAACCGATTGATTCGTAGAAACAACCGATTGTTTGTTTTGGGACCATAACAGAAAACTGTTTTGTGCTTTGACTGAACATTGAATGATTTTACAACTGTTTACGCTCCAGTTTTTAATGCTTTGACCAATCTTTAAATGCAATTAATAGTTTGTTGAGATTATGCAACAAACAACTTTGTTTTAATACAAAAAAATAGATTTGAGTTTTTCAGTGATTTTGCTTAAGAAAAAAGTTGAGAATTGCTTAGAGATTGAGTTTGATCAAAGAGTGTGAGATATGATTTTCATCTTGTACTGATTTCAGATTTGTTCTGTAACAAGTGTAATCCTTTGTATCTTTTGAAAGAAACTTTATGTGTATTGCTGAGAAGTGATGTGTGTTCTTGAGGGGATCAAGATCAACATTCTTAGTGTTGGTGTGCTTGACCAAGGGAAGTGTGTGTCTTAAGGGGATCAAGGTCACTTCTTTGGTTGTGTTGTAAGTGATCTAGGGTTGATTGCTTAGTGGATTCCCCAGTGGTTTCTGGGAAGACTGAATGTAGCTCTAGGTTTAGAGTGAACCAGTATAAAGTTTTGTGTGCATTTTCTCTATCCTTTAATTCTTTAATTTCAGTTTTGATATTTGTGAAAATGGTATAAACAACCGATTGTTTCTGCGAAACAACCGATTGTTTTTTTGGTGCTGTGCTTTTTGCTTTGTGTTTTGACAAATTGATTTCTTAATCAAGTTATTCTCGAAGTAATTTCATTTTAGGCTTAAAATTTTTTGAAAACCCTCTTTAAACCATTCACCCCTCCTCTAGTTTAAAGTCATACATTCTAACATAACTGATTGTGAGACTCTAGTTGTAGTACATGCTAGGATTTTTATGTATGCTACATGGTAAACATAAGTGACAATTTATTAACAAGGCATGTCTAAATTCACTTTCAAATATTGAAAATCCATTAAAATACTACTAGCGTTTGTGTTGATAAATTTTTATTACTAGTTTGCTTAAAGAATAAAAACATCCAAACATAAATTATTAAATTCATATGTTACAATCCAAACCTAAGAAATATGTATAATTTTCTAATCAAATAATTTACTAAAGATATTTAGTAATATTTTTATAATGTTACATTTTTACTAAAAATATTAATAAAAAGATTTAGTAACATTTTTTAAATGTCACTTCTTTATTAATAAAAAGTTACTACATATTTTTAGTAATATTTTTATAATGTTACTCTCTTTTTAAAAACTATTACTTAAAAATTTAGGAACATTTTAAAATGTTATTTTTTTATTAAAAAAAATTACTAAAAAATTATAGTAACATTTTTATAATGTTACTTTTTTATTTATAAATATTACTAAAAATATTTAGTAACATTTTTAAAATGTCATCTCTTTATTAAAAATTTTTTTAAAAATAATTAGTAACATTTTTATAATGTTATTTTTTTAAAAATATTATTAAAAAGATTTAATAACATTTTAAAATGTTACCTCTATATTAAAAAAAGTTACTAAAAATTTGTAGTAACATTTTTTGTGTTACTTTTTTATTAAAAAAATTAGTAAAAAAGATTTAGTAACATTTTTAAAATGCTATTTTTTTATTAAATAAATATTACTAAAAGTATTTCGTCACATTTTTATAAATATATCTATTGAAATGTAAAAATGTTACTAAATTTTTTTAGATACATTGAATATTTGTTACATTGAGTAAAATGTTACTAAATTATATTAGTAACATTTTCTTTGATTTAATAACATTTTTTTAATGTTACTATAATTATCATATATTCTTTGATTTAGTAACATTTTTTTAATGTTACTATAATTATCATATATCTAGTAGTGTGTATTAATGGCCTGCACCTTGATCTCTAATTCATGATTTAGTGTTGTTTAAAAATTAATTTGCAATCTATACCTATGACTAATTAGGTATTTTTTATATAAAAAGATAATATATATATATATGTATATTTATATATTTATATATTGAGAAAGTTATATTAATTTGGCAATATAAAAGAGAAAAAATGAAGAAAAATCCTAACTTTTTAAGAAAAACTCAATAAATTATCATTTATCACTTTAAAAAAGTTTTCAATTTTATAATAAAACTATACACACAATAATAATTAAAAAAAACATGATACAATAAAATAACTAAATATTATAAAGGTGTAATTGATGAAAAAAAAATCTTTAAAAATAAATTTACTATTTTTTTAAATTCAAATATTGGAACATACCTCAACAATTAAAAGAGATAGAATAGATATAACATTTAGGTAACTCAACAAATTATCATTTAATAATCTAAGAAACTTTTCAATTGCTAATTAAACTAAACACAAAATAATAAATAAAAAAACATGATACAATAAATTAATTAAATATTGTAAAGGAGTAACTAATGTAAAATATTTAAAAAATATTTATTATTTTTAATTTAAATATTGAAACAAACCTCCATAATTGAAAGAAAGTGGATAAATTTTAATTTTTCGTAACTCAATAAATTATCATTTAACATTGTAGATTTTTTTTTTAATTTCTAAAAAAACTAAAAAAAAATTGTAAATGACTAATAAAAATACAAATAATAATTAAATGGCTTCTTGCATTGATGACTTCACCAGTTCTCTCAAAGATGGTTGGCCTCGAGAAATCCACTAACATTTGGAAATACCTCTGCACTTCCTACGCATCTCATACCAGGGCAACAATCAAGAAACTGAAGCTTCTTCTTAAAACTACCAAGAATGATAAATTCGTATCCAAATATCTTCTGGGTATAAAGAAAACTGTCGATACCTTTGTAGTTGTGGGTGTTGCTATCTCCATTGAGGAACACATCAAAACGATTCTTGATGGCCTCTCAGATGAGTATGATGGTTTTATTACATCAATTTTAACCAAAGAAGCTTTAACCATTAGATCAATCAAGTTTTGTTGTCATGTTATAATTATTGTTATACTTACTAGTATTATTATCAATATTAATATAATTAATAATATAAAAGTTATTAATAATATTCATATATTTAATATCATTTATATTATTAATTTCATTAATATTATTATTATTCAGATTAGACATCACATGAAAACAACTGCTTCAGTTTTATATATTCACAAACATACAAACATGAGTCTTTAAGTAATGTTGAGGATAGGTGTAATTCTTCTAGGACTACATATGTGATGGATCCATCTAAGTACAAAATAACAAGTAGTTTCTCTTCAAGTTCACTTTAAAAAAACATGCCTTTTCTATAATTTAATTTAAAAAATATAATTATCTCATTATAAATAATTTTAAATGTTACTAAAACTTTTATATTCTTAAAAAATATTTATTTTTCATAATCTTTCAATAAAATTATATATTTTTAATTTTTTAAATAAATTTATAATTTTTTATTTTAATAAATGAGGTTACATTTTTATATATTTTTAATAAAGTAACACTTAATTATCTTATTTTATTTAATAACAAACGTTGATTATATATTAAGTTAAATATAATTATATTTATATTTTATTATTTATATAAATATATTATAAGGTCCACAATAAAATAATAATTACAATTAAATAATTGTATATTATATATTATGATGTTAATGACAAACTTCACTGCATATTTTTGTAAAACAACATTGACAACATTGATAAACCTAATTTCAAAGAGAATAATTGCTTTTTTCTCATAATAAGCCTAAATACTAACATCTTATTCGTATCTTAACTCTAAGATATTTGAAGGAACATATGTGGAGAACAATACATGATAATTGATTTAGTTTTAACTGACTAAATTATAAGTTTTAAACTTATTTTTGAGTATTTTAACCAGTTATAACTAAAAGCCTACAAATAAAGAGTAATTCATTATGCTCTATACTTATGCATTTATACATAATAACAAACTTTGTACTTAATCATTTATATTTTATAATTATATTTATTTTTAGAAAGAGATAAAATTTAATAAATAGTACAAGTTTATATCATTTATAAAGTATGAAGAAAAAAGAAGAACATAGTCAAATAAAAATAGTGTTAAATTGAAAAGAAAAGATAAAAAAAAAAAAATTGTTGACTGATGAATTATGTACTTTTAATTATTTATTCTATAATTTCATGAACTCTAATTATTGTTTTCATTTTCACTTTAACACATTAGTTGTGTAATTTCTTAAATTGTTAATGTACCAATTGGTATTAAACAAGTCATTCACTCGGTCTTAGTGACCGACCGATCGTGTCAAAATAAGTATTGTAATTGTAGAGTGACACAATGAAAGTAAAATTGTCTCTTTAATAAAAGATTATGGGTTCAAATTTAAAATAGAAAAAATTTAATATTTTTTTCACAATTACTAGTAATATAATAATAATGAAATTAGTATTATATGATATTTTATATTAAATTATTATTATTAATTTATAAAAAATTCAATAAATTATTGATTAATTATATTTTTATTGAAAGAAAAATAAATTTATCATAATATTTTACATTAATAAATAATTATTTATAACATGTATATTTTTTATTTTTAATAAAAATTTAGTGACAACTTAAAAATAGTCACAAGTAATATACAAATAGTGACAAATTAAAAGATAGTAACAACTAATATACAAATAGTGACAACTAAAAATATAGTGACAACTAATATACAAACAGTGACAACTTAAAATATAGTCACAACTAATATACAAATAGTGACAAATTTTATATATAACACAATTAATTGCATTATCACAAAATAAAAATAATATTGACTTGTGTAAAAGAAGATCATACATTTAAATATAAAATAACATAAATTTAATAATTTTTTTTCGTAAGAATATATTTATGCAATATTATCATTGATACAAACATCAAGATAATTCCAAAGTGGTATAGTGGAAATAATGATTTTTTTTTTCATTAAAGGGTTTTGAGTTCAAATCTAAAGTAGAACAATTATTTTTTAACTTTTTGTGACAAATTAAAAAAATAGTCATAATTTTTATACTTATCACTGTTAATTATATTATCATAAAATGAAAATAATGTTAGACATATTTTAACAAACTAATAATTAATAATTTATCATTGATAAAAATAACTATTAATTTATAAATATTTAATAAATTTATATTAATTATATTCTTATTATAAAAAATATTATATATTTTTTAGTAATTAATTATGATGTGTTCTTAACCTTTTAATATAATTATCGTGATATTTCTTAATTTTGTCACTATTATGAATAACATTTGTGATAAAATTTATCTTTATCACTAATTGTAATATACTTATTGTGATATTGTTTAGTTTTGTCACTATTATAAACAATATTAGTGACAAGAACAAAAAATAGTCACAAATAATATATAAATAATGACAAATCTTATATTTTTCACTAACCTTTTGTCATTAAAACTATTTTTTCTTGTAATGTACCCTGATAGTGGGGCCTCTCATCATATCACAAATGATTCATAAGTCTTTATCTACAAATCAACCTATCAATGCGCTGATCAAGTTCAAATTGGTAATGGTACAGGTATGAGTATTACACATATTGGTACTACTAAATACACTCCATCACATACTAATACGAAATTTATCTTAAGAAATCTTCTTCATGTTCCTCACATCACAAAGAATTTACTTAGTGTATCTTAGATTGCTAGAGATAATAATGTTTACTTTGAATTTTTTTTCCTAACGATTGTTATGTGAAACATCAGGTAACCAAACAGACTATGCTTCACATAACTGTTAAAGATGGCATTTATGTTTTTCCTGAGCCTATTTTTTCTATTTTTGCTAATGCAAACAATATTGTGCTCAAACCTGGAAATTCTGATATATAGCTTTGGCATGCTAGACTAGGCCACTGTAATTACAATACTATCAAAACTGTTTTACAAAATTGTGATATTCAATATACTGGTTGCAAACAGTTATGTGATTCATGTGTGTTTGGGAAAGCTACTCAATTACCTTTTAAAGATTCAACTATTGTTTCTGATTTCCTTTACAATTAATCTATGTTGATATTTGGGGTCCTCCACCAATTCTTTCTTTCACTAGAGCACGTTATTATATCTCTTTTCTTGATACTTTTTCTAAGTATACATGGTTGTATGTCTTACATAGTAAATCTCAGGCCTTATATACTTTTAAATAGTTTAAATCTTTAGTATAAAATAAATTGGTAAGCCTCTACAGGCTATACAAACTGACAATGGAAAAGAATTTTTATGTTTTAAATCTTTCTTGCATGAGTATGACATTCACCATAGACTAACCTGTGCATACACACATGAATGAAATGGTTCAATAGAACGTAAACATAGACATGTGGTTGATAGTGGTTTAACCAATCTTGTTGTTTCTTTTTTACCTTTAAAATTTTGGGCTGATTAACATTTTACCAACCTTTGTTCTTAACAACAGTAATCCATATGAAACTTTATTTGACATTAAACTTGATTATGCTCACTTAAAACCTTTTGGTTGTACTTGTTATCCTCTTTTACGTCCATATAATAAGAATAAGTTCAATTTTTTTATTTAAATGTTGTGTTTTTCTTGGGTATAGTCTACAAAATAAAGGATATATTTGCTTGTCTAATACTTGGAAACTATATGTATCTTGACATGTTTTTAATGAAAAAATATTTCCTTACTCTCTTTCTGAGTATAATTTTCATGTCTCTTATGATTATTTGGATCTTTCTTTTAATACTTCTTTTATGTTTATGCTCTTAAGCCTAAACCCTAAACTTGTTTCACACACTACACCATTTATATCCTTAGAAACTATTTTTCTTCTTTTCCTTCTTCTGATATTAATGAGGTCTCCACTAATCCTCCTATAATCAAGAATGAACGTCCTATGATAACTAGATCCAAAGCAGAAGTGTTTAAACCCAAGACTTATACTGCTACTGTCTCTTATGATCTCAAACCGATCTCTCTTAAAGTTGCCTTATCCTCCTCAACTTGGTTACACGCTATGCAAGATTAATATCATGCTCTTCTTAAAAATAAAACGTGGAGTTTTACTTATTTTCCCTATGGTGCTAAAGCTGTGGGTTGCAAATGGATTTTCAAAAACAAGTTCCATGTAGATGGCAGTCATTATGTTCAAAGGACCAAACACTTTCAACTGGATATACATTTTGTCTATCACTATGTTCAAAAGAAGAAAATATCTTTGGTTCACCTTCCGACATGATATCAAGTTAATGATGTTCTTACCAAACCACTGTCTAAATCAGCTTTTACTCATTTCAAAGATAAACTTATGGTAGTCATTAATCCCACCATAAGTTTAAGGGAGGATGTTAAGCATGTACAGTAACCAATCTAGTGTTTGCCTATGTATAGGGGTTATGTATTTTGTTGTATTTTATATTTTGTTATATTTTGTTTTCTATATATACCCTTAGGTGGTACATTTCAACAACATACAGTTTTTTCTTATATACTTCTATATCTTTGTTTCTCTCCCTTATTCCCTTTATAGTTTCAAAGTATTTAAAACAAATTTATTGTTTTTAATGTAAAGATTGGAACATATACAGTGAAGAAATATGTTTTTTTATAAGTCAGCAAATTATCATTTAACATTGTACACAACTTTTAAGTTTCCAATAAAACCAAACACACAATTCTTAAATGAGAAATAATAATTAATAAAAAAATACTATAAAACAAAACAATTCAAATATTGGATCAAATCTCAACGATGGAAAAAGATTAAACATGTTTGACCTTACGATCACTTAGTAAATTATCATTTAATGTTGCACGAAACTTTTCTGTTTCCAAAAAAAAAACTAAACACATAAGTATTAATAATTAGAAAAGTACAATAAAACAACTAGATATTTTTTTATCAATTAATTGTAATTGTATATAGATTTTGATAAGTTCTTAACCGTATGAGAGTTAAGAGTACAAGATAAGATAAATTGTACTTCCTGCCTAAAGAGTAGATATGATGAACGTTGAATTTAGGATTGCACATTTTATAGGTTAGTCTTTGTTTATGAGTTTTGAGATTAACAATTATTGTGATAAACCCAAAGAAGATTCCCACTGGACACGAACTTAACCAAATGGTTAAGTAATTGTGAATGTTCACTTCTAGAGGGCAAAGAGAAAAACAAAATATAAGGTGATGATGAATGACCTGGACATGAGTGCTCGGGACCTCGGTCCAAGCACTTTGGTATGGTCAACTTGGTTTTTGGGCCAACATGGGCCCAAAGGGTGGGCCAAGAGCTTGGCCCAAGCACTGGTAAGATGACTCGAAAAAGATAGTTAAAATAGAAGGAATATTGTGTTTGTTTATAACATACACGTTAATTAAATGCAAATAAAAGCTTTTGAGAATAATGTTTTAGCACTCAAAAATAATAGTGCCCATGTAGACAAAATATTTTCCTGTTGTTAGCACCCGAAGATAAGAGGTGCACGTGAACAGGTGGTTTTCTATTATGATTATATGCTTTCTATTGAGATTATGTTCTCATTAGTAGAAGCTCTTGAAGGGAAATCTATAAAAGGGGTTTGAGACCCTTGATAAAGGTACATTGTTTCTAAATATTTGAGACTAAAACTGATTACTATTTTGTATGCTCCCACTGACTTGATCGTTGGAGTGTGATCAACAGATAGAGCCCCTTCTATCCCAGCAGAGCGTTGTTCTAGTGCACCAAGAGGAGACAAGCTAGAAGCAGAGTTCTCTATTCAGTCAAACCAAAGGTCAACCAACAAGAACATTTTGCACCTACCGTGGGGCCTGATAACATTTGATCCCATTCGCATTCGTGATTAAGCCTTCTGGCGGGATGAGAAACACAAGGCAAGGCCCGCTGGGATCTGAAGAAAGCGATGCCCCCCGTCTTACAGCAACTCATGGATGCCATGTGATACAAACCAAAACAACAAGAAGATGACCAAGGATGCACACTATGAAAGGTCATCTCAACATTCAAGTGAAGACCTCACCAGAGCGAATGGACAAAGACCAAAGCATCTCAAGTTCTTCCTTTTGGTCTTCTTATAAGATACAAATATGTTGTAAATAAATTGGGCTCACTTTAGGGGTCCAAATAGCAAAGATAGGCTAGAATAAGGTGCCTTTAGCATAATAGGGGGTGTGGGTAGCATTTTAGCTTGTTCCTAGTCCTTTTGGAAGGCAT
>Ga0123342_1010921_pt1 | contig 10190 bp, 5 predicted proteins | sample Turbeawhitnodule_FD_89960 | JGI IMG/M metagenome (GOLD analysis project Ga0123342, IMG submission 89960) | Root nodule microbial communities of legume samples collected from Mexico - Turtle bean Mexico white nodule | ecosystem: Host-associated > Plants > Roots > Nodule | place: Mexico: Nepantla...
ACTGCATTTAGTTGCAGTCCTCTATGAAATATAGCAACAATTTAATCTTTTCTTTCAGTTCATATTCATTCATAAGCTAATAACACGTTATGGTTTCTATAACTATTTCTTTGAACACTTCAAATACCCTTTAGTTTTCATGAAATTCAGTCAAAAAATCTGTGACACATCTAGTGAAATTATGATACGAAAAAAATAGAAATTTCACCTCAGTTTAAATTATTAAGAATTAACTCAGGAACTAAAATTTTCAAAGTTGGAATACTTGGTGTGATCGCATGAAAGTCCAGTTCTGCAAAAGAACCTTAATTTACTCTGAGTTACAGAGGATATTCCTTTATGCAATATCTCAGATGTAGAAATCATTAAGATTGAACTCAAGAATTCAAAATTTCAAAGTTGGAATTAATGTTTCGTGTGATTATGAAAATCCAGTTCTGCAAAAAAACCTTATAATTTACTGTGAATTACATAGGACATTCCTTTATGCAATATCGATGAGGTGTATAAATAGTAGATTTGGGTCCTTAGAATCACATCCAAAACAATACAGAATAGAATTTGTATTCATATTTTTGAGTAAGAATGACAAAAAGCAGTATCAATGAGCCCAGGTAAGTGTACATCATGAGTTCATCATCTTCATTTTTTATTTTTTAATTATATATAATTTTAACGTACTGAGGAGTATGAAACAATATTTTAATTAAAAATGATATTTACTTTCCGTATTATAATAACAATAATAAAAGTTAGATATATATATATATATAGTTTTATATTAAACTTAATGATTTTTTCTTAGATTTATGGGGAAAATTTATAGATTTTTTCAATTTTGTTATCCAATCTTAAGAGTAATTAACAGAAAGTTGCTTATTTAAATTGTTAAATGATAATTCATAATTTGAATTAGTTTTTGTCCTCTATATTTTTCCACAAACTTTGACAGCCCAAAGCCAAGGAAGAAAATTTCTTCTAATGTATCCACGGGAGATGCTTTGAGCGAGAAAGGAAATCCTGAGGGAAAAAATGGTTGTAGCAAAGGCACAGACAAAGCAAACGAATCAGTGGCAAACTCTCTGGTCTCGGATCACTAAAAAAAGGTCCACAGTAAACAATACCAAATCACAAACAGGTAACATTTCACCAAATTTTCATTTAAGCCTTAATTTAATTCTAATTTTATTCAAACAATTAAGGATAATTAATTTATGTCACACACACTAATTAACGTACTATTCTTATTCATCTTTAATTCATTTTGCAGGTTTATTTACGTGGAAGGAAAACATGCATGCAGCAATAAGTTTTACGTAACATTTCTCAGTGTTTTTATTTCCAACTTGTTTAGAATCTAGGGTTAACTAGTTTGTATTTGTATTTGTTTACCAATAAAGCAGCATGTTGTAATAAGATCTAAAGTTAATGATATGTGGGTTGGTTCAATTTGGTCATTCTTAAAAATAACAATGCTTCCTCTATATGTAACAACGTAACACGCGCTTACCATTATACACAATTTAACATATTCTTTTTTTGAAATAATAAAAATATATAATATATTTATTTAACTAAATTTAGAGATTAAATAAAATTATTTTATAAAAAGTAAATTGTAATGATTAACTCTAAATTGTTGTGATTGTCTCAATCTTTTTTAACAATTTTCAGTTATTTTCTTAGCTTTGGTTTTATATATAAACATCCTGTCTTGTGCTAGACTTTGTAGAACCTTCTCGTGTTAATAAAATTACCTTTTTTTTTTGTTATTGCTGCAAATCCGTTTCATAATAAGATTATTTTTAAGAAATAGATGATACTTGAGAAGTCTTAATAACAAAATTTTAATAATTTTTTTATTAGCAAATAATAAAATTAAATTAAAATAAACATTGTTTTAATCCTTATATAAAGTCCAAGTACAACAAAAAAAACAAAGGTAACTAACAAAAACAATTAATAAGAATGTAATTGGGATGCAATGGATGCTCCAAAATTATGCAGAAAAATGCACACCAAAATAGCAGTCCTACTTCACTTCAACCAGTCGCAACAGCCGTATGAAGACAAAAAAAAAACTTTTAATAGATCGTTGTCTTTATGATTTTAGTATTTATTGATTAATTATTTTTTTTTTTACTAGACCTAGTATGAGTGTACAACTTGTATATATTCAGAGGTTTGCACTGACTTATATATAATGTAATATTCTCATTTCTAGTCGATGTGGGATATCCGACACACCCCTCACGGCGAGAATGAAAGTTTGTGCGTGGAACAACATACTATGGGTGATCCGATAATGGGTGCACGATAAACCCAACAAACAATCACTGCGATAGACTTTAAAATGACTCTGAACTTTTAACTATGCGAGACGAACTTAAATGAACTAAGAAACTAAAATAGATTGTGTAAAAAAATTAAAATATAACAAAATATATATATATATATATATATATATATATATATATAAATATATATTATATATACATAAATTGTTTTGTGTTTCAATACTCTCTCATAAACTTAGCCTTTTTTAATAATAACATATATAATTATAATTTAACGGTCAAAATCATTAAAATCATATTCTATAAATAAATAACAAAATAAATAAATTATATATGCATAAATTATTTCTTATTTTTTCTTTTTTCTTTTCTTTTTAATGCTAAAAATAAGTTTCTCTATAAACTATTGAATTCAGAGATAAGTTAATTTATCTTTATCCTCATATGTGATTTCTATATCTAGACCATAGATTTTTATTTATTTGGAATGAGTAATAATAATAATGACTCGTGTATTATATAACTTAAACCAGTGACACTCTTTGTAATTAAATTTCATCTCATTTGTATACAATTATATTTTTCTTACGAATATATATTTATCAGATAAGCCTTTTGGAATTACTTAAAAAATCAAGAGTACAACTACATTATAACCTATGAAGTTCGGACCCTCTTCTTAAATGATGTGTCGGTATCCGATGACACCCGTAGGACATGTATCCGTGAAGTGTCAAATTTAAAAAGTATTTGTTAGATTTTTAACAATTCTAGTACGGTTCTAACACAATTTTAAAAAGAAAAAATACATTAATTTTCTAAAAATTCAAACTTTATTGTATAAATTGTTATTATGATTATAAAAATAAGAAACAAATCATTGTAAATCAGTCATGAAAAACATCTTTCTGCTTCAAAAATTAATCTAGAACATACTTGTGTATATAAATCTTTATTGTCGATTTATATAATTCACAATTATATAATATATAGATGTGTGTCTTTGTGTCCTATATTTTAAAAATTTTACTTGTCTTTGTATCTGTGTCTATATCGTATCAGTGTCAGTGTCGATGCTACATAGATTATAACTAATATTGATACCAAGTAGAATTTTGGAACCAAATCAATTTTTATTTTCATCATAAAAAAATATAGATATTACAACCAAATTAAAATATTGTTACAAAAGAATAAAACAAATTTCGGAGATATTCATTTTAACTGCTACCTGACGGATTTTTTTATTTTTAATTTAAATTCTGAACTCCTTAAATACTTTATAATAAAAAAACTCACAAATTTTTATTTGTTTTGTAATTTCTTATTATTAGACGAGAGTTCTAAAATTTCATAATCACACCTAAACAGAGTAGACACGGTTTCGGTGGAAATGGTTGCATTAATGTATGGTATGTTCTTAAGAAATGTATTGTGTATTTGGGTGAAGATTGAGATTAGAAGCAATTTTGCGTGTTTTGCTTTTCTTCCAGAGTCCATTTCAATGCATCATCACTCGGAACAGAGTATTTGTTGTGTGAAACTTTGAATGCCTAAGTGAGTCTTAGTAATTAAATTCATGTGAAACTTATGATTTTATCCATTCTTTATTGTGAAATTTTTAATCTTTTCATTCTTTGATCATATGGGTGCAACAAATTTCATGGAAAATTAAAAGAAAAAAATAAAGAAGGTACCTCTGTTTATTGTTCAGAAAACAGAGCAGGAACACGTCAAAGATGACAAAATCTCAGTATATTATAATATTCATTCAAAGTACTGTATTCCAATTTCAACCGTATCACTTGATTCTAAAAATACTAAACTTAATTATTTTTATTTTTTTAATTTGTTTTTTCTTAATATTAATTTTAGTTATTTATTTCAAAAAGATTTTGTTCTTTCATAAAAAAAAATTAATGCTACAAAGTAGATGTTAATTTGTAATAAGAACTGAAATGTGTGAGTTTAATGTGAATTGGTTATGCATGGCCTGAACTTCTTCCAAGGTTTTGAATAATGAGTCTGAAGTTGTTAACAACAATTCAAACTTTCTTACATATAACTATATAACATTACCTTCTCCATTTACCTTTTAGGTCGCGTTTTCTCCAATCTCTCATTCTTCTCATGTAAGAAACATATTAAGGAAATAATAAATTATGTGCGTATACAATATTCAACGATATTGTATCCAATTATATGCAATTAATTTAATATTCCTACTTAATCAGATTGTAATTTTGAGAGAAAAAGTTTATCTATACTACTATATATATTTTCTATACATGAAGTACACACATAAGAGAATCAAAACATCTTATTTCTTCTTACATATAATTTTCTTATATGGTATCCGAGCACTGATCTTGGTGTACTCTGACAGTCTCTCTATTTTTATCCGCCAAATAAAAAATCATGTCTGGCAAAGAAGGCTTTACCGCCAAGCAAATTCAGCAATTGACAAAGGCTATTTACTCGCTCAACAATAACGGTAAAAATGACAAGTTTGTTAGCACTGTAGGTCTTCTTGCTCATAACACGTCTACTAATTCTGTTTTCACTAAACTGTTGTGTCGTTTTTATTCCACATGGTTGCGTTTTGTAGGACTTGGCTACGGAGAGGATGATTGGCTCGGGTAAACAACACGCAGACTTATACTACATGTCCCCTCTTTCAAACAAGTCCACGCATCTCAAATTTCGACTGATTTATGGCACAAGCGCCTCAGACATCCTTCTCTGGTGTGTCTACAACTTGCATCTTCCTTACTACCTATCCCTATTAGTAAAAATCAGAAAACGTTTTTTCTCACTATAGTCGATGACTATACTAGATGTACTTGGTTATTTCTTATGAATCACAAGTCTGAAACCCAACATATCTTAGAATCATTCATTACTTTTGCACAAAATCAATTTCAAACATCTATTAAAATCATCCGCATTGACAACGGATTGAAATTTATTTCTATGCATAATTTTTTTCTCAAAAAAAAGTATTGAATGTCAAAGTACTTGTGTCTACACTCCTCAACAAATAGAATGCAAACATAGACACATTTTAAACACAGCATGAACCCTCCTATTTCAGTCCCATTTACCATTAGAATTTTGGGGGAATGCGTTTTAACTGTCACATATATCATTAATCGCTTGCCAACACCTTTACTAAAAAATAAATCACCTTTTGAGATGTTATATAATCGCCCACGTTCACTTTCTCACTTAAAAACACTTTTAGTTGCTATGTTATGCAACTGTTGTTTCACCTAAGCAAAAATTTGATCCACGCGCTCGACAATGCATCCTCCATACATGGCATGAAATTATTTACATGGACTTGCCACCGGCATCATCGACAGGGGAGAACATTGTATGTCAACTCAACAAATCTCTTTATGATCTAAAACAGGCATCTCGGATATGGTTTTCAACATTTTCTCACGTGATTAAATCTATAGCAAATCCCTTTATGGTCTCAAACATGCATCCCGGATATGGTTTTCAACATTTTCTCACGTGATTAAATCTATAGGATTTCAACAGTCCAAGACAGACTACTCTTTATTCACAAGACAAAATAACTCATCATTTACTGCTCTTTTGCTTTATGTGGATGATATTCTTTTGACAGAAAATGATTTGACAAAAATTCAGCTTGTTAAAGACGGTTTATTACAACAATTTTGGATTAAAGATTTTGGAAACTTGAAATATTTTCTAGGGATTTAATTTTCCCGTTCCAAAGCTAATATTTACATATCACAAAGAAAATATGCGTTTGATATTTTGCAGGATACAGGACTCACAGTGCTCATCCAAACAAATCTCCAATGGAGCAATACCTAAAACTCACACCAAACGATGGAAAATTATTTAAGGATCCAGTCAAATACAGGTGACTCGTGGGACGACTGATATACCTCACGGTTAGACATAGCATTTTCGGTTCGGACCCTAAGTCAATATATACATGATCCACATAAACCTCATTAGGATGTCGCAATTCGAGTCGCAAAGTACATCAAAGGATCACCGGGACAAGGATTGTTATTGCCATCCGAAAACAATTTGACATTAACAACTTATTGCGACTCATACTAGGGAGGTTGTCAGACAACTCGGAGATGAGTATCTGGGTATTGCATTTTTCTTGGTTCTTCTATTATCTCATGGAAGTCAAAAAAACAGACAAACGTGATCATCAGCGGAAGCATAATACCGCGCGATGGTCAATACTTGTTTGGAGATAGTTTGGTTGCGATATCTGTTTCAGGATTTAAAGGTGTCATGTAACTTGCCACCTCAACTTTTTTGTGATAATCAAGCGGCATTACATATAGCAGCAATCCCAGTATTTCATGAACGCACAAAACACATTGAGATAGACTGCCACATTGTGCGAGAAAAATTACAAGCCGGGATAATCAGTTATTCATATGTACCGACAGAACACTAACTCACAAATATTTTTACGAAGACATTGGGCAAGAAACAGTTTTTGATGCTACAACACAAGTTGGGGGTTCATTATCTTCACCTATAACTTGAGGGAGAGGATTAAGAAAATAATAAATTATCAAATTATATGCAATTATTGTATGCAATATTGTACGATATTATATCCAATTATATGCAATTAATTTAATATCCCTGCCTAATTAGATTTAGGGTTTAGGGTTTAGGGACCTGGGTACCAAGAGAGAGGACCTGTGTTCGAGTCTTGCCCACTCTAGTTTTTGTCTAACATTAAATTAAATTTGCATTGAATCCATTTAATTTTTATTTATTTTAGGTTAACATAAAAGAGAATGAAGATGATTAAGACATTTGTGTTATTAGGAACCCAATGCAAAATAGTCAACCTTTATGTAAATTGAATTCATTTATTTGATAGCCTTTTTGTGCCAACTAGATTATATATAATAAATGAGGATAATTCTTATGATTATTTTAGAATATGTATACCGTGTTAAAAATAATAATTTGTCACTAAAACAAATAGCGAATCCACAATAAACAATTAAATTATTAAGTTGTTTTTTTAACAAAGATTAAATGAATTAAAGAGGACACTCCTTAAGTGTCAAAATCCTTGTACAAGTGCAAAAAAAAAAAGAAAAAAACCCACAAGAACATCCCAAAACATTTTTACAAAACTCACAAACTTATAACAACCAATGCAGCAGATCCTATTAAATGTTTGATAAGATCATGGATCGGTCTTCTTCAGAGGACAGCCCTTGTATAAGTGCCAAGAAACAACCCAAAAGTGTTTGAAAGTCAAGAAAATCCTAATTGTCAAGAAACTTTGAAAAAAAATTTGTTTATCCGTCATAACTTCTTTTCTCATATAGTTAATTATATATTTTCCCGAAACGCGGTGCTGCATTTAGTCGCAGTCCTCTATGAAATATAGCAACAATTTAATCTTTTCTTTCAGTTCATATTCATTTATAAGCTAATAACACGTTATGATTTCTATAACTATTTCTTTGAACACTTCAAATACCCTTTAGTTTTCATGAAATTCAGTCGAAAAATCTGTTACACATATAGTGAAATTATGATACCAAAAAAATAGAAATTTCACCTCAGTTTAAATTATTAAGAATTAACTCAGGAACTAAAATTTTCAAAGTTGGAATACTTTGCTGTGATCATGAAAGTCCAGAGTTCTGCAAAAGAAAAAGAACCTTAATTTACTCTGAGTTACAGAAGATATTCCATTATGCAATATCTCAGATGTAGAAATCATTAAGATTGAACTCAAGAATTCAAAATTTAAAAGTTGGAATGTGTGATTATGAAAATCCAGTTCTTCAAAAAAAACCTTATAATTTACTGTGAATTACATAGGACATTCCTGTATGCAATGTCGATGAGGTGTATAAATATGTAGTAGATTTGGGTGTGAAGAATCACATCCAAAACAATACAGAATAGAATTTGTATTCATATTTTTAAGTAAGAATGAGTTCTCATCTGATTGAGAAAAATTCTTCTGGAAAAGAGGGTTGTAGCAAAAGCATAGGCAAACTAAAAGAATCAGCGGCAAATCATCTGGCCCCGACCCCGAACCAACCTTCTGATGAAGCAAAGGGTCCAAGAATAAAAGGTCCAAGTGGTTCTAGCAAAGCCACGGGAAATGTTCTGGGAGGGAAAGCAAATCCTGGGGGAAAAAATTGTTGTAGGAAAGTCACAGGCAAAGCAAACGATTCAGTGGCAAACTCTCTGGTCTCCAACCCACCTTCTGAACCACCAAAGGGTTCAAAAATAATAGTTCGAAAGTAAACAATACCAAATCACAAACAGGTAACATTTCACCAAATTTTCATTTAAGCCTTAATTTAATTCTAATTTTATTTAAACAATTAAGGACAATTAATTTAGGTAACACACACTAATTAACGTACTATTCTTATTCATCTTTAATTGATTTTGCAGGTTTGTTTACGTGGAAGGAAAACATGCATGCAGCAACAAGTTTTACGTAACATTTCTCAATGTTTTCATTTCCAACTTGTGTAGAATCTAGGGTTAACTAGTTTGTATTTGTATTTGTTTACGGATAAAGCAGCATGTTGTAATAAGATCTAATGTTAATAATATATGGGTTTGTTTTTATTTTTTTCAGAAGAATTAATGGGTTGGTTCAGTGGATATACATTCTTAAAAATAAATGTAACGCGCTTACCATTAGTCTTGCCACACAACTTTAACATATTTTTTTTTTGAAATAATAAAAGTATATACTATATTTTGAAATAACATAATTTGTATATCATATAATTCAAGAAAGATGATCATGTGATCTTTTTTAAATGGTTTAAAATATCTTAATATTTTTAATTTAGTCGTTATTTTTTATTAAAAATAAATCAATTTATTATGTAAATTGTACTATTTAAGATGGTCATATGCTATTTACGTAATATTGTATTAATAATTTGAATTTAAATTCTTAAAAATCAATTTGTTTTGAACCTTTGATTGACCTGGCAGTTATTTCTTGTTTGATTATTATTTTTAATTTATCTAAAAATATTAATTTTAAAAAATATGAACCTAAAATAAAGTTGTTCTCTATTTTTATTTTATTTTAATGTAAATGTTGTCAAATTAAAAAAATTAAATTCATTTAAAAACTTAATGTGGGTTGGTCTATAGACTTACAAGCCAACTGGTTCGAATGAGTTAATAAAATCAATAAATTTTTACCGAACACTATAAGAAAATCATAAAATAGAAAATAATTTTAGAGACAAAAAATAATTAGTTGCTATCGTGACTAAATTAGAGACCATTTTAGAAACTAAATAAATTTTTGGTTTTTAAATTAGTTTCTATTTTTGTTAAATGGTTTCTAAATTGATATCTAATTACCAACCAAAGTAGTTTTTGCTACCAAATTTAGAATCTAAATAATTGGTAGTTAAAACCTTGGTTGTTAATTAGATATCAATTGATAAACTATTTAAAAATAATAAAAACTAATTTAGAAATCAATTTTAATGATCTCTAATTTAGTTACTATTGCAACTAATTATTCTGATATCTAAAAATTGATTTATATTTGATGATTTTCTTGTAGTAATACGAAACACGTTAATTCGTATTGTATCCTTAGTTTTACGTCTCTGTCTCGTACTTAACTCGTACTTAATTATACTGAACGAATTTATGAAACTAAGAAATTAAAATTAATGATTTAAGGAGAAAATTAAATATAATATATATACAGATATTATCATATATATATATATATATATATATATATATATATATATATATATATATTCTTTTTCTATTAATATTTATTTAATAAAATAATTAATATATTTATTTTTTTAAAATATATATATATATATAAAAAAAGAATAAAAATAA
>Ga0123342_1010923_pt1 | contig 10190 bp, 8 predicted proteins | sample Turbeawhitnodule_FD_89960 | JGI IMG/M metagenome (GOLD analysis project Ga0123342, IMG submission 89960) | Root nodule microbial communities of legume samples collected from Mexico - Turtle bean Mexico white nodule | ecosystem: Host-associated > Plants > Roots > Nodule | place: Mexico: Nepantla...
CCTGTTGAGTTGGAGGTTGAGGATGTGTCTTATCAGCATGCGGGGCATGCTGGGGTTAGAGGGAGTGATGGAGAAACGCATTTCAATGTTAAAGTTGTGTCTAGGGAGTTTGAAGGGAAGAGTTTGGTCAAGAGGCATAGGCTTATTTATGGCCTTCTGCAAGAGGAGTTGGAGACTGGACTGCATGCCTTGTCGATCGTGGCGAAGACACCGGCTGAAGTTGAAGGATGAGAGTTCATTAGGCTGCAAGAGAGATCAAGGTTTTATGAGTTTGAGGATGTATGAGTTGTGTTTGTTGAACTATAATGGTGCTCGGTATTAGTTAGAAGGGTAATTTCTATTTGTTGGAAATATACGCTCATGAATGCAATAGTATGGATTTAGATTTGTTGAAGCTGAGGCTTTCATTCCAATAATGTAACAATTGTCATTTAAAAACAGATGTAATGCATTGCTATCATGAACATGTTTTCATTGTTGTTACATGGTACGAATAATAGTGTAATGCATTGCTATCATGAACACGTTTTCATTGTTGTTACATGGTACGAATAATAGTGCAATGCATTGCTGCTACTTCATGGTCAGACTCTGTTGGATGTTGTCTTTAGAGTTTAGATTGTCCAGTCATTCTTTTCATCAGTTTTTTAAATAAACTGACGCCAACATGTCTGATTAAATTACTTGATTGCACATATGTTTTTCAATTTTTTATTCCCCTTGGGCTTGAATTTATGTACTTGAAAACTTCTTCGGAAGATATGTAATTTGAAGGTCACACTTCACGATTACATGTTTGCACTCTCACACACTATTGATACGAAGCTATTGCCTTAATTCTATAAGCATGTTTCTTGCTTAAGCTTTTGCTGTTGTGACTATGATATACTTTTGCCTCATTCAATGAATGACAACCCTCTTTTCATGCTAAATCTGTAGGTTATTGTGAACAAGTCCCGTGCTGAATATCGTGCCATTGTTGCCAAAATTCCTCTGCAAACTGAGGATTTAAGATTCCCCAGTGTCAGATGATGTAAAAGGCATGGTCAGATCAAAAGGTTTTCTTAGGGAAAGATGTTCTCTACTGTTTCTTATCCCGTATAGAAAGTTCATATGCAGAATTGATTCGTGTATACAACCTCAAATATATGGTACTCACCTCACCCATTTGAATCCCCGAATTTAACCATATTATGGTTGTTTCATACTTGATGAATCCTTTTTGTTTATAAAATGGTTTTGGAAAACTTATTCTTAAAGGAAATAAATTTTAAGAAATTGACGTGCAAGCACAGTGAAACACCTGTAGGAAGTACTATATGGAGATGTTGTAATTATCTTTTAACTTCCCTTTGCTTCATTTTATATTGCATTTATTTTGATTGGATTTCCAGCTTGTTTTACATCTGTTCTGACCGTTCAAGGAATATTCAAATGATATCTCACTGCACCAAAATGAAAAAAATTATACAGCATATTATCTTACTGCATAACAGGGAGATGATCAACCTGAAGTCTAGAAGAACAAGTGATAGAGTTCCTGTGTGTATTAAGGATCATGACACAACTTCATTTCATTCAAGTATAGTAGTGATGCATAGCCAACGCATAAAGTTATATATATAAGTATATTGCAACACACACACACACAAAAACACACACATATATTACAATAATTACATAGCCATATATAGAACTCAAATTTTGTAGCTGTTGTGTTGAGGTTGCTCAAGACTAATATATAGTTTCTACCTCCATGGTAGTGGTGGTGGGGACACCAAGTGGATGGCTGTCAGAATTGGAAACCAAAGTGATCAAAAAGTCAAATAGATCAGTGGCTATAACTGCAGAGGTCAAGTCCTCTTTATGCAAAGTCCTCCTTTTGCCTTGGATGGCCATGATCCATGACCTTCTAGTAAGTTCCTCAATGAAGAGCTCACAAGCCTTGGAGAAAATAATTGGAGCCTCCCCTGATATCATTTTAACATCATCCCCTGACTTCTTCATGATCTTCTTGATCCTTGCCAGGGGCAGAGGGTGGGGTCCTGTCCTTCCTGATACCCCTCCACACAGTAACCCTGAATATGCACCAGCTTGTCTCATATCTCTTCTACTTCACTCCTATGTGCTTCTTAGTTAACTTCACCTTTAATGCTCTCTGATATACTCTTAGCTGCAGCTTCAGTGTTATATACACCATTTTCATTGAATCTTTCATGGTTTCACTCCAATAACATGGCCGGCCACGCCTGCTTTAGCCGACAAATTGGAGTCTTCATAAATAATAATTAATTCTTAATTAGACTCTTTTACTCCAAGACTTTTTATTCTATTTATATATTTGTTGCTTGTGTCAAGAAACATTAGGGATGATGACAAGGATTCTCTTCTAAAAGTATTTAGCAATTTTGAATGGATTGGTCAATAAAAGAAATATTTTAGGCACAAATTGAACTTTTGGAGTCACAATCTACTGCAACCAGTTCTGTAAAATTGTACGTTTTTGGATATTTCAAATGTGCATCATTCAACCAGTTCTATATGAAATTAGTATACACCAGGCAACGTAACAACAAATAAAAGTTCATTTTATATTCAGTAGCATACTAACTGATAAAAACATGCCTTGTGTAAAAGAAATGAAACATTAAACAAAATATTTGGACGATAATCGTGTTGTAAAGTTTTCTATATTGTATTCAACTTTTTTATATTTCCATATTAGGTACTGGCTTTTATTGAAACTAGTCGTATTTTTTGAGAAATTCCTCCGTTTTATTTTTGTATTAACATCTATGAATGATTCATTACAGTAACTTACGAATAAAAAAACATATATATAAATAAATAAATAAAAGTTTTCTTAAGGTAGTAAATAATCCAAATTGGATATTACAAATAGGTATAAGAAAAAAAAAAAAGTCATACTTACTTTTAAACTCTCACTTTTGATCACTCTAATTTTTCTGCAACTTAACTTATTCTAAACCTAAAATAATCTCGATAATTAACAAGAAAAAATAAGATTGAGTCTATCTAAAGGAGTGAAGTAACAAGCAATATAAACAAAATTATCATTAACTTGTGACCAAAGGTAAAAATTTAGAAGCAGTTCTGATACAATAATAATTTGATATAACATGAATATATTGTATACAGTACAGTTATTCCAAACAAAATAAAAATTAACATTTAAGCACATTTCTTGAAGGCAAAGGTAAGTCTTCTAAATTAACACACAAACAAGAATTAAAATTATACAAGTTTGTTTATACCATTTTGTTTTAATGTATAAACATAGTTGCAATGAAATTACCATGACAAATATGAAGAAAAAGTAAATTGTCTTAATGCACAATCACGTTTTTTTTACCCTCTCGAATTTTCTATGTCCAAACTGCGTGAGTTACAATCCAGTGATGCAGTGCGCAAAATTATTATTTTTTTCTTTGAATTTTTTCGTTTATTTATTATTTTTTTGGGTTGTTGTCTTTCTTTCCAAGGCAAGTAAAAGAAGATTCTGTTCGTTCCTCAACGGAAATCGATTCAGTGCGAAGCGAAAGTGAGTAAGACCTTGTTTATTGCACTCTCTGCTAATTTATGCTCACTTTTTTTTTTCTGCTTACAAATACTCTATGTCTAGGGTTTATCAATTAATTCTATTACTCTGAATTGTTTATTCCAGATTTTTATTCAATCTAATTATGTTGTGATGCCATTCTGATTATTGTTCTGGAATTCGCAGATTGACTTGTTTGTTACTGTATTGATTGAAATTGTACCATACAATGCCATCGCTGTTTACTTTCAAATGTTGAGTTGTTAGTGTGCTCAACAATGGCAGCTGTTAGGGCTTCCTCTGTTAGACGAATAGGAAGCACAATCAAGGTTTCTTTCAATATGGAATTAGTTCAGCGCTGTCACTATCACCATAGTGTGTGTGTGAACCTTGCAAGGTTGCCAAGTGATTCACCGAGTCATCCTTATTACAAAAGAGAGTTACAGTCTGCTAAGAATCAGTTCAGTAATTTGGCTTCTGAATCATTTGGAAGCAGTCACCAATTTGGTACTAGAGCCAATTTATCGTTTAAACCTGCATTCTCTAGCTATTGTTTTCGGAGTGCCCTTCCTTTTGCTTCCGCGAGCCATGTGTTGAATCGCCGATCTTATTCGTCGACGGTGGGTGGTGATAAAGGAAGTAGAGATGCTGGTACAGAAGTCGCTGCTGGTTCTGGTGCGAGTGACATGAATACGACTGGTGATTCTGTTGTTGGGGGTGATTGGGCTGAGAGGATTAAAGATGCTTTGAAGAGTGTGGTAGAGTCAGCATCATATGCTGGGGAAAAGGTTAAAGCAACATCTGATGATCTCACTCCATATGCTCAGCAGTTGCTTGATTCACACCCATATTTAGACAAGGTGGTTATTCCAGTTGGTGGTACTTTAACTGCTACTCTAATTGCTTGGTTCTTGATGCCTATGATTTTGAGGAAATTTCACAGATATGCAATGCAAGGTCCCGTTTCTCTATTGCCAGCAAGCATATCTGGAGATCCAGTTCCTTATGAGAAAAGCTTTTGGGGTGCCATGGAGGATCCTATGCGATATTTAGTTACCTTCGTGGCATTCTCACAAATGTTAGTGGGTTGTATCTATACACATAGTCATTTTTTAAATGTGTCATTTTGTTTACTATATTTATGGTTATATGACAGCTAACTTTGATTTCCAGTGGTGTAATGGTAGCTCCAACAACTATAACCGCAGAATATCTTGCACCAGTTTGGAGGGGTGCAGTGATAGTTTCGTTTGTATGGTTTTTGCATAGATGGAAAACAAACGTTTTTGCCCGGACATTAACCGGTCAAAGTTTACTTGGACTTGATAGGGAGAAAGTGCTCGCTCTAGACAAAATCTCATCTATTGGTCTATTTGTGATTGGTATAATGGCTTTTGCTGAGGCTTGTGGTGTGGCCGTGCAATCTATTGTTACTGTTGGTGGTATAGGAGGTAGGTATTAAATTAAATTGAGTCTGTTGAATTTAATTTTAGATTCTTAATATTTTTTGGCATCTCTGTTTTCCCTATATCTTTGTTTTTCATTAAAGTTGAGTGTTGATGGAAGCCAAAAAGTCTGGTTGAGATTAGATTTCGGGATAGAAAAGCTCCTAATAAGCATACAATTTGGTCGAAAAATGACACCATTAGCACTGTGGAAATTGGTATTTTATTATCTGGTGTGGCAAGCTTCAGTTTGCTTATATAAAAAAGGATCAAATTTGACAAAATAATTTAAATAAGTTTAGATTCATTAAAGTTGAGTGTTGATGGAAGCCGAAAAGTCTTGTTGAGATTATAGATTTTGAGAAAGAAAAGTTCCTTATAAGCATACAATTTGGTCGAAAGATGACACCATTAGCACTGTGGAAATTGGTACATTATTATCTGGTGTAGCTTCAGTTTGCTTATATAAAAAAGGATCAAATTTGACAAAATAATTTAAATTAGTTTATATTAAGTTGAGTGTTGAGGGAAGCAGAAAAGTCTTGCTGAGATTAGATTTTGGGAAATAAAAAAGTTCCTTGTAAGCATACAATTTGGTCGAAAGATGATACCATTAGCACTGTGGAAATTGGTATATTATTATCTGGTGTGGCAAGCATCAGTTTGCTTATATAAAAAGTATCAAATTTGACAAAATAATTTAAATTAGTTTATAGTGCTTTGGTTCATAGTGTTTTTGCAAATTTTATTGGGATAAGTACACCTACTGAAGGAATTGGTTGGGGTTCTATTAATGGTGCTTTGTGTTTGCAAAACAACTCAAAGTGAGAGTAAGCACAGCATAAGTTGTTTTTATAAAATTACACTGCACAACTAGGTAGTTCTAAGGATTTTGACCTCTAAAATGAGGGGAGTGTACTTTAGAGAATAAAGTACAGTAGTAGCTTTTAATTAGCTAATCAACAGTTGTGATTCTTAGTAGATTCAAAGCTTGTTATACATACGCTTGATTTTATTACATTTCTCAACGGTTGATTTTTCTTTTCTTTCAATCAACAGTTGCAAAGGCATTTTATCTTTTAAAGCGCATCCCTTGACTTTAAAGGAGTTGCATTCTAATTTTAGAATTGTAAAACAATGAAGAAAGTCAGCTGTAGGAAAATGAAAAAAAGAGAATACACACACATGCATATAAAGTATTTCTTTTGTTCCATTTAGCAGAAACATCAGCTATCCATTTGATAAATATTATGTTGCTGACTTGCTCCTCATTCCTTGACAAGTTTCACTCTTTGTTTTACCAAAAAACAGGGAATGGAAGATTTCATGTTTCTGTCTTTCTTATGCAGGAGTGGCTACTGCTTTTGCTGCCAAGGACATTCTTGGCAACGTGTTTAGTGGTTTATCTATGCAGTTTTCTAAGCCTTTTTCAATTGGAGATACAATAAAAGTATGTTGATTTAGTAGGTGCACATTAATGATTGGTCCTTTCATGGTATAATTTGTTTCCTGAACTGTGGTTTTTTCGCTTAAATGCCCTCTGTACAGTTAACTTCTTAGGTGTGGAGTGATAATTAGATTTTTACTTCTTGCACATTATTAAGTTAAATAGTCCTTCATTATTGGTCCTTTTTTTCAAATGGCCCAATATGTAGTGCATATATGGCTGTAGTTAGTATGTCCAGCGTTAGAATTAGTTTTGAAATGAAAAATTGGAGGGCCCAAAATAAAAAATAAATTTAGGTGAGTGTTTTGGAGAAAAAGATACCATGAGTTTGGATTGATTAACATATTTCTCATGATTTTTTTGTGAACTGCAAAGAGCATTTCACATAATTTGGAAATCTTGAACTGTTCATGCATCAGTGTAGGTCTTCCCCTGGTTAAGTTTCATGTTTCTTACATGTGTCTGAGAAATTGTAAAAATTGCAGGCAGGCTCGATAGAGGGTCAAGTGGTGGAAATGGGTCTTACTACTACGTCTTTGCTGAGTTCAGAGAAGTTTCCAGTTATTGTTCCAAACTCATTTTTTTCTAGCCAGGTGGGTCTCTAAGCTCACATCTTCTGCAGTCACTTATGCAATAAAGAGAAGTGGGCCCCACAATTAAAATTAGTGAAGCCTACTTCATTGTTTCTTTCTTTCTCTAAAATGCAACTATGCAAATGACTTTACGAAAGAGAAATCTTTTCTGAACACTTACGCATTGCTAATTTATTGTTTTGATCTTTGGCACTACATTGCTAAGATATGCAGCTAGTTGGAAAACTTTTGTTTGTAGTTTGACTTTCCAAGCACTAGTTGAGAAGGCATATATATAATTTTCTTGTCTTCCATCCCATAATTCTGATTACAGCGCAGGCATAATATAATTCTCTTGTCTTCCATCCCATAATTCTGATTACAGCGACCTTTTTGCTCCTTGTTTTGCTTTACTTTTAGATGATAACCTGTTTCCAAGAGAAAAAATAAATACCAATATATCAGGGAAGAAGAAAATGCTGACATGTGCCTGTGTTTCAAACCATGTTTCTTTTTCTTATCGTTAGCATTTTTTTTTTTTTTTCATTATTCTTTTGGTCAAATAATTTTGTAATGCATTGCTATCATAGCGTGTGCTGCTCCTTCATGGTCAGGACTCTGTTGGATGTTGTCTTTAGAGTTTAGATTTCTCCAGGCATTTCATCAGTTTTTAAACTGAAGCCAAGATATCTGATTAAATTACTTGATTGCACATGTGTTTTAATTTTTATAATTCCCTTTGATTTTGGGGCTTGAATTTGTGTACTTGAAAACTTCTCTGGAGGATATATAAATTCAAGGTCACACTTCACGTTTACATGTTTGCTTTCTGACACACTATTGATACGAAGCTATACCTTAATTCTATAGCCATGTTTCGTGCTTTAGTTTTTCATGTTGTGAACTTGTGACTATGATATACTTTTTTCCTCATTCATTGAATGACAACCCTCTTTTCATGATAACTTTGTAGGTTATTGTGAACAAATCCCGTGCTGAATATCGTGCCATTATAAGCAAAATTCCTCTGCAAACTGAGGATTTAAGTAAGATTCCCCAAATTTCAGATGATGTAAAAAGCATGCTCAGATCAAATGCAAAGGTTTTCCTAGGGAAAGATGTTCCCTACTGTTTCTTATCCCGTATAGAAAGTTCATTTGCAGAATTGACTCTTGGATACAACCTCAAACATATGGTACCTCACCCATTTGAATCTCTGAATTTAACCATATTATTTTTGTTTTATACTGGATGAATCCTTTTTGTCATAATTTGGAAAACTTGTTCTTAAAATATATTTTTAGAAATTGACGTGCAAGCACAGTGGCACACCTATAGGTAGGAAGTACTATATGGAGATGCTATAATTATCTTTTAACTTCCCTTTGCTTTATTTTATATTGCATTTATTTTGAGTGGATTTCCAGCTTGTTCTACATTTGTTTTGACCGTTCAAGGAATATTCAAATCAAATGATATCTCAGTGCACCTAAATTTCAAACACCATACTTAGAAATGATCTATTAATAACTCATAGAAACACAGTACCCTGTAAGTAGGAATAATGGTTTGGCCAACTGGCCAAGGAAACTGATTTTCTGATAAGTTGCTAAAATAGATACAGGAGGATCTGTTACGTGCAATGTTAAGAATTAGTTGTGATTCCAAGTGGAATACTGATTACCAATTAATCCCTGGTACATAAGTTGATACAAGTGAGGCAGTTATTATGTAGCAACTCCTCTGACGGTAACGATAATACAGCTTCAGTAACGTACATTGCATATCAGCATCTGAAAGGAAAACTTTATGTCTCAAATAATAGTACTCAGGTGACTTTTTATGCAAGATTGCCATTTTGAACTGATAAGGTCTTTTTGTAAAGCTGTCTGTACGTAGTTGCGGTCTTCAACTATGGTTCAGTTTTCCTGCTTTCTATCTGTTTTCCCACTGTCATTTAGCGCCGTGTCATGTAATCTTTTATTACTGTGCTAGATGTTAAATTCCGCCATATTTACATTAACATCATTTTATCCTCGTAATTATCTTGTATCTCTGCTTTTTACAGCGCAAAGATGAACTATACTCGGCTGAACAAGAAATTCTGCTGCTGGCAGTTCAGATCATTAAAAATCATGGGGTTGCTCTTGGCAGCACATGGCAAGAAATGCCTTCTAAATGATGTGCTCTGCAAGAAGACAATTTTGGAAGAAATGGGTTGCAAGACATGAGCTTTAGCTTTTACTATTGCAATGCTTACAAGGAATTTGTCATTCATTCACACTCAAGCAGTTTTCTAATACTATAGTTTGCCCGTGTAGTTGGTTCATTTGCCTTCAGGTTTTAATTTTGATTTACTAAAGAATGCAATTTTTCTCGTTGAGTGAATTCTGCCATTATTTATTCACTTAAGAAGATATTTTTTACATAAATTATAGAACTGAAAGTTAATAATATATATTGTCTCTCCCTATCTCTTAGAAGTGAGGGAGGCTCTCATCTATTTGGGGTTTGGAAAGGGTAGGTGTACACGTTCTTATTCCTGCTGGTAAATTATTTGAACCAGTGAATTCATTCGCCGGTGATAGAACACAGAAAGATTAAGAAAAAAATAATTGCTACTCTCACTGTAATTGACAAACCTGCAACGTGAAAACCACGACCTTAACTCAAGCTGCTATAAATATTCCTTCCGCAAAATTATTCCCTCATTCCATCAACTCATCTTTTATATTTTCATCCTTCCACTTGACAACTCACCATCTTAACTAAATTCCTTTACTCCTCTTTCCCCTGGAATAAACCTTGGGCAATTGCTTCCTGACCCCCACAATTTCAAAATGACTATTTTACCCCTTTTTTTTAAAGTGTACATGTTCTGGAACATTCTTTTTGGAATTCATGAAATACAATAAGATTTTAAAAAAATCAGAACAAAATTTCCAGCATAAATATATTAATATATTATAGAATAAAATTTTCATAACAGAATTTCTAGAACATGTATAATACCTTTCAAAATTATGATATTATGATATAATATATATATATATATATATATATATATATATATATATATATATATTTTTTTTTTTATAAATTTTTTTTTTTTTATATATATATATATAATATTAAAAATAAAAAAAAAATTTTTTAATATATTTTAC
>Ga0123342_1010924_pt1 | contig 10188 bp, 10 predicted proteins | sample Turbeawhitnodule_FD_89960 | JGI IMG/M metagenome (GOLD analysis project Ga0123342, IMG submission 89960) | Root nodule microbial communities of legume samples collected from Mexico - Turtle bean Mexico white nodule | ecosystem: Host-associated > Plants > Roots > Nodule | place: Mexico: Nepantla...
GCAGCGGCGCCGCTCTGTTCTTTTGCAGGTTCTTGAGGTGGATCGTGACGAAGGACGGAGGTTGACGCGGTGCACACGTCGATCCAAGTTTGACGAGGCAAGTTCCAACGTTTTGGTCAACAGACAGGATCAATATATATATTAACCAAGGAATGTAAGAAATTTTCATTGAAAAAATATATCGAGAAATCATAAAAGAGAAATATAGTTCTAAACTTGAGTGTTAAGTGTGTAAAACCTTTGTATTCTTCATTCACTATAGTTACTCACCTTATGAGAATTCTTGGTATATAATCTCTTTGAGAGTTATTTTTGTCACCCTCTTATATGTGTTATTTTAAGTTAGAAATGAAAACCGAAAGAATAATGTCTTAGGAGGAGATTAAGAAGAAATAACTATCATTTATTTGTGTACTTGCTTTGTAATTAAGTGTTTGACTACTGAGGAATTTCTCTAAGAAAAGTTAGACCTAGCCAAAATGTTTTATAATTATTGTGTTGCTATTATTGATTAGATATTGTATCTATTTGTGAAATACAATCTTAGGCTCTATTCAACTTCCTTATAAAGTCTTGTAACTTTACTTAACGATTTAAATGTTAAAACATTAGTTTATTTTTTATATGGATATCTAATCAGTGTTATACTCAATCTTTATTACAATCAACACCTCAACTTAAATTCAAAGATATTGGAAAATATGTTCCATAAAAAAAAATTATTCTAAAAATGTTGAATTTATGTAATAATAATAAAAAATATAAACTAAATTAACGTGTACATAATCAGACAGTTGGTTTAAATAATATTAAATTTGATTATCTTAAACAAGATATTGGATTCGAACATGACTACTAAAACAATAATTTACATTGAACTAAATTTATTATATATACATTTTTTTAAATAATTATTATAACAATCGAAATGTTTATCATATATCATTATATCACATGTAAAAATAACCATACATTCTAACTAAATTAAAAAACTTTTTACCTAAAAATTTTAGGTGAGGGAAAAAGTGTAGACAAATTAACTTTTGGAGACATAAGTTCTATAAATCCCCACATTGACATAAAATTCAAAACATAATCAATAATATGGATAAAAAATTCAAAGAAAATAAAAAGTATTAAAAAAATAAATTTATACTCAATAAAATTGAGAAATACAATTGAGCACGAAAAAAAGAAAAAGAAAAGTTATTTTGATTGGAAGGATAAAAGATATGAAGATATAATTAATACATTGAGTTTGATGAGGGGAAAAATAATTTAAAAAAATATAGAACTCATTACTTTTTTTTTTACATATTTTTACTCATAATAGTGAAAAAGCCCTAAACTTATACTCATATTTTTATTTCTCATAAAATATTCTCTTTTTTTTCCTTAAATAAAATTTAAATTCCATTTCATTATTAATTTTTATTTATTTCTACTTTGTGAACTTATTTTCATCCGAAGTTATTTCTATTTTATGTTACAAAGAAATCATAAAAGAATGAGGAGGGAATGAAAGGAGTGAAGTGGGCAAAAAGCATTCACTTTCGTCACTACAACTTCCATGCTCTCCTCGAAAATCTCACTTTCCGCGTAAATTGAAAAGCCAACGTCAAATATTTACCGAAAGCACTTTACTGGTGTAAGAGAGAGAGTGTGTGTCCCCAACAAGATGAAGCAGTAGAAGAAGAAGAACCCACCTCCTTGCTACTACTACTTTCCTTCTTCTTCTGCTGTTTCTCAAACTAACAGCACAGCCTAGTTCAGCTCGTTCCTTCTATTCCTAGCCCATTACCATGAACAATCACATTCTCTTCCTGTTCCTTCTCATTGCATTTGCCCCCACTTTCTCCCACCGCTTTCAACCTCACGCTGCTCCTGCAGGTAAACAAAATTGTTCCCCCAATTCGTCCACAGCGTCAATTTTCCATAATTTTAAATGGGTATGCTAAATTTTTGATCTTTTAGCTTAAGGGAATTGAATACCTAACTGGGTGCCTTTTTAGTTGTTCTTTCTTTTTTCTTTTTGGTTACTTTGATTAAACAATGCTAGATTTATTTGCTACTTTAATTAAACAGTGTTAATGAATCAGGGCCCTTGATTAAGCATCTGTCTTCGATCATCAAATGGACAAGGTCTACCTCCAAGACGCCACTCTCAGGTTGTTGCTATTTCTCTACTGAGATTGAGAACTTTCAAAGGTCACGTGTTTTTGGTGTAACATGCTTATTGTTAAGGTGTTTGTGTGTGTGAATATGTGTAAATGTGGTTTGTTGGTTCTTTCTTTTCAGATGGGAATGTTCTTCAATTTGAAAATGGTTACGTGGTTGAGACTGTTGTGGAAGGGAACGAGATTGGGGTCATCCCTCATGGGATCCGTGTCTCTGAGGAGGATGGGGAACTCTTTGCTGTTGATGCAATTAATAGCAACATTGTTCGGATAACTCCGCCGTTGTCACAATGTATGGCTGTTTCTGTTCTTGAGTTTATATAGCTGTTATAAGCAAATTTGATTTGTTAGGATATGGCAGTTCTGACATTCATTCTTGGATATCTCTATTTTCGTAATTCTTTTGAAATTGCTTCTGGATGTTGCTGGTGAAGGGTAAGAATGATGATAAAAATTGAAAGAGAAAAGGAATACCAGTTTTAGTCACTTTACTGGTTCAAGTTAACAGAGAATTGATAGTTCTATAGTCAAACGAAAAAAAATAAAAAGGGGAAAAAGACGGAATCTAAGCCTTAGCTTTATGTGATATATTGTCCAGGGGTTTCTCTAAACAGCTTTGGTAAGTGAAAGTTATATTACATGTTAAACACAATTTTGGGATTAGTTGAAAATTTAAATGAATTGATCTTCCTTGATTGGGCTTACATCTAGGGATCCTAATTCCTTCTGCTATCTATTTGTGCTACCTGGCTGCAGATAGTAGAGGAAGATTGGTGGCAGGGTCATTTCAGGGATACACTGGTCATGTGGATGGAAAACCAAGTGATGCTCGTTTCAATCATCCCAAAGGCATAACCGTGGATGATAAGGGGAATGTTTATGTTGCTGATACTCAGAATCTTGCTATCAGAAAGATTGGAGATTCTGGTATGTGATAATGAGTTACAGCTTAAAGATCTAGTAGTCATGACTAACATGGTGTTTTGGTAACGCGCAGTATTAGAATGGAATGTGAACATAATAATGTATCAATAGAAATGTTACTATTACACTAAGATGCAATTCTGGAATTCTTTTTACTGTAACCTGCTAGAACTGTTTGACATAAGAATCCCGCAGCCCAATATCACGCATAATGCTAGTTCCTTCATTCAAGCACTGCTGCAGTGGTTATGGGATCCTAATGCACTGGGAGAATTGTCATTGAGAATGGTGAAAAAGGATATTATTACTTTATTATTGATCTTTGTGAGTATTTTTTAGGTGTGACGACCATTGCTGGAGGAAAATCAAATGTCGCTGGGTACAGAGATGGGCCTAGTGAGGATGCTAAGTTCTCGAATGATTTTGATGTGGTATATGTTCGACCCACCTGTTCCTTGTTGGTCATTGATAGAGGAAATGCTGCTCTTCGGCAAATCTCTCTTGACCAGGAGGACTGTGATTATCAGTCTAATTCAATTTCCAGTACAGGTTTATATTCTTATATTCTTGTTTATTATTCGGACTCTGTAAATATCCTTGTATTGTTTACTAGATAACCTAGTTTCCTCGGCTAGCATATTCTTTCATCCAGTGATTCTAATCCCTTAACATTAGGGGTTGATCCTATTGGTCTTGTATACATGTATATGCAGCTTATTCATGTAAATCAATCTATAAGACACCATATTCAAATTCAGGTTGGTATCAGAGCTCTCTGGTTCAACCTTAGTCTCTTTGTTGAATAGTACCTCCACCATCTGCCTCAGGAGTACTATGCTTGATATGTATTATAGTTGAATATAATAATTTCTGTTGATATAAGATACAAATACTCTGCTGCTTTTTCCTTTATCCTCCAAGCATGCAGCGATAAGACATGAAAGTTTTGAATGCTTTATGCTTCAATGAAGAACCAAAACCTCTAGTCTTTGCAATCTGTGATTTAGATGTTAAAGTTATGTTTTTGAATTTGAATATCATCTGTGAACGGGGAAAAAAGGGAAATCAGGAATAAAGTCATCAAAGATAAGTTATGATGAAAGAAAAGAAAAAAAAGAACTGTATGTTGTATGTTGGCTGCATCTCTATTTTGTCACTTTGCTAACTTCTATGAACATTATTGGCTGTTCAGTTTCAGCTAAGACTATTTACTTGCATATCTCCCATGGCATATTTAGTTAAGCTGGGAATGGGGACTGTAGCGTTGGATGCATCTCGATTTGAAATGGTACAATCCCATTTTCAAATTTAAGGGAACATCTACCGTCATGAACTAGAGTTGTGAGGCAGACACATGAAATGATGTCACTTCATGTTGATTTAGTTTATCCAACTGATGTGTTAGCTCAGACCTGGTATTTAAATCCCTTGGCTATGGTCCATAAATGCATTGGAAAATTCAAGTTGGACAAGTGCTGTAGTTTTTTTGGCAGTTCTGATTTATTGTTTATCAGAAGATTCTTGTTTAATGTGTTGGTGTTACTGGAAAACTGATGACGTGATTGCATTCCTTTGGATACTCTATATCTCCATTTCACTTCTGATTTTAGTCTATTTTGTGGGTTTTCCTGCAGATATCCTTACAGTTGTTGGTGCCGTTATAGTAGGATATGCTACATGTATGCTTCAGCAGGGATTTGGATCCTCTTTCTTCTCAAAATCAGTATGTTTTGCTTAATATAATTTGTAAAAGCAGAAATTTCAGAATTGTGACATTTTACATGTTGTAGCCTTGTGCTGCCCAACATTTTGTCTTTTGGAACCATGTTATATGCCTTGAGAGTTGCAAAAGGGAGGATTTTTACTTTGTACCAAAAATATTTGTACTGGAAACAATGCTGGCAACAAACAACATGTCTCTATTACTTCTGGTATAACTCGTTAAAATAAATAAAGTGAAAACAAGGTAGCATTTTTGTAATTATTTTGTGAAAAGGGGAAATAAGAACTGAAAATATTTTCTCAAATCAAGCAGACCCTAAATTCCGTCCTTTTGCTAGTTTTTTTTTGGGGGTTTATTTAGTATATTTCACGTTCACTCTTGCTAATTGGCTAATTAATTACACTGCACAAATGCTGCAGAGACCATCAGAAAGAGGGTTCAAAGGGCCAGCAAGCAATGAGAAACACATGCCAATCCTGGAGAGCAGTAAAGAGGAGCCGGGATGGCCGTCTTTTGGACAGCTCATTGTTGATCTTTCTAAACTTTCCCTTGAAGCATTAGCTGGAGCATTCACTCAATTCATACCTTCACATTTCAGACCTGACATCTCCAAGAGAGGCTTAACACCGCTGAAAGATCGTCTTGTAATGCCTGAAGATGAAGCACAGCCTCCATTGATCAACAGACAAAATGCTCAAGGGCATGCTCCTCTAACCAAAAATCAGCTGCCATCACAGCTCCATACTCCTCTTAGTGATAGTCGGATGGCATCACATGTCCATACTCTTACCGATAATCGACTGGCGCCACATGTCCATACTCCAAGCACAGCTGAGAAATATTCAGAAATGAAGCCCCCCAAGATAAAATCAAGCAGTTTCAAGGACCCTTCTTTGTCAAGCAAGCACCGATCATCAAAACGACCCGATTATGCTGAATTCTATGGATCCACTGAGATTCCTCCATACACCAAAACTAAGAGCCAGAAAGAAAGGCCAAGACATAGGCAACGAGAAAAGAGTGGAGAATTTGTTATGGGGGCGGTGGGAGCTGAGGCTAAACCTGTTGAAACAAGGGCTGTTGATCGTAATAATTCAAAGTTTGACCATTACAGTATGAGGTCTAAGTATGCTTCTGAGGAGACCTTCCGATTCAACTCTAAGTAAACAAGTTTTGCATGATTTATTTTTCACTAGTATTCTGTTCTCCATTGGACCATTATATTGATATCTGCACCTACATCTGTTTTAAGTTAGCCTATACTTGAAGCTGTATTATAAGCAAATACTCAGTGCTTAGTGAATCATGCGGGTGGGAGGATTAATTTTGACCCATTTGCCGAACATTTTGTAAAAAAATTGGCATCCCCACAAAGTTGTTCAGTTTCAAGGAGATTGCTCCCTTTGAACATTGCAGATGATAAAATTAGTGTCTGGTATTTGCTGCAGTCAATTTCATACGTAGGCTTGGGTTGGGAACTTAATCAACCAATTCATCTGCATATCTATTAACAATGAGGGTATGCTGGCTTCAGATAAATGACCATCACTATAAAAAGGTGCCTAAACATTATGTTGCTTGTCAAGTTAAATCCTAAAGTCCTCAAAATAATGGATTAAATCTTCATAAGCATGTGGAGTTGTGAAGTTTTAGTTGTCTCGAATGTTAAATAGGATAAAACTAAGTAGATGAATTATTTGGACTAAATTACATTATTATGTTTTCAAAATATCTTATCATCTATAAATCTTGTAATTTAGTCAAATGTCATAAACTTTAAAAACTTAATATTGTATAGAAGTCTAAACATCTAGTTTGTAGAATACTGTTACTGAGCAGTGCTAACATGAAACAATAAGCATATGGAGTTAGCAGAAAATATTAAACAAGCAATTTATTGAGTAAATGGATTGGTGACAAAGAAAAAGGTAAGCTTTCCACCAAAGTAAAAAAATGTTGAGAGATAAGAAAGAAGAACAAACTCTTTATCATGAGTATTATTAAATTTTTGTCAATTGAATATTTATTTCAGATAAATAATACTTGAAAATAACAATGTTATAAAAATCTATGCAAAGTCTTATATTGTTATAAATAAATATTCGAAATAAAATTTATTTGAGAGATGAAATAGAAACATTTTTCAAATTTGTTTTCAAAATTAAAGATAAGAAAAAAATGTGCAGAATAATAGTAAAAGAAAGAAATAAAGTACACAAAATAATAAAGTTCATAAAAGCAAAAGAAATATATTTTTGAAGTAATAATTCAAAATAAAATAATTAAAAACATTGTAGTAATTTGTGTCTACTAAAGGTTTCATAATTTAAAACTTTAAATCATATTACAATACACAAGTATGATATTTATAGAATATAAATCTTAACTATACATAACTTGTTAATATTTTTCAATAATTTTAGAAATGATAATTTTGACTTTCAATCTCATATATAAATGATGTGAAATTTATTTTTCAAATTTTTCATTTTTTTTATAAAAGTTTTCATGTTAGGCATCACTATGCAACTTGACATCTCAGCTAGGCTGACACCTCAGATAACAACAATAATCTTCCATGACATGAAAAAGGTATTATTAAAAAAATATATGGCGGAACTAGACCAAAATCCATATTTTAACAAAAACGATACATAGGTAGAACTATACCTATTCATAAAGAATTCGAAGAACAAACTAGATGGAAGCCGATTATACCAATGAAATGATTCTTTATGAATAATTCTTAAATTATCAACTTATCAGCACATGCATTTCTTTCATGAAAAATATGAGTAACCCTAAACCTGATTGTCCCACAGTAATTAAGACAAGTATTCCATCGATTACGAAGCATCCACGGAACATTAGTCCTAACAGTAAACGCAGCACAAACCAAGGCATAATCACATTCAAGCCATACATTAGTAAACCCCATCTTTTGAGCTTCCTCCATAACATGTATAATGTCATAAAACTCAACAATCATAGTAGTCTGAAAAATACCTCCACAAGTAGCTGTTAGAATTATAGGGCTAAAACAAGAGGGGGGGGGGGTGTGAATTATGTTTGAAAGATTTTCTCAAGTACTGAAGGTAGAGAGAAAGACAATGAAGAATTAATCAATGGAAAATCACTCCAGCCAAATCTAAAACTGATTTTAAGCTTGATGCAGAAAATCAACCGGTTGTTTTTATCAGCAGTTTTATCAAAATAGATTTAAAGCAATTTAAAGAGTGTAAGGATAGAGAGATTCACACAGAATATTTATACTAGTTTATTCAACACCTGAGCTACATTCAGTCTTGACAAACCACTGAGAATTCACTATGTAATCAATCACAGATTACAAACAACACATCCACAAAGAGGTGACCTTGAAAACCACAAGACCCACTCACCCTCTGACTTTACAGGATTTCACACACACCAAGAGTGATGATCTTGAACCACTCAAGAACACACACCACTCCAAGAATGTTGATCTTGATCCCCTCAAGAACACACAACACTTCTTGTCAACACCAGTACAAAAATACAATTATTAAGAAGGAAGGGAATAAAATACCTATTCCACACACTTGAGATGATCCAAAAGCTCTTTGAAAACTTGAAAACTGTTTTTGATTGATATTTTTTTCTTAGTCATTGCATAGGAGCGTAAAACCACCTTTTTATCTTTCAATCAAATGGTTAAAACAGTTACAACAAAATCCCAAAAGTAGTTGGAATCATTTAAAACAGAAAAACCACTTAACAAAATTCTTTTAAGGTTTTCAGCAAAACAATCGGTTGATTTTTCGAAATAACCGATTGATTTTTATTTGACAACATTAAAATCCACCAAGTGTCAAATAACCCATTGTTTCGAAATTTCAACTTGTTGAAATTTGTTTGACAGCAAAGGCAAAGACAAAGATTTTCCAAATCATTTTAAAATCTACTAAGTGTCAAACAACCTGTTGTTTTGAAATTTCAACTTGTTAAAATTTGTTTGACAGCAAAGGCAAAGACAAAGCTTTTTCAAATCATTTTAAAATCTAGTAAGTGTCAAAACAACTTGTTGATTCGAAATTTCAACCTGTTGAAATTTCACTTCCTTTTAGAAAATCCATCTTTTCAAAATGTTAAAGATTCAATTGAGCTTGGATCAACTTAAGGAGTGAATTAACAAGCTTCAAACAACTAGACACACACACACAACAACAACAACGTCTTCAAGCTTCCACTTGGATTTAGAGATATCAAAACATCTTGTTCAACAATCTCCTCCTATTTGATGAAGACAAATCCTTGATTTGCTTGTGATGTTCTGTTTGAATTTGTTAGTACCTGCAAAACATAATTTGTGCATGTACCAGCAATAATCATATCCATATATCATTAGCACCATAGAACTAGTTTTCACTGGGTGATTCTCATAAGGAAAACCAACAAAATCAGTGTGAAAACTAGTGAAAACAAGGTGCAAAATCAGAGTTATGTAGCAACTAACTAAATCATATAAACCCAATTTAAAAGCAGATATGTAGCAGATACTTAGCAGCATACAAACCATATAATTCCCCCTATTTGTCTTCACAAATAGAATAGTAGAAGGGGTAAAAACAAAATTAAGAAAAAAAAAGAATACGAGTGTGTGTAGCAGCACCATTGCAACAACAAACCTGTGATACTATATCAGAATTGCAGCAAAAATCTATTGTGTATCAGAGCTATGACAACAAAAAAATCAAAGTACCATAGACCCCAAAAATTTCAGTAAGGAAACCACAGTTTCTCCCTCTATCTTTTCTTCATCCACCAGTACCCAACAATGGAGTACTTTAAAAGGTTCATCTTCAAGTTGGTAAAGTGATTGCTCAAGAGGTGGATTTGGTAGAAATATTCTCTCTTCTGTTAAGAGAAAACCTTCTAGACGTTCCAAAGATACATTCACAAATATTCATCAACCCCATGACTACCAATGTGGTTGTCATTCATAAAAAGTTTTGAATTTCAAGGAAAACAAAGAATATATCTCTTTATTATCTGGTTCAGAGGCATAGTAAATGCATTTTTGACCCACAATGGGTTTTGAAAGAAAAGAAATAGTTGTAATCATGCATAAGAATCCATAACAACTTTATTCAAATGTGCCAAAGGTAAAATAATCGGTTGTTTCGTGAGAACAATCAGTTGTTTTTCTGAGACAGCAAGAAAATGTTATTTTTCAAAGCAAATCATCTTTCAAAGTGATGGTGATGGAAGAGGCCCAAGCACAAGCCCACATGCAAGCCCACCAAAGGGTAGATTTGGGCCAACCATAGAGTTATGGCCAAGAGGATCCAAGAAGACGATCTTTTACATGTTCAAATGCCATAA
>Ga0123342_1010925_pt1 | contig 10188 bp, 5 predicted proteins | sample Turbeawhitnodule_FD_89960 | JGI IMG/M metagenome (GOLD analysis project Ga0123342, IMG submission 89960) | Root nodule microbial communities of legume samples collected from Mexico - Turtle bean Mexico white nodule | ecosystem: Host-associated > Plants > Roots > Nodule | place: Mexico: Nepantla...
CAGTGCAACTTTCTCTTCATCTTTCAGAAGAAGCACAATTCACTCACCTTTCTCTTTCCTTGCACCCTCACCCGCAACAATGCATGGATCCAAACGGGGTGGTGTTGTGACTTCCGTCGTCGACAACAGTACCACCCCTGGATCCAAACGGGGCCTTGGTGTAACTCTACTTAATGGATATAAAATATTTGGCCAAGAGTTGTAGTACAATAACTTTCTCTCCTACCCGTATTTTGTCAAATGTATTGCTTCTCCAAAAATTCAGTTTTAACCTTATTTGTGTGAAAATTATAACTGTCTTGCAAGTTTTTTTTTTTTTTTTTAAAACTATCAATTTAAAAACTAGTTTATAAATTTTTTATTAATAATAAAAACTAATTTATAAATTTTTATTAATAATAGAAACGACTTTATATATCAATAATTTTGTTAGTATATAAAATAATATCTAATTTAGTAAAATTAATTATTGTTATTATTATTTTAATTCAACCATAATAACAACAATAATAACATTTTATTCTTGCCTATATTTAGGTACATGATGAATAAGAATTATGTTCTCTAGGTACAAATATTTTTCTTGGTTGACAAAAAAATTAAAAATGTTCAAGATGTTTGAAATGCTAGAATTTTTTTACGGATTATCAATCATGACGACGACCAGCCTTGTAGACCTGAAATATTTGTGTAAAGAAATATTATAGATTGTAAATAATTTATCTAGTCGTGATTCATATGATAAAATTAAATCCAAAAAACTATATTTTATTTAATTATAATACATTCGAAAGAAATATTTTTAATAAAAAGAACTTAAGCACACTAAAATTTTCAAAAATCATAAATAGAAAATATTTTGTTTTTCTAAAAAATATGAATCATAGGTAAAAACAACGTCAGTAACACTATCAAAATTATAATATTAAAGAAACAAATGGATTAGTGAGAAAATAGATAAGGAAGAAAAAATAGGAACGAAATTTTTTTATTATGTGTGTCCGAAAATAGATACTTAATTTCTACTTTAACTACTAATTTTAAAATAAAATTATTACTTATTTTGACAAATCTTATGAATTTGAACTATTCTATTATTCATTAAAAATATACAAATAATATTAATTTCAACTATTTAATGTCTTACAAATTATTTTTGTCTAATAACCGTAATGGAGAGAGAAAGAGTATAAACTAGTGATAAATTACATTTATATGAGAAATTTTGAGTAGAAAATAAAAACTAAGTCAATGAAAGAATATATTTTTATCACAAAGTCTGAAATACATTATGTTTATATATATATATATATATATTTTTTTTTTTTTCTTTTTTAGTAGTTAAGTTTATCTTTTAGACTTTTATTTATTTTTAGATCTTAATTTTTTTAAGGAAATTTGACTTATACCGATTCTACATGAAAGTTGTTATTACGATTCAGTATGCAAGTTCTTGAAACTTTCTTTCGAAAGCCACGGATTTTTGTGGTGCATGACACACACACTTACACCCATTTCGCTTCACATAATTATCCTTACATTATATATATATAGCTATCAGAATGTTTTTCCATTGTCACTTCATCTTCTCAAAACACATTCATTCATCTTCTTCTATTACACTGTTTTTTTGTGTTAGCTAAACCAGAAGAGAGATCATGGCTCCAAAGATCAAGATTGGCATCAATGGTACTTCAAAAACGCCATTTTTCACAACCCTTTTGGATTTCTGTGTCAAATTTGCTCAACCTCTGAATTTTTTAACCATTGATAAAGAGATGTGTGCTTTATCTTTTGGCAACATTAAAAGCCAAAGAAAATTCTATTGATGCTTATTTTGTAGCTTGTTAATAAATAATCACATGCATAATGTTGCACACTTTCTTGTGATGATGAAGGATTTGGAAGAATTGGTCGTTTGGTTGCAAGGGTTGCCCTACAAAGAGATGATGTAGAACTTGTTGCTGTTAATGATCCTTTCATCACAACTGATTATATGGTAAATCAATTTTTTATTAATTCTACATGTTTCTCTTAGTTAATATATATAAAGTTGTTTAATTCTAGTAATAAAACATTAATGAGTTTTGTCCATTAATAATATGAAACTCTTTCTTGCAGACTTACATGTTCAAATATGACACTGTTCATGGACAATTCAAGAACTGTGAGATTAAGATGAAGGATAGTAAAACTCTTCTCTTTGGTAGTAGCTCTGTCACTGTGTTTGGAATCAGGTATAGTTTCATTTTATTATATATATATATATATATATATATATATATATATATATATATATATATATAGAATGAAGCAATTTCATAGGTTATATTTGTTTCAATTTGATTAGGAACCCAGAGGAAATTCCATGGGGTGAGGCTGGAGCTGATTTTGTTGTTGAATCCACTGGTGTTTTCACTGATAAAGACAAAGCAGCTGCTCACTTGAAGGTTTATTACTAGTTTTGTATAAAAACATTATTGAAACATGTTAATTTATTGTGGAATTTTAATTCTCATGTTTGGTAGTTATTCCTAATTGTTTGGTCATATTGTTTGATACCAGGGAGGTGCAAAGAAGGTTATTATTTCTGCACCAAGCAAGGATGCTCCAATGTTTGTTGTTGGTGTCAATGAAAAAGAATACAAGTCTGACATTACTATTGTCTCCAATGCTAGTTGTACTACCAATTGTCTTGCTCCACTTGCAAAGGTAATTTCTTATAGTCTATTCAAGTTGCAAATAAAGTTTCTCATTATACACACAAACAAAATCTAAATTAAGTGTCATTGTTCAAATATATTTAGGTTATTAATGATAAATTTGGAATTGTTGAAGGCCTCATGAGCACAGTTCATTCCATGACTGGTAAGTGCATAATTTTTTGAATTCCTTTTGATTTCATATGGTTCATTATTTAAACAACTTGTCTTTCTATACTACACAGCCACTCAAAAAACTGTTGATGGACCATCAATGAAGGATTGGAGAGGTGGTAGAGCTGCTTCTTGCAACATCATTCCTAGCAGTACTGGAGCTGCTAAGGTATCTAACATACAATACAAACAATGTTATATTATCTTTGTATATGTTATATTTACTAAACTATGTTCCTCTCAATTTCCTAATTTGTATCATCTTCATATGTATATTACTTTGTATCAACAAAATTTATGTTGAAAATAATAATGTTTCTTTTGGAATTGTTCAGGCTGTTGGTAAGGTGTTGCCATCCCTTAATAATAAGTTGACAGGAATGTCTTTCAGAGTTCCAACAGTAGATGTTTCAGTGGTTGACCTGACGGTTAGACTTGAGAAGGGAGCTAGTTATGATGAGATAAAAACTGCTATGAAGTGAGAATAAACCATATCTTGAGAAAACTGTATTTTTATTTATATTTTTTATATGCAATATACTCAACGAGTCCTCATCTCATATTCATTTTTCTTCACAGGGAAGCATCTGAGGGAAGTATGAAGGGAATTCTTGGATACACAGAAGATGATGTTGTGTCTACTGATTTTATTGGTGACAACAGGTGATGAATGTAAATCTAAGATGGTCAACTGTGTGATTTTAGCTTAGTTACAATAATCTAGCTACAAGGGTTAATAAATAAATATTGGTGGCTTATGTTTATATTGAAATAACATGTTATTTTCATTTCATTCATTTCATTATTATTGTTAGAGATCCTACATCGACTAGAGATAAGACTAATTTATAGTATATAAGTGGAATAATCCTCACCTTATAAATTGATTTTGTAAGATAAGACTAATTTATAGTATATAAGTGGAATAATCCTCACCTTATAAATTGATTTTGTAAGGATGACTTAAACTTAAATTCACTTTTTAATATGACATCAAAATCTATCGTAATGAGATTTGTTAGGTATATTGTTTCATTTGTTATCGGAACGCTATCAGACTCTCACAAATATATAGTCACATACTTGAGATGTATATGTCTCGATGTGACAATAATAGATTAAAATTCTCATATTAACTAAATATAAAGTCATTTTACATCATATAATAAGTTATGTTTGATTTACTTTCTATACTATGATAGATAATCTTACCATGTGATCTATATGTTGGCAGGTCAAGCATTTTTGATGCAAAGGCTGGAATTTCATTGAACAACAATTTTGTGAAACTTGTCTCTTGGTATGATAATGAATGGGGCTACAGGTAAAACACACTTCTATGCCCTTCAAAGTGATATTTTCCCCTTCAAAATCTATAAGCTACATGATCCAAACCACACTAAGATATATAAAAACAACTTAAATTTTGGATGGAACAACCTCACAATTGTTTAAACATAAATTGCTACAAAGCTGGCTCATCACTTTTTATGCTACTTTACCTTCAAGAATCTCATCTTTTGCAATTGCATACAACTAAATACCCTACACATGATTCACTCAAATATGCATTATTTAATATACAATGCATAAAGATAATGGTTTTTATATCCTACTTTCCATCTCAATGTTGTTTTTTTTTTGGCAGCACACGTGTGGTTGACTTGATTCGACACATGGCCTCAGTGTAATGATACAAGGAACTTGGTCCAAATCTCAATTTTTTTTCAGTATCAAAGTAAAATAAATAATTATCTCAATGAGTTACAAAGAGTTTGGTTCATCATTCGGCTTATTCTCTATCATAAGTAGTAGTAGTGTTTGGAATAATGTAACAAAAGTTGAAGAAGTGATTTTGTCTATCACTTACTTTTGGAATATTGTTGTCAATGATAGTTTTAATTGGTAATGTCCAAGTTAAGATTTTTTGTTTGGCATCAAAATTTTTGTAGTTGATATCTATATTAATGATAAACCAAATTTTGAGAGATTTTTCAAGTTGTATATATATGGTGCACTTCGTACTCCTCCTTCTCATTTAAGTTATTAACATTATGGCTTATTATTCAAATTTCGTAAAAAAAATTCATAAGACTACTCACAAGGTTATTGATATCTATGAATAAGGGAACATATAACAATGGAAAGAAATTAAAATAAGAATAATGATAAGATAGTGATGTAAATTTATAAAAGAATTCATAGATGGACTTCACTAACCTTTTATATATAATTTACTCTTCCCTCGGTTCAATAAGTTTAATTATGCATTAAATTGCATAATCCATAAAATTGATTTAAACCTAATTTCTCGATGAGAAAATACATTATTTAAAGATATGTTTAGTGTAGGTTGTACCATGTTTTATCAAGACCCTAATATATAAAAGAGTTTTTATTATAATTAAAATTATGAAATTGTGATTTGATTATCTATGTCAAATAAACATTAAAATCAAAGTAAAACAATTAAACTAAATAACCAAATAAGGTTGGAGAAGTTAAGATCAATTATATTAGTCGGACAACTATATCAACATCTATTAATGTTTAAAACTCATGAATTCAAACCTACACTAAAACTAAAAGACTAAAAGCTTATTGAGTTGTAAGGTGTCAAGTACTATCCCATGTACCTCCTTGTATTTTTTTTTATAAAATTAATCCTAAATATAAAGCATTTTATAATTTTAGTAAACTTATTTTTATTTTTTATTTTTTATGTGCCATATATTAAAGACACATGACTATCTTTGTTGCTAGTAAACAATGTGAACAAAATTTGAGAAATAATAATGACCAACTATTGTTTTTCATTCATTTCACTCACCATCTTTCAATGTCATTAATTAATAAATTAATTTTTTTGCTGTTAATTTGTTTTACAATAGAGTTTTACTTTTTTTCTTATTACATTTAAAATAATAAAAAATAAAATAAAGAGTGTTTATAAGGGTATATTAAAATTAATTAATTTAATAATGACTAATAAGGGTTTTTAATGTGATATTTGGTGTTTGTATGGATGACAAATAAAATAGTCTATGTAGGTATTATTTAAATCTATCTCGATTTTGATGGAGAATTCCCAAATTTACTAGGTACGAGACATACATGTAATATATGATTTTTTAAATTGAGTATGAGAATGAAGATGAGTATGTCCATATAAATCTCATCCTCATGTTCATACCTGTCTTACTCTCCTCATACCCATCTTTGTTTTAAATTACTCAAATATTCATGGTTTATTAGTTAATCTAAGAAACTTATATTCATGTTCTTTTTAGTCCTTATTTTTTATTTCGCTATACAATTATTTTTATTCTTTATTAACTATTCAACTTATTCAAAATCCACAAAGTTCATAAATATCCACAAGGTACTTTTCTTTTATTAACAACTTTAATTACACATTATTTATTTTGCGTGGTTTTCTCCAAATGGTATAATGCATTTCAAGAAACACATACCTCAATTTCATTTAATCAAATAGTTTTTAGGGCATACTTTTTTTTATTTATACTCATTTTTAATAATTTTATTTATTGTTTAATATTTTTTTTTTTTTGCATTAGAATGTTTGACTCTCAATTTGAAGTATCCAATGCAAACCCTTAATTTTCTGGGTAACATAAAAAACTTATCTTCTTTGTTCTATTTTACCCTTAGTTTCATTTCATTTAAAAACCCTTTGTTTTGCTAAAGAAAGTTTTTATATTCTATTAACGATTCGACTCGTTCAATACTCAATAAGTTTGCTCAGATCTTGAAGGTATTTTCCCATTTATCACCTTTATTAGACATTTTTCCTTCGGATGATTTTGTTTAAAATGTGTATTTCATTTTAGGAAATGAAATCTTGAATTTGATCAAATCAACTTATTTTATCTTTTTACTATTTTTAATAATTATTTGATCTTTCTCCAATTGTTATTTGGTAATCTTATTTGATATTTACACAATTATAATTTATTTCTTGATATTTAACATTGAAGAAAAGAAAATGCATATCCTTTTGACATTGAATCCTTGATAATATCATGTTTACTTTGCTTTAATTTTTATTTAAGTAAAAAAATTAATATTTTTATTTACATTCACTCCACCTTGTTGCCATCCCTATGTGTTTGTTCTTTGTTGTGGAGAACATTTGCCTTGGTTGGCTGCACACGTGGTGCTTGCTACTCTACTACCGAGTCTTTCTTTACGGTGAAATCGTTTTGTGCGTGTTTTCTATGCATTTTCTTGTCCTTTCTTATTTGGTTTTGCACATTTTTTTGTTCTTGGAAAGGGTCATTTGGGACTTTGTTCTTTATAGTTTTTTCTTTTGCTTTTTGTTTGCTATTTTTCTTCTTGTTTTGGGGTTGTATTGAATTTTTTGTCATTGGTTTTGAAGCCCTTTTCTATAGGATTTCTCTTTACACGTAGATATCATGCAAATAACACATCAAAGATCACTTCAAGATCTGTTGCATGTATTATTTAGACAAAAACTTGTACACAAGCTCTGAATAATGCATGTGTCACCCACTTTGAGCCAACTACCTACCGCTTGCATCAAAGGTGACATGATTATTGTTCAGGTCTCTGTAGAAGAATATTTAGTTGGTATGCAAGATTGCAAGAATCACTTATGTTGGATTCATAACAATAATAAGCAAGAAACACAAGAACAAGATTGAAAGAAAGTATTTTTTATTCAATGGAAGGTTTTATACATAGAGACTGTTCACAAGATACAATATACCATTTATAAAAAATAAAGTTATTTATATATAAAATATAGAAAAATATAATAACAAAAAATCATTAAGCCTAAACATCATTAATACATGTCTCAGACGATAACATATATGTCAAATGGTCTGTCCAAACTTGACACTATTAAATGCTCCCCTAGTAGACAAACTTCTATGTTATTCATCAAACACTTGATTTGAGAGACAATAATCACAATTCTCCACATTGACTCCAAATCATGAAAGAGCTTTTGCATCACCCTCATTTATCCTCAAACAAAACTTAATCCACTTTAGACACTACTTGAATATCGATCTTGGCAAGGGCTTGGTAAATACATCTTCAAGATTCTCCTCAAAGGCAACTTTCATGATCCTAACCTCTCTAGACTCAATGATGTTTGTCACAAAATGTAGTCTAATATTTATGTGTTTGGTCTTCTTGTGATAAATTTGATGATCAACAAAATGGATTGCACTTTGACTATCACAGTGTATAGTCACACCCTCCTGCATAATATCTAGCTTTGATATCATGCCCTTAAACCACAATGCATCCTTCACTCCTTATGTGAGTGCTATATACTTTTCCTAGGTAGTAGATAAAGAACCACAATAGATTATAGACTAGCTTTCCAACAAATTACAACTTCAAACAATGTAAAACATATATAGAAAGTAATTTTCTGGTATCAGCATTCTCTGCATAGTTTGTGTCTTCAAACTATTCTATACATGTCTACCTTGGGCGGAATGTCTACACACAAGACTAGACGATACCATTCTATCGGAGCTAAAATGTAACACCCTAAATGTTTTGATTGAGCGCTTAAAATACAACAATCTTATAGCTAGATAAACATGAAGCAACTATGTTCGATAAACATTAAGCAGACCATGAATGCATGTGCATTGTCTTAGAGATGATAGAGCACTATCCCAAGTTCCACTTCGTCTAATAAGTTATTAAAGATTAGACAATAATTTCAAATTAAGACTTCAAGATGACACTCACGAAGAATATTTTAAAGCTTAAGTTTGAAGATGCAGAGATTATCTTCATCATTTGTCATTAAGAGATTCATGCCCAAGTTCAAAGCACTATTAGAATATATTTGGGATTTCGAGAAATGTTCGCCAACTTTATCTAACAGAAAACAAGTAAACTCTTGCCAAACTATATGCCTAGTATGTTGTGCGCTTTTATAACTCAAAGATGTAAAAAGTTATGCAACATAAGAAAATAAGTATTGCCAGCCATCAGAGAAGTTGTGTAAAGAAGAGAAAACCAATAAATGTTGAATGGAACGTATTTATTGCATTTCTAACTCATATCTCGATAAACGATAGCAGAAGGAAGATGAAGGCTACTAAGTGAATTCAAAGCTACTCAACAAGCAGAGAATGATTTACAACAATCATCTCTTATAAAGATTATGTATAGACTCTTTTAGAAGAAAAGGAAAAAAATCATAACCAAAATTTTCAAGTGTCAAAACTTTGCTAAAATCTCTAGTCCTAAATATTTGTAAGAACATTTTTTTTTTCAATCCAATAAATAGTGAGAGAGTTTAAACCTTGTATACGTCGAAATACGCTATCCTCTCTAGTGAGATAAGTACGTGATGTGTTAATCACCAAAACTTTGTGTTTGTATAAGTCAGAGTGGCTTGTTAAAAGAATACTTAGTTGAGCCAGAAGTGATTAGGTAAAATAGTACTTGAATGGGATCAACTAGAAATTGCTAGGATCTGAAAGAGTACTCAAGTTAAGTCAGTGGTGACTTGTTGAAATAATACTTGGTTGAGCTAGAAGTAACTTGGGAAATAATATTTCTTTTAAGATATAAGTGGCTTATAAAAGAATATTAAGTGTACTTCACAGTATAAGTCCACCTGGTAGAACTTGACTGGTTGGTCAAGAACTGGACATAGCCTGTGCGATTAGACGAACTAAAAATGTGAGTATCTTTTATTTTCTCTTTAATCTTTTACATTGCATATTATAATTATTTAACTAACTAAAGAAGGAAAGTGAAAATTAAAACTTAACTATAAAAATCTTTTTACAAAGTAGTTATATATCTTTTGTATCATCGAAAAACACTTGCACAAATGATAACAACAAAAAATGAGAAATTTTTTAAAACACTTCAACCCTCCTCCCATAACACGTCTTGTTCCTATTTTTCATACATTCCCCTCACATTCCTCATCACTCACTTCAAAGCTACTCAATAAGCACATTCAGGATTTGCCATGAACCAACTAACACACTCACAACATGTGTTTGAACTTTGTTATGGTTGATGTGAGTTACCATGTGTTTAGTCTTTAGTAATTATCATGTTTGCTTATTATTAAAGGATACAGATACCAGAGTTACAGAAGGATCCTAATACTAATTGAGAGTCTTTTCTAGTTATCAGTTGTTTCTATTTATAGAAGAGAATAATTGGGTGTCTTTTCTAATTATCAGTTATTTCTCTTTATAGAGGGGAATAACCTTTATTTTATCTTTGTGTGTTATGATTCTAGTATTTAATTATTGATTCTTTCCTTCTTTAGTTA
>Ga0123342_1010926_pt1 | contig 10187 bp, 7 predicted proteins | sample Turbeawhitnodule_FD_89960 | JGI IMG/M metagenome (GOLD analysis project Ga0123342, IMG submission 89960) | Root nodule microbial communities of legume samples collected from Mexico - Turtle bean Mexico white nodule | ecosystem: Host-associated > Plants > Roots > Nodule | place: Mexico: Nepantla...
AAAAAAAAAAAAAAAAAAAATATATATATTATATATATATATATATATATATATATATATATATATATATATATATAAATTTACGTGTTCTCCTACCAAATTATTCTAAGGATTTGGCTGGACAATACTAGGTAACTTCTAAGGAGTAAGTTTGCTATTAATTTATAAGGTTCAAGCTAACTGGTTTATTTTACTCGAAGTATTTGATAAACTAGTTGATAGATGTAAAATAATATAAAAAATATATATGCAATTATATAAGTTTTATTATTATATAAATGATTTTTTTTAAACAAAAATATGTAACTATGTAAGTATGATTTTAAATATTTTAAAATAATTAAACTTTTATTGAAATATTTAGTATTTTTGTTTATTTTTAAAATAGCTTTTCTAATTTGAACAAGTCATTCTTCTTCAATGACTTGATGTAATCAAATTTAATTATGATTTATTTTCATACATTTAAATTTTATTTACTTTTAATTTAAACTATTATTACATTAAAAAATTGTGTTTTACTATTTCCATTGTGTATAATTTAATATCGCTTCATTGAAACATTAGTAACTTGAATTTATAATAACTCTTTTTCTAATTTGAGCCATGTAACAAAAATTAAAAAGTAACCCAAAAAATCCAAAAAATTAGTGCAGTAATTAATTGTTTCTATAAAATTGAAATAAACAATAAATTAATAAAAAGAAAGTACAGATACTAAAGAAATATATGAAATATAAGGAATAATGATGGAAGAAAATTAAATAAGTAGCTTATAAGTTAAAAGCTCCTAAAATAAGTTACTTCTGAAATACTTACCAAACCCTTCTTTGTTACTACAAATAGCTTATAAGTGGGATAAATAAGTTGATGGCTTTATAAGTTAATTCATTTGAACACCTTTAAACAGTTTTATTAAATCATTAAATTTAAATGAATGTTATTTTTATAGACCAATTTCTCTATATTAAAATCATTAAATATTGTTTAACACAATTTTACCAACTTAAGAAGCGTGCAATTCATACTCAACCACTTCAAATTTTGTTGATAAAAGTTCTTAAAATGGCTACTTCTGAAATATTTGCCAAACATTTTTGTGTTGGTAAAACTAGCTTATAAATTGGTTAAATAAGTCCATAAAAGTTAATTCACCTGAACACCTTTAAACAATTTTATTAAATCATTAAAATTAAATAAATGTTATTTTTACACACTAATTTCTCTGAATTAAATCATTAAATGTTGTTTAAAACTAACTTAAGAAGCATGTATTTTCCCATACCAAATCACTTCAAATTTATTTGATAGAAGTATTATATATCACAATAGTAATTTTAGATTTTACTACTCTCAACTTACACTAACTCTAAATAATAAATAGCTTGGGAGAAATCAAATACAATTGATAACGCATATCTGAGACTTTTTTTTAATATTCGGTCAGTTTAAAATCAACAGGTTATTAATCTTCTTTAGGCTGCTTCTTCATGTCATTACATAAGTTATTGTGCGGCACCCCATACTTTATATGAAAACACATTTTTGCCCTTCAATAACAAAATTAAAAACAAAATCACACATTTCACCTTCTTCCTTCTTTCTTCCCTGGACAACCTCAGGAATCCCAGCACCCCATTTGTGTTTGTTCAAGATTTTTTGGTGATTCTTTAGGTCGTTTATGGTACAGTGATATTGCATTGGTAAAAAGGGTTGGTTTTTCAGTTGTATTTTAGTTTATTTTCACTAATTTATCACTAATTTGAATGTGATATTATTTTATTTTTTTAAATATATTTTGGATTAATATTTCAAAAGTTATTATCGAATCTGAAAAAAGTTTTTTTTTATATAATTATAAAAAATAATTTTAAAAAAAATTATATTTTAGATTACATAATTCATAAGTATTCTTAGAATTTTGAAAATGAATTTCAAATTATATAATCTATAATGTATTTTTTTATAAAAATATGTTTTAAATCTGAAAAAAAAAACTTTTTTGAATTATTTAATTTGAAATATGTTTTTTAAAAAAATTACTTTTGGATTCTATCAATTTTTAAAAAATTAGAAATTAGCTTTTGAATTACGTAAATATATTTTTTTAAGAAAATTACATAATCTAAATTATATAATTTGAAATATAAATTTATATTATAGATCGACTAATTTATAACGTTTTAGTGGATTCGATAACAAGTTTTGGATGGTTTAATTTAAAATGTATACAAACATTTCAATTAAATTTAGATTGTGTAGTCCAGAAAATTATCGGATTATATAATTCAAAATATTCAGAAAAAAAAAAAACACCTTCTGGAGGAAGAAAACTCACTTTGACATATCGGTATTGGATAGGTAATAAGTTGATTCAAATGTCTCTCTAAGGAGTAGACATAGGAGGTGACAATGCCGGTTACAAGGAGTGTAGGCTTATTTAACTGGTCCACCCCGTATAAAAAGTAGCCCGCAAGCTTACGAGCTAGCCCGCGTAAGAAAAATATTTTTTAAATTAAATTTTATTAATTATAAAAAATATATATTTTCTACTGAAAAATTAAAATTTCATCAATGTTTCAATTCATTCAAGTAAGATGAGAAATATAAAGAAATTTGATATGAGGGTTGTTAGAAGGCTTGATTAATTCTTTTTTTGCATATATTTTCCCTCTATATGTATATAAATGTATGGAAGTATCTTATCAAAGTTTTGTTACAAAATACATTTCTTAAAACTAAATCTAATGTTACTCTTAATATTAATTTTTTAGATGATTAAAATAAAACATTTTTTTTAGTATATTAAATTTATTTATTTTTTAAATAAAATAAAATAAATGTCACACTGCAATAATAATCTGTGAGTGAGGTATGTTTTTTTTAGAAAAATAAAATAATTATTTTTTTATTTATGCGGGCCAGCGGACTAACTCGTCTCGTCCCAATATTGACCCGCATGGACTGTGGAGTATGCGGAACGAACTTAAATAAGTCAACGGACTAGATTAGTAAGTCTGCCTCGCACTTTTTAATAACGGACTACGGACCAGCCTACATGACTCACTCCTCATTTTCATCTTAAGTAGACAAATATATATATTTATTTTCAGGCAACTTCTTCCTGCACCTCTAAAAATTTATTCCTGCACCCAATCATTTTCAGATAAGACTGTTTTGCCCCTTTAATAAATGACTTTTGGATTGTTCTTTCCAAAATATTTCCAGAACATCTTTTCTAGAACATGTTTTATGAATTCCAGATTTATCAATCCTAAACTTAAAGAAAAATGTGTTCCATAAAAGATGTTCTGGAATGATTTTTTGCCTTCTAGATTCTTTATTTCGGAAATATCTTTTGCTTACGGAACTACTATTCTGAAAACACCTAAAACTGTAAAGGGTAGTTTTGATATTTTTGAAGAATGTAGGGTGCAGGAAGAAAAATGTAGAGTTGCAGGAAGAAGTTGCCTTATATTTTCATTTTTAATAAGCTTAGACAAAATCTGAGTTGTTAGGTCAAAATGGCAAATGAAGATGCAAGCCCTGCACACTTTGTGCCTACTTATCTTAAATTGAACATAATTCACTCAAATAATGTGCAAATCGGGCTTCATATGCTTCAAAACATGATTTGACAGGCCTTAATTAAAATTAGCGAGGACCTCTAAGTAGCCTTTATCTTATTATTAAAATAGGAGGGAAAGTTAGTTACATAACTAAAAGTTAATTATATTTTCATATCAAGATCTAAACCTAAACATTTGCAACACTCTTCTTTTTTTCTCCTTGTCTCTCTCATTTTATTTCTTTGTACCTTCTTCAAGTTTGGGTTGATATGGAGATCCAATTCCAATTTGATTTTTTTTATTTACTTTCATTTCATTTGCTTCTTCATCCTTTTGTGTTCACTTCTTAATTCGTTTTTGTGATTACGAATATTTTTTGAGTTGGATCTTAAACAAATTGATTGATTAATCTGATTTGAAAAATATTAGGTTATTAATTGATCACCTAAACAATTTCTTAATCTATTGTTGAATTTGCAATTTTTATTGATTGTGATTGCAATTTCAATTCATGAATAAATGTTATATGATTATTGAAATAACTCTATGGTGTTATGAATGTATATGAATTCTACATCTTGCTCAATAATAACTTCACAGTAGTTTAGTTGAATCTTGAATTGATGAATTTGTTTATTGAATTTTTCCCAAATTTTTTTATTTGTTTTCAGTTTTAATTTTTATTTTCAATTCTCTTTTGTTTAACGAAAATTTCCATAATTAGTAATGAAATTTAAGGAAATAATTTTTGTTTCTCATAAGAATGATTTGGATTAGCCTATCCTACAAAATTTAACGGAGTTTAGTATTTTTTTTTTTTTTATAGCGTCTCCACAAATGCTATCATAAACCAAATAAGAAATTGAGTTAAAACACACTCCCAATAGGATTTACACATTCTTGTTTTAAAATTAGCACGAAGTAAAAGTAGGATTATTAAAAAAATATTAACTGAATTAAATTAGTAATGACTTAAATTGAATTACTTTAAAAAACTTGTTTGTTTTTGAAAGATGACTAAATTAAATTTTCTAATTTATATTTAAAAAATCACTGATAAATAAACTTTCTTATATTAAACTGAATTATAACTTATAAAAATATGTTTTAAAATAAAATATTAATGGTTAAAAGTTTTAAAAATTTAAATAGTTTAAACATTTTTAAAATAATTTGAAGTAGTTCAATTTTACACTTTAATTGTGTTAAAAAAATTGTACCAAATTGGATAAAAATAATTTAAATTAAATATATATATATATATATATATATATATATTATTTCACAGTTTCTTATACCAAATTGGATAAAAAAATTAGTTAATTCATTTTAACATAAACAATCTTTGAGACCTAATTTTGAATAGAATTTCTTATCTTGATATCTTCTGTATAGCAAGATATTCAAAAAATCAAACAAAATAATGAAAAGGAGAGAATAGCCATATACTCAAACTTTAAACAACAAACAAAAACTAAGTGACAAATTTAGAAAAGAAAATTGCACCAATAAGAGCCACTTGGCATACATTTCAGACAAAGCTTAAAAGAGTATCAAGTAAATCTAAATAAAGAAATTCAAAATCCAACTCCTCAACCTCAAACAAAGCTTAATATATATTATCAAAGTAAAACCAAGGAAAATCCAAAATCTTTCTCTTTAGAGACATTACCATTCTCAACTAACTTACATACAATGAGTTTATCACATAAATAAAAATATTTTAGACAAACAAAAGTAATTACTACAAGTGTATCGAAACAAAAATTTGTTCCTAACACGGATATTAAACTTATAAAGAACCGTTCTAAAGTCTCAAGTATAATATTTACTAAATATCAAAATATGTGCAAAATTTGTTTGAGAGGTTGTTGGTATCATGAATTTATCTAAGAAATTAAATAAAAACAAAGTAAATGATTTAGATTATTCAATTGAGAAAATTAGGATTGAGGTTCATCCTTCTCACTCGTCTGTATTTTCAATGAATAAAAACATACAACATTCCATCTTGATTGACATTGATGCACATGTAAAAATCATTCATATTGATTCCTCACATATAAAATTATTAAGATTGTCTCATAAATATCGATTCTTCGCATATTTATAAAAACTTTCTTATCATTACGAACAAATGTTATAAAACAATTAACATTTCAAATTTATTCCTAACATTCAAATATGTTAAGCATTATCGTTTAGGTCAAATAATTAGAAGTATTTTCCAGTCAAATCTAATGATAAAAAACATGAATAAAGATTCAAACTTTAAGAATAAAATAATTACACAAATCTCATTCAAGAACAAAATATTATAAATAAATATTGCTTCAATACCTAAGAGTTTGAACAAATTACTCTCAATCCCAAAGAGAAGACTTAGTCACTCATATTGATCTTTACAAACAAGAAAAGAAGATCCAGGATATTTCTTTCTATATATGATTGTCCCCCTCTGTCCTCTAGGGTTTTGTCTCACACCTTCTATTTAACCTAATTTGATGTAGGTTAAGTAACATCTCACTTAAGCGAGATATTACTTGTTCAAGCAAGTTTTAGGAGAAAAAACTCAATTTCACTAGAGTGAACTCACTTAAACGAGTCTAAGCGAGTCTTGTGAGAGTTTGCTTTAGAGAATAGGTTTTCCTCTAGAGCGATCTTTTTTGGACAAGTTTTCAATACTTAGACTTTGTCTTTTTATCTTGTCTTTAACTTGTTCATTCCTCTGTTAGTCCTTTGTCTACATCTTTTCTAGATTCCTAAAATTAGCACAAACTTGGAAATTAATCGTTCTTATTCATCTCATAATTCAAAATATGTAAAACGGTTCAAATTCCTAAATTAAAGGTTGAATTATAAATTTATTAACAATTAAAGTCCATAAGTGCCTATTTTTTTAGCATGAAATATTACTAAATTATGACACTTGTCAGGAAAGAATAATATTGTTATGCATCATGTCAAAGAACGAGCCAATAAGTTAGTCCATTTGCTCACCAAATTTTAGAATATTTTAAAAATATATTAAATACATACATAATCATGTAAACACTTTTAAAATCTTAATTAGGTAATTAATATATCTAATTCATTTCATTGATGGGATCTATTTTCACACCTTAAATTATTTCATTACAATAATTAATTACAACTTAATTTGTGAGTGTTCATAATTTTTAATAACAATCTTATTACATATGTTTTATGTTTTAATCCTTCAAACAACATAATAAAAACATTATAGTTCTTTACATTACCTTCTTTATTTTAATTTTAATATTTTACACATAATATAAAAATACAAAAACAAAAAATGTAAAGGACTAATGAGCCATCCTATTTCGACTTGACAATCTAGGAAAGAAAGGTACAAGTTGGGGGATTGAATATGTCACCCCATCATACCGAATTAATGGTAAACTCGACTTATTTGTTTTATCTTTATGGAGTCTATTTATAGAAAAAATTAACATAAATTAAGAGCATATAAAAATAACATATGATGATTACATAAAAGTGTTTTATTTTATTTAGTTTTTAATATTCAACCACACATTACCTTTTATATATATATATATATATATATATATATATATATATATATATATTATAAAGATTATATTCTAATTATCAAATACTACAAGTATTTGACAAATCGTTCAACTACTTTTGGTCCTTTAATATTTATAAAATATTATTTTATTCAACTTTGTAATTGGTAAAAAAATATAACTTATTGTTAAATTTGAATATGAAAATGTCTTAAATTCACGTATTAAACCACTAAATTCCTTAACCTAAAAGTCAAAATCAAATTAAAAAAAATTCCAATATATTATATATATATACATTCATACATACACATATATATGTAACTTCATGTGAGCACGTGCATTCAACTCGTGAAATGCGAGAGGACTAATATAAATTTTGCATTGCCCACGTATAACACGAGACTATATTTTAAATATATAAATGAAATGGCATGCAATAATATTATATTTCCAAAATAATTAACACAGCTGTTTAAACTGGGTATTTGCAAATGACTTTAATTGATAACCATACATTTTTTATATATACAGTAGGACATTCCACATTTACTTTATAAATAATCTTAACTTATTTATTAAGATATAGACATCCGAACATCAATTTTGTATGTATGAAAAAAAGTGCAATAAGAAGTCTAACTTTTTAAATAGATCTTTAATTTAATTTTTTATTATAGATGTAATAGGTTATTAAAAAACTAACTAAGATATTTATACGGTTTTACAACTTTTCTTTAGAAGTAATACCAGTTATAATGTGATAAGACCTTGACTGCATAAAAAATTCCTTTTATAAATTAATATGTGTAATTGGAATATTCAGAATGTTTCTTAATACTGGAGCTAGGTAATGCTTTACTTATATTAACTAAGCAATTATATGTACCCACGATCCTAGAATTGTGTCTGTTCAATGTCAACTTTATATAATATATATATATATATATATATATATATATATATATATATATAGAGAGAGAGAGAGAGAGAGAGAGAGAGAGTAACTTTAATAAAATATTTTTTAAATTGAGATTAATTTATATATAAACTAACTAATTAAAAAAAGTCTTAATATATTTTTTCTAAATTTTTATTTTTAATTCAAAGAAAATGCTCTTTTACATATGTTCATTTTTTATAGATAAAAAAATGTATACATAACTAAGTTTTAGCTTTCAAAAGAAGTTTATTTTTACCTTTTAACTTATTTTTTCAAAATATTTATGAATTAACTTGTTCAAATATATCCAACGAATTTGACAAATAAATTTATATATATATATATATTATTTTTTATTTACTATTTTCAATACAATAAAGTATTATTAATATAAGGACTTGATCTTATAAATTACATCTCAAATCTAAGAACATATTTTATGGTAGTTTTTTCAACAGGTTTGTTATTTTTACTTAAAAAACGAAATTTTAAATAAATCAAATATTCATTAAGACTTTTTTTATATGTTAAAAGACATATTTTTCTATTTTTATGATTGAATTAGCATGCATGAATCTTATGCATGAAACTCGTTTTTTTTTATTCAACATCTAATCTCTTCGAATATTAAAATTTATTTAAAAGAAGTTAAAGTTTTTTAACGACATTTGAAAAAATTCATTATTAGATGACAATATAGAAAGTAAATTAATAAAGAAAATATAAAAGCAAAAGTATTTTTTTGCATGCAAAACTTTAGAAGGATTTTTTCTCTACCATTATTTTATTAGCATTTGTCGACCAAATTTTTCCATGTTGGTATGCTATCATGCCCAAACGTCCAACCATTTGAACCACATGAATGTAAAACAAAAAGACACAAACTAAAAAGGAAAAGCATTATGAGGTAGGTTAGAAGCAAACTTTGGTTTCTTTATTTTAAAGGAAAATATAGTGCCAAAATTAACTAAAGAGAAAGGTAAAGGAATACACTTGCTATACTTATTACTTAAGTATCTACAACCACTTTTCCCTATAAAATAAAATGGTGCCTTATAGTAGCAATTGTTATAATTCATAAGTTACACGTAAAACAGGAACAACGAGGTGTTCCAAGAAACCAGAAAACTGAGTTTCTAATTCACAACTGCCATTCTAATTGTTCAATCCATCTTTTGCTGTCCCAGTTTCACCAATCTCTCAGAGACGATGGATTATCAGTATATTCTAGGAGGGATCATGGTTTCTAGTTTCGCATTTTTGTATTTTGTGTACATTTTTGGAGCAAAAAAGGTCACAGATTCAAGTTTAGTTCAGGTAAAAAGTAACGAGTGTGAGAAGAAATCATCAGAAAATGGAATATGCTCACACGAGGCTGCAGAAAGTGCTGAAATCATCATTGTGGGTGCAGGCGTTGCTGGTGCTGCTCTTGCTTACACGCTTGGAAAGGTACAAGGCTTCTATTCCTGCACATATATATTTCAGTCTGTGTTTCATCAGCATGAGGGTTTCTCTTGTGTTATATATAGATCTTTTTAAGAAGATTGGTTCCAAGTACAAAAATAATGCTAACATGTAAAAACAAGTTTCAAGATGATGAAAGAAAACTAGAGTGAATTTTAAGTGAAACCATGTCTAGAAGATACGGCTATTGGCTACACTTATAGGCACTCTATAGAGCATTTATTCTACAGATAAAATGTTCATATTCTTTTTTCTGTTTTCATTTTCTCAGCAATTAGACAAAGAAAGCATAAATTTTATGTGAAAAGTCTATATACATGGATGTAGAATTTGGACCAGAGTCATTCAGAATGTACGTATGTGATCATTTGACCAGATTCACTTTTGAGTTAAATGGTCCTTGTCATTTATCTATGTCATGGCACTGCTGTAGTTTCTTTCTGATAACTTGAAAATATGGTATAGAAGTTCTGGAGAACCCTCTTAAACTTTGCTTGAATGAAGCATTTGCTTGTTTGGAGAATGATCAAATGATCTTGTTTTGTGCTTCTTTATTGTAGGATGGACGCCGAGTACATGTGATTGAAAGGGATTTGAGTGAACCTGACAGGATCGTGGGTGAATTGCTACAACCTGGGGGATATTTGAAGTTAATTG
>Ga0123342_1010927_pt1 | contig 10187 bp, 5 predicted proteins | sample Turbeawhitnodule_FD_89960 | JGI IMG/M metagenome (GOLD analysis project Ga0123342, IMG submission 89960) | Root nodule microbial communities of legume samples collected from Mexico - Turtle bean Mexico white nodule | ecosystem: Host-associated > Plants > Roots > Nodule | place: Mexico: Nepantla...
AAAAACAACAACACAAACAAACCAGGGATTTGTCTTCATCAAATAGGGGGAGATTGTTGAACAAGATGCTTTGATGTCTCCAAATCCAAGAGGAAAGCTTGAAGACCTTGTTGTTGGGTGTGTATGTTGTCTAGTTGTTTGAAACTTGTTAATTCACTCCTTAAGATGATCCAAGTTCATTTGAATCTTTAACCTTTTGAAAATATGTGTTTTCTAAAAAGTTGTCAAAATTTCAACAGGTTTTTTTACCTTAGTAGTTTCTGAAAAAGGTTGAAAGCTATTTGACTTAGTTGACTTTGTTGTCAAACCAAATCAATCAATTGTTTCGACAAAAAAATTGATTGTTTTCCTGAAAACCTTAACAGCATTCTGTTAAGCGGTTTTAATATGTTTTAAATGATCCTAACTAACTTGGCTCCTTTATTAAATGCTTTTGACCACTTGGTTGGTCTATATAAAGGTGGTTTTACGCTCCTAATCTTGGAGGAAGAGAAAGAGTTTATCAAAACAGTTTTTCCAAGATTTGAAAGAGCTTTGGATCATTCTTAAGTGTGTGGAATAGGATTGGGTTGTAATTCTGAACTTTAAGCTTGGTAATACCCAGGTGTATTCTATTCCCTTCTTCCTTGATTACTGTACTTTTGTAGTTGTCTTGCCAAGGAGTGTTGTGTGTTCTTGAGGTTTCAAGATCAACATTCTTGGTGTGGTTTGCCAAATGTAGTGTGTTTCTTGAGGGGTTCAAGGTCACTACTTGGGTGTGTGGTGTTTGTAATCTGGTTTTGATCCGAGCAGGCACGTGGTGTGTTATGTTAATCTTGCTATGTTCAGCTTGATTGGCAAAACATTTTTTCATGTACAAACATTACAATCTCATGTGGGTTAACCACATCATACTATGTTAGTCACGCTATGTCTAAAATGTGAAGTCAATTTGCATGGCAAAACATTTGTGCATACATTCATACAATATAGTTACCCGAGTACAGGCACCCTGTGAGATTAATTAACTCGGAATAGATGTAGTTATCTGAGCAGGCACATGGTAAGACAACCTAACTCGAAAAAGACATAGTTACCCGAGTATAGGCGTTCTGTGAGATGAATTAACTCGGCCAAGATGTAGTTACCCGAGCAGACACATGGTAAGACGACCTAACTCACAGTGAACGAAATTATCCGAGTATAGGCGCCCTGTGAGATGAATTATCCGATTTAGCACATGGTAAGATGACCTAACTCGAAACAGACAAAGTTATTCGAGTATAGGCACCCTATGAGACGAATTGACTTGGAACTGGTGTGCTCATCCAAACTAACACATGGTAAGACGACCTAGCTTGGAATAGATGCAACTATCCGAGTAGGCGCTCTGTGAGATGATTTAACCTGGAGCAGATGCAGTAATCACATTGTAAGACAGTCCAACTCGGGGGCAAATGCAGTTAAAGTTCATCATCCGACCAAGTCCAAGCTTAGATCATCCCTGTAAAATTTATGACGTCATACCCTTTGTCTGACTCATTAAATAAACGGTGTTGGAAATGTCAAGACAAACTAGGGTACAAGTTAAGTTGAAATGGTAGATTGCTAGCCAATAAGAAGGGTGTCGATCATCAAAAGGTTAGTCTTTGCGTTAAGAGCTAGTTTCATTGCTTTGTGCATTTCGTCTCACCCAAGTTAGCAAGATCGTGTTATGTTAATCCTGCTATGTTTAGGGTGTAAGGTCAGCTCGATTGGAAAAACATTTTTTCATGTTCAAACATTACAATCTCATGTGGGCTAACCATATCATACTATGTTAGTCACGTTATGTCTCAAATGTGAAGTCAATTTGCATGGCAAAGCATTTGTGCATACATTCATACAATATAGTTACCCGAGTATAGGCACCCTGTGAGATGAATTAACTTGGAATAAATGTAGTTATCCAAGCAGGCACATGGTAAGACGACCTAACTCGGAAAAGACATAGTTACCCAAGTATAGGCGTTTTGTGAGATGAATTAACTCGACCAAGATGTAGTTACCCAAGAAGGCACATGGTAAGACGACCTAACTCGAAACAGACATAGTTACCTGAGTATAGGCACCCTGTGAGATGAATTAACTCATAACAGACATAGTGTTTGCACTGTAAGACAACCTAACTTAGGGGAAAATACCGTTAATGCTCAACACTTGGCTCAGCGTGAGTCCAGACTATCTCGATAATGATGACGATGGCATACTATTTTGGTTGAGCCATAAGGTAAGATTGCTTGGCATGATGTGTGTTATAAATGTCAAGATAAACAATATATTAATTTTAATCTTAATTTAAATTTGTAATAAAATTAGCGTAATTATTTTTTTGGTTTAATTAATAAGAATCCATTTTAGTATTAAAATTTTAAAATTATAAATATTTAGTAAAAATGTTGTACTTTTACCCTTGTTGGTGGGAGTATATGTGTCTTCATTGTCCCTATTTGTGATAGTGAAGATTTTGTTGTTTTGAGAATAACAACAACTGAAGTAAAAAAAAATGCTGAAAAACGATTTTGGGGTTGACCTAAGCACAAGGTAACATTTATTCAATTAGGTTTGATGCAAACTTAAGAATGTTATGTTAACTTTATTCATTGTTGAATTTATTTTTTTTTCATTCAAAACATATTAAAAGTGGCATGATTCTAAATTGTACTTTTATTTTAATGGTGCATTGAAGATGTTGACGATGAAAGAGATGTAATTATTATCAGACAAAGAAATAAGATATGTCTTTTAGAAAAAAAGTTTGAAAGTCTCCACATAAAGGATTCTAGGGATATGTTTTCTTTATCTAATTAACATAATTATGTTCTTAATTTTGACCTAATTTCAAAATTAGAAAGAAATGAATATGTCTCTATCTCTCTCAGAATTAAATATGATGCCTTTAAGTTTTTTTTTTTTCAATAAATGACTATTTCATGTTTATCCTATGTTTTACTTTAGTGTATAATTCCTATATATTAATCATAAAAATATATTAAAAGTAATATTTTATTATTTTTCTATAATCAATGTAAAATTAATAAATGATATTAATCATTGAAACAAACTTCACTACACCACAACCTTCTTCATATAATAAACATCCGCTATTTTTTCCATTATTTTATGTCTTACAAATTTAAATAAAGAATCATAAATCAAATATAAAATATATTTTTTTATGTTATTAAGTCTTATAGCATTTTTTTTATGTTATTAATTCATATAATATAATATTGTTAAATTTTAAACATACACAAAAAAATTCTTACCCAAATTTTAAATACCCATTTACTTTTTAAAATAGTTTTTTTTAGGAAAATATTAACTTTTTCATAATAATAATAATAACCATCATTAATATTAATATTCTTATATAAAATATATATACTTAATATATATAACATAATATAATACTAATTAAAAATCATAAATAATATTAAAATTATCTAAATACATTAATTTAACTAAAAAATTAATTTAAATTAATAAAATGAAAAAAAAAATTATTAATTTTATTTATTTATTTATTTTAAATTATTTTATTCTTTTATTTATAATTGTAATTTCACATTATTTTAATTAACTAAAACTTGCAAAAAAAATAATTAATATTTTATTTTTCTTCTTTTTATATACAAGGGTAAATTTGTAATCTTATAATTTACACCATTAAAAATAATTCAAAATATTCTTACAACCATCACAACACTCACATACTTCAATCAATTTTTCTCACACATCCATTCTAACATATCCCAATCCAAATATCCACAACTTTTTTCACACTTTCTTCTTAAATCCTCACACTTTCATTCTCCCACCCCCTCAATTTTTCACTCCCCAATCCAAACAAAACATTAATAAGAAAGAGAAAGAGCAAAACACATTGGCCAACATGATTTTTCTTCATGTACCTCTACATTCTTCGAAATACTGAAATTATCCTTAACAGTTTTGGGTGATTTCTGGAATAGAGATTCCATAAGCAAAACTTGTTTTTGGAATAAAAAATATGGAGGACAAAAAACCCTTTCAAAATATCATTTTCATATAAATCCGAAATTCATAAAATGTGTACGGAAAAGTATGTTTCAAAAATATTCTTGTAAAAGTAATTTGGATCTCATTTTTAAAAGGGGTAAAAGAGTTTGTTTCGAATCTGATGGGGTGCAGTGAAGAAATTTGTTGCAACCCCCTCTGCCAACCAAGACTGAGCCATTTCGCTGGTCCAGCCATTTCACTTCCTGCACTGCACTTTTAATATCCGCACCACCGTATTTTCATATAAACCTGGGTCCATTCTGTAGAACCAGTAATTACGTAAATAATCTTGGGCCCATTCAGTCTCAGCATTCTCACTATTTGCATCCTTTTTTCTATTTTATACACCCACCAACTTTTAATTTTTCTAAATTATTTATTTGAGTAATTATATGATCTCGTGCATCACATTTTACTCCATACTTTTCAATAAAAATATAAAAACTAATAAAAACGTAAAATTAAAAATATCTACAAGCAAACAAACATTTTTCAAAAAAAACCCAGTTCATCCCAATCCAAACATAATCTGTGATTTTCTGTAAAAAATATGTAGGAGTAAGGTCAATCTTTATCGATATCACATCTCTAAAAAATACCACTTTCCTTTCATTCATCTTTTCAAAAGCCCAGTCCATGCTGGCACAAATCTTTTTCAAATAGCTAACCCTTTGATCTACGTAAACCCAGATTTTTCGTTATGAAAGAAAATAAGTAGGACCAAAGTCAATCTTTGCCAATCTCCAAATAAAAAAAAGTTGAAAAATATTTTCTTTATTTTCTCGAACATGTTTTCTATTTATATTATTCAATGAAAAACAAACATTTAAAAAAAACCACACTTATTTTACATATTTAATTAAAGATATCATAATATTTGAACAAACATGGTAAGAGCGTTACTACTTTCCTTACATGTAACCAACTCCCAAATCCAAAATTTAATTCATAGACTATATTTCTGATTTTTCCATAGTTTTTCACAATAAGTTATAGTAACATAAATTATAATAACGACTCCCATATAATTTTATTAATAATGATTTCATTGAAATATCCTATCTTAACAATCTTGCACAATTGTTTTCAAATAAAATATTTGAGTGATTTTTAAAGTTTTTTTCAGGTATTGAGTTCTCTCATTTTAAGAAAGGTATTTTTATGAAAAAAAATACACATTGAAAGTTGTCAAAGATGGTGGATACTTGGCAGTTAAGCCTATTAATTTTGCCATGAAACATAATATAAAGCCTTTAGATGAATGTAAGTAATTAAAAGACCCGTTAATATACAAAGATTTTGTTGGTTGCTTACTTTATTTGATGATTAACCGTCCAGAAACGTATTCATGCATGAAGCATGCAAGCTTCATATAGAAGTTGCAATGTGTGTGCTACGATATTTAAAGACTAATCCCTTTGTGTGATTCAGATTGGGGAGGTTTTGTAGTGTATTGAAAAGCAACTATAAGTTATTATGTCTTTTAGGGATCTTACCTCATCTCTTGGCAAACAAAGATACAAAATATTATTTATTTATCCTCTGCAAAAGCTTAATATAAGATTTTATTGTAAGTTTATAAAATGTTGTGAATGTCTGACCTGAAATATAAGTAGATATAAAGAGATTGCATGGTATCAAACATAAGCATGTGAGAGCAAACGAGGGCTAACCATGGCTGAGAGAGGCACTGCCTTTTGCAAAGTGAGTCCAAAGGCCTCATCCATGTTTAGGTCTTCACCATTTGGTAACTTCCAGTCAAAAGAATGCACCAAACTGCCCAAAATGTACTGAATTACCACAATCGCCATTCTATCCCCTGCACAAATCCTTCTTCCACCTCCAAAGGGAATCAACTCAAAATCAACTCCACTAGGATCAACTTTTGCACTCTTCCCTCTAAGAAACCTCTCTGGATTGAACTCTAATGGGTTTGACCACACATTGGGGTCTCTCCCTATGGCCCATATGTTCACATTTAGCCTTGTGTTCTTGGGGATGTAGTATCCATTAACATTGCATGCTTCAGTTGCCACCCTGGGAACACTAAGGGGTGTAGATGGGTGCATCCTATATGTCTCCTTGCAGATTGCTTGAAGGTATGGTAATTTGGGTAGGTCAGATTCAAGAACTACTCTTTCCCTTCCTACTACTTCATCCATCTCTTTCTGTGCCCTAATCAAAATATTAGGGTTTTTCAACATTTCAGCCAGTGCCCATTCAATTATGCTAGTTGATGTGTCTGTGCCTGCAGTGAACAAATTCTTCACAGGAAAACATACATTTATGATTACAACAGAAGAACAAAAAGAGTAACACATAATGAGAACCAAAATCTTCATAGAAAAATGTACATCTGAGGTTCAGTGTTCTAAGATTAATTCAAATCAATGTTTTAAGAAAATTTCTTTTTATACACATCTGCAAACAACAACACACCATGAACATATATTATTGGAAATATATTACATTGGAATTTCGATTATAAGAAATTCCTCATTTGGACTATATATATTTACACTATTTTTTCTGGAAACCATGGCATCTATTATCAGCTTTTAAAGTGTATATTTTATTTGCAGAAAAAAGAGGGAGGGAAATGGTTCGATGCAATGAAAGATAATGAAAGATAAAGTAAGATGAATATATGATGAGTGGTTAATAAGTTATTCATTTATTATTTATCGTTTATATATAAATATAGAAATGAACAGTGAAAATATTATATAACTTACAACTTTTTGTCAGAAATATTAATTTTAGTCGTTTGATTGTAAAATAATACGGCTAGTCAATTTTAATTTTTTTTTTATTTTGGTTTACATCTCTATTTTTGTTATTCCAGTAATATTTTTTACTTTTATTTATCTTTGTTAGAAAACCTACCAGGATATGCTACTCTTTGATTATTTATTTAACTTTTTGTGAATTATGACCATTTATGTGACAAGTATATATACTTACTTTAGTATGACTAGTTTTTACAATTATTGAATCTACCCTAAGTTTTTTAATTATTTTCACTCAATAAGTTATCGGAGATGTAAAGTTTATCACAATCAACATACTTTCAACCAAAAACCTACACATGGTTGCTAGCAAGACGAAAGATTAATTATATTAAAATTTATAAAAGTGATAAAATGTTATTTTCTATCTTAAGTGGAAAAAATCTTTGAAGTAAAGTTATTTACAAAATTAAAAAGTAAAATTAGTTTTCGTTTTTTATTCAATTTAAAGTTCTTTTGTTATAATTTAACTTATATATATATATATTATTAATTATTCATTTTAGTAATATAGTTTACATGGTTTAAAAATATATTTAAACTTGACTTTTAAAAGGGCCATGCATGTCCATAGTACGAAAAGGAATAGGTAATTAAAAAGGAAAAGTAAAGCATTGGAGAAGGAAAAGAAAGAGATATGTACCAATAATAGAGCCTTGATGTTGGAGAAACTCAACCTCTCTTGAGAAGGATCTTCTCCATTTGTCATAACAACATCAAGAAAATCTGGCTTCCCCTTACGTTCATGGGAAGACTTCACATGCTCCTCAATAATATTGGTCAAAAACACATCAAACCTCTTATGCAACCTTTTCATCTTTCCCACCACACCTTGCAAATCCATCCAAGCAATGCAAGGTACAAAATCACCAATGTTGACCCCAGAAATTGTCATGAATTCCACCACCATGTCCTTAAACTCCTTAGCCTCCAACCCTTTGTTTGAAAATATTCTCTTGCTAAGTACCACTTGGCTCACCATATTAGTAATTGTGCAACTCAACAAATCACACACAACTACTAATTCCCCTTGTTTGCCACACTCTTGCATGGCTTTTAGCATGTGTTTCACCTCACTTGCTCTCACATGACCCCAATCATGAAGGGCCCTCCCACCAAGCATGTGTTGGTTGGCTAGCTTCCTAAGGAGCTTCCATTTGGGTCCATAGTTTGCAAAAACTAGGTCTTGTGCATTGTACCCCAAGTGGGTTGCCCCAGCAATTGTGGGCCTGTTTAGGAAATTATGGTCCAAGGCCTTGAGGAATGCTTGGGCTATATCTGGACTTGAGGCAACCACAGTGTCACAAGTGCCCATTTTGAGGAACATGATGGGTCCAAATTTCTTGGCCATGTTTGTGAGTGTGACATGAGGCATGGTGCCCAAAAGTGGTAGAACGCCAAGAATTGGCCATCCTCTTGGGCCTGGTGGTAGATGTGTGGAATTTGTGGTGATTGATCTAATGAAAAAGTGTAATGTGATGAAGATGAGAACCGCGACACCTAGTTCTCCCAGAAAGAATGCATCAAAAGTCATGTTGTGCAAGTGAAGATGACAAGGTTGTGCAATTGAGTAATCTTAATATATAGGGGAAAAGTTGGTGGTTACATCATAATTTGTGTGTTAGGTGCTTAGGTTAGAGCACGTGCCCTACTTAGAGTGTACCCAAAGAAAAATACAATTTCTAAGCAAAACAATATTAGAGGTCCATTGTTTACTTGTCGTCTTCTTCTTAAATTCATACATGGTAGAAAATAATGATCAAGAATATGCATAATAAATGGTTGAAAATGCAGATATATCATTATCGGATTTTGCATATTAATATATTGCTTTTAATGGATGAAAATAATATTCATTAATAATGTAATTTGAAGTTTGTTCCTTAATTTGCTGAAGAAATAAATATTAATCATGATTTTAAAGGCAGAAAGAAATTTCTATCTATACTTAAAATATATATATATATATATATATATATATATATATAAATACAATTGAACTAGTACAAAATTCTTTAATAACGACACCCTTCAAAGACGGTTTGGAGACAACCATCGTTAAAAACTAGGCGGTGGCAATCCTGTAATTTTTTCGAATTTTTTTTGGACTTTTAACACGGTTCAACCCAGAACCGTCGTTAAAAAGTTACGCGGGAAGATACAATAACGGTTCAACCCAGAACCGTCGTTAAAAGTTGCTTTTCCATGACGGTTCATCTAGAACCGTCATTAAAACCTCTTTTCACACTCAGATTTTTAGACTCTTTTCACACTCTCCCATATTCATTCAGAAACCTTGCCTTCTTTCTCACAAAACGTGCCTCTGCAAGACACACCCTAACGACCGAGCTCCACCGCGACCCCGCACCGCCCGCGCGACCGCGACCCCACGATCGAGACCCCGCTCAACCGCCGCCCCTGACGCCGACCGACCGCGAACAGAAATCGCGACCCCGCGCCCGCCGACTGCGCGAACCCGCGACCGCGACCAAGCCGCCCGCGCGACCGCGAACCCGCCGCAACCGCGAACCCGCACCGTCGACCTCGAACCAGCCGCAACTGTGAACCCGCACCAACGACCGCGAACCCGCGCGACTGCCGTCGACCGACCACGACCCGCGACCACGATGGACACCCTGCGCGCGACCCTCGATCGTTCCAGCGACCACCGACCGGCCAACCCTGCCGTTGCGCCTGCGACCGCCGTCCACACCTACGTGACAACCAACCCTGCCGTTGCACCTGCGACCACCGATGCCTTGCTGCAACCGCTTGTCATGACCGCCCATCCATTTGAGGTTAGTGTATTCTTATTTATTATCACCTATATTTTGAAAGTATTCGTTTTGAGTTTGATATTGATTCTTTATATTGAACGAACTTGTTCTGAGTCCGAAGGTGTCCGACCTTTGGCAATTTTGATTTTATTTTTAGTCATTATATATTGTTTTGAGATATTGAACGCATTGGTTCTGAGTCCGGAGGTGTTCGACCTTCGAAAATTTTCAGTCATTATATATTGTTTTGACATATTGAACGCACTAGTTCTGAGTCCGGAGGTGTCCGACCTTCGGCACTTTTGTTTTATTTTTTCATGATTACATATTGAAAGTATTGGTTTTTAGTTTAGCTGTTCTATGGATCGGAGTTGGATTAATACACCACGAATAAGTGATACTTACGAAAAAGGGGCGGAAGAGTTCATACAATTCGCAAAACATAATGCCGTTAGTTATAAGAATGGAGTAAGGATAAGGTGCCCTTGTATCAATTGTTTAAATGGAAGGATATTGACTGTTTCTGAAATTAGAGAACATCTTTTGTGTGATGGATTTTTGA
>Ga0123342_1010928_pt1 | contig 10187 bp, 3 predicted proteins | sample Turbeawhitnodule_FD_89960 | JGI IMG/M metagenome (GOLD analysis project Ga0123342, IMG submission 89960) | Root nodule microbial communities of legume samples collected from Mexico - Turtle bean Mexico white nodule | ecosystem: Host-associated > Plants > Roots > Nodule | place: Mexico: Nepantla...
AACTAGAAATTTGTTTAAGTGGAAGTACATTTAGTTCCAAACATAGATTTCAAGTGTGAAGGGAAGTTGACTCCCAAATGTGTTTGTGACAATTGGAAGTGAATGAAAATATGCATGATAAGAATTATGGAAATCTTATTTCCATAAACCAAACACAAGGATAAAAAAAAAAGGATAAGTTGCGCAAACATCTTTGGCAAGAACACCATTTCAAAAAAAAAAAAAAGAGAAAGTGGATTCATTTTATTTGGCAAATTGATTTTAACATTATGGAATTTGATCCTTTTGCTTTTACAATATCTAGCAAGAGTAAAACTTCATTGTTAAAAGTCAAGTAAGTATATTAGAGTTTTTTGTGTGTTTTTTCTTGCTTGTTTTTCTTTAAGAGTTTTGTCATCATCTCTTTTAACAACTTGGTTTAACTTCTTTGTTTTGAGCTTTTTTTGTTTGCCTTTTAAAATTCTTTAGTTTTGTTGTGGTTCTTTTGGGATCAAGTGTTAAGGGTTTTGCCCCTTTTCATTTGACAGCTTGCAACCCTAAGATAGACCTTTGTTTGAGAGAAAATTCTTTCTTGAGTGCTTTGTTTATTTCGCCTCTTTTGCTACACAAACGAGTGATACAAGTAAGGAGAGGGTTATTAATCTTTTCAACTAATTTGTTTGTTCTCTTTGTGCAATATCATGTATCATCTATCTTTAGGAAAATCTTCTAAACCACAATCTCCTTTAAAGGTACGTCTTTTGGGAGAGCTTGAGGATGCCAATAGGAGCTTGACTCACAAAGAAGAAGAAATGAGGCAGCTAGTGGAAAGAATGCAAAGGCTAGAGGATGCTCAAGAGAGGCAAGCTAGAGAAGGAGATGTGAGCCTAGAAGAGCTACTAGACATCATATGCATTATGGGAGTCAAGAACAATATTGGAGAGTCCACAATTTGGGAGAAGGTGCCATCAACACCAACAACAACTAAAGAATTCTTTTCATTTTGTAAAGTTACCTAGTTTTAGTGGGGACAATAACCCTAATTTGTATTTAGAATGGGAAGTTAAAGCAGAACAACTCTTTAATGTGTATGAGGTCGCAGAGGACCAAAAAGTTAGGTTAACTTCCCTAGAGTTTTTAGATTATGCCATTCAATGGTGATATCAAATTGTAATGGACATTGGTTTGAACAAGAGGTCAGTCGTGGTCTCTTGGAACGATTTAAAGGAATGCATGTGCATGCGATTTGTTCCTCCTCCTTATAGGAAAAAACTCTTGTTGAAGCTTCAATGACTTCATCAAGGAACTAGGACGGTAGATGAATACTTTAAGGACTTAGAAACAACTTTGACTAAAATTAATATGCATGATAATGTTGTCTTAAGCTTAGGCAATGCTTTCTCAACACTTTTCCAACCGTGGCAAATGTAGTTGTAGGCTTAGGTTATAGGCAACGCTTTTTTTTTCTAAGGCCAGACATTTTTTTTAAAGCGTTGTCTTATATTGGTAAAATAGACTAATTTTGTTTGAACAATTTTTAGGCAACATTTTTCCTAAAACATTGGTCAGGTTGACTCTACAATCTCAATAAACAAAGCATTTGTTTAGTATACACTAAAGTGATAAAAAAATTAATTTATTTCCTCAAGACCACACAACACTTTTTTTTATTTTATTTCAATTATTATTTTTAAATTACATTATATATTGACTAGAATAACGCTAGAGTTTAATTATTTATTATGAATTAAATCTTAATGTCCATGTATACATTTTAAAAGTCGATACTATTGAATTTGTTATAACTATTTATTTTCATCACACTTAGTGTTGGTTGGTAGTCATTTTGGCCAACTCAAATTTTTACAATTAATTTTGTGTCGCTTTAGAGTCGATTAAACTGACTCTATTAATATCTCGCTACTATACTGCAGTGTCTAATCTCTAACATTCTAGTAGTGGTGGTAGATGAAACTAATAATAAATTTTATCATTCTTTAAATGTTTTTCATAATCATCAAATCCATTTATCATCTTATGACTATTAGTTTATATCAATATAAAACATGATTGAATCAAGTAGTCTTGATTATAAACTTTTAAAATGTAGTCATTTAATTTTAGTCCTATGACTATGAACCGCTTTCCTTGTTGTCTTATATAGTGATCTTTTCATTCAAAATATAGCACTGTTAAGGTATGGTGGTGATAAAGACAGAATAAAAATGAAAATGTGAAAAAGATGAAAGTTGAAGTAATTTATATGAATAACAAAGAAAACAAAAAACAAAGGTTGGGTGAGTGAGAAGGAAAACTATCTAATACAACTGATAGAATCAGCAAGAGGTGACTGTAACCCACTTAAATTGCATGTGCAGGCACTAGGACCAGATGGCTTAAAACTTACTCCCATTTTTGGTACCCAAAAGAATCCAATGTTTTTCTCATACCTACCCAATATGTGCATGGCATTGTCTCTTTGCATTTTTTCCAACTGTTCTCCATCTCAAACAAACATCAAAGTGATTATATTACTTAGAATACAAGGGTGTTCTTCTTTAAGAATCATACAATAATACTCCTCCCAACCATTCATGTTATTATATATATAGTGTATAAACTAGCCCACAGCATCAACCTTGAAGTTAGATGAAATTAACTTTGCACTTATAAATGTGGATAATTTAGTCACAACCTAGTATAGTTGCCGTGAACAACTAAAAGACTACTTAAAAATTATGTTTCACAGAATCTACACATTAATATTAAAATACTAAAAAATACTGCCTAAGATAAAGAACAAACCAATAACTACAAAATAATTGCATATTGAAACCACATGTTCTCCACACTCTTTATGGACATTATAATCCCAAACATGCTGGGAATACACATTCTTCAACTCTTACAAAAACCCTAACAACCCTTTATGTCATATACGTGTCCAATTAGAATCCCCTAAGCACGTGGCCACCAAATGATTCCACTGAAAAAAAATAAAAAATTTGCTTAAGATCATAGTTGGTTTCTGAAACTGTCATCAAATGCCAAAATTTTCAGCCATTGGCTGATTTTTTTAATCCAAGTTCACATGATCCCATACATATAACAGCGCAATACTTTAATATATAATAGATATATTGGTGGCAAGGCAAATTGTATCACATGTATTGTTTAATAGAGAAATGGATACTTACGTTATGATGTATTTGAAGCTGTGCATAAGATTAGGGTCTTATTCAGGTTCCATATATGACAACATCACAATTGGAAGTTTATGAATAACTTTCCAAAATTGCAAGGAGTTGTGCCTTTCAGGCGAAGCAATTGCTTCAAAGCAATGGTGTTTCAATTAAGAATGTGTACTGTTTATTAGCATTCATTAATTATCGACCACTACTGTCTTACTGGTACAAATAAATTGCTGAACATGAAACCTAATATCAGATTTATAGATTTGCCTCCTCTTTGATTGAAAATGAAAGCCCAGTGATTGTTCTGACCATATTAAATTGCTTTCCTGTCAAGAGAAGTGTTCATATTTATCCAAGTATAGAAGTAATAATTTTATGTATCAATAAATATATATATATAATAAGAAAAAAATTGTAAGATGTGAGGTAATAGAACTTTGGGTCACTTATTGTGAAAAATCAAGTAAACAATTGAATATTGAATTCAAAGTTTGATATAGTAGTGACCAAAGTTTAAGGGACTGAAAAAGTTGAGTAAAAAAACATATATAACAAATTAGTTTGAATACCAATTCAATAAAATAATTAAATAAAAATTAAATTTAAAGTTAAAAAATAATTAATTATTATATTAAATAAATTAGATATTATTTTAAAAACTAAAAAAATTATTGATATTTAAAATAATTTTTATTATTAATAAAATTTGTAAACTAATTCTAAATTGATATTTAATTAGATATAAAAAATTTTAGCTAATTAGATATAAATTTAAAAACTAATTTATAAATTTTATTAATAATAAAAACTATGTTAAATACCAATAATTCTTCTGGTTTATGAAATAATATCTAATTTAATATAGTGACGAACTATTTGTGTTTCTAAAATTAGTTTCCATTTAATATTTTTTTAAAATAAATAAAAAATACCTAACTTGAGTTTTATAAAAAAAAATCATGGATAAAATATCTTAAGCTTTTTTATATAAATTTAAATAAATTCATTACTTCAATTTCTGAAACATTTTCATAATTGTATGTATTATTAACATAGTTGGTATTTAAAAGTCTCGAAATAGATATGGTTTTATAATTCAAATTTTGAAGTCAATACGATTAATGTGGGTATATCTAAGTGATGAAGATTGTATGTGAAGTGTCGTTTTTTCATGATGCGAGTTCAATTCCTCTTCACATAATTAAATCCCTCTTGGTAGACAACTCTCTTTGGAAGATTTCTTGAAATCCAAAGTTGGAAATAGATAAAGATGTTTGTGATATAGGCCGAATTGTAATTCTCTATTAAACGTATTGTTTTTGCTTCATTCTTTTACTTAGAAAAATAATATACATATATAGAAGACCTAAGGCATTAATTTGAAAGGTTATGTTGTTGATGGGAGTAGAATTAGGTATTTGTGAGATAATTGAAATCTGAGAAAGAAAAAGTGTTATTGAAAGGGAAATGTTATGGTGAGTAAAATGACAAAAGAAAAAACTGAGAATTAATTGCCCGACAGACAGAAAGGGAAGCATCCTTGCATGAAATTTAGCAAGTTAGGGAACAACTCATTCATACTAGAAAAGAAAAGAATGAGTGAGGGTAGGTGGTATAGCGTTTATCAATTTGACAGCAAGCCATTAGAAAAATGTTGCAAGAAGCGTGCTGGAAGGGGAAGAAGTTAATAGATCAATGACAGTGACAAGATTCATTTGTGATAGCCATTACTGTGATGATGTTGATGGTCTCCACAAGCAAAACTGAAAATAACATATCATATGATTAATATAAAAAATATAAAAAATTGAAGCAAGGAAAATGTGTAAATGGACATTAGAATAAGTGAAGTTTACATTGTATCTGCATGTGCATATTCACCTGAGTAAAAGTTTCTACTATTATTACTATGCATGTCATGACGTGATGCAATTTTGACTAGTAGATTGTGACAATTTATTTTTTGGTTTAAACTTTAGGGTGCAATTTTGACCACTGTCAACACTGGCATGTGATCCTTATAGAGGAAAATAAAATGTACAAGTAAAGAGGTGAATTGAAAATGAGGTGTGAAAACGCACCTAGATGGATGCTAGAGAGTGGGTGACAGTGATCTCACATGAAGTCTTCCATTAAACCCTAAAAATGGTGCAGTGATGGGTTAATTCTCTGATTGATCAGTGCCAAAAATTAAAAGTGGGTACGGTCGAATCCCAATTGTGCTCCATATCCCAAAAATTCTTTATTTACTCTTTGTCACCCACGTTTTAATTAACACATTCTGTGTAACATTTAAAGAATTATAAAAAGATTTGTTAAACATGATTTACACACTTGCATAGTTTATATGAATGAATGAAGTAATTATAATAGTAAGTAGCTAATCTTTTTCATTCGATACCCCCTTTTCCGATGTTGCCATGAACATCAAAATCGACAATATCCTCATTCACGAGAATGACTATTTCCAACTCTCTTTGTTTTCTTCCACTCTTCGATATGCTTGTCTTCTTCCCCTCTTGGAATTTGTGTTTGATTCTTTCTTTTTTTATGCCCACTTTGTTAAGTTCGGGTGGATTTGGTTCATTTTTGGTACTGATTGATGAGATCAGCTTGCATCATTGCAGGGTCTTTCTTCAGGGCAATGGCAAACATTTTTTCTCTAGAATATACACGGGGAATGATTCCAAAGCCAGCTAAAATAATGGGTTTATCAAGTTAAGTGTAGGAAAGAATGAGAATCTCTCCTTATTTTAATGGTACACGCCATGTTGCCTGCACTCAGGCACTTGCAACAACGGTTTTAGTTTCTCATTCTCCATTAATTAACTCAACCAGATACCATTACACAAAGTTTCAAGAAAACTTGTTACATTAACCAACTTAGGGGGGAAAAAGTGACTAGCCCTTTATTCATTCATATAAAAATTTTCAAGCCCGGCCAGAAAATTTCTACTTGATATATTAATTCTATTTTTATACACCAAGTTTCAAAACATGGGTTTTAATTTAAAGAACTCATAATCAAGTGTGGTAATTGTTGATCCATGGACACCCTCTTGATTTCACAGGGAAAAACTAGTACATTGAAATTTTAAATTAACTCTTCCTTTGGTTCAATTGAAATGCTGCTGCTCCAACCATGGCCAAAACCCGGATTGATCATCCATGCCACAGAACATGTTGCTTAGACTTTCTTCTTTGACCATTTGGTCAATCTTTTGGCATGGAAGGTCAGGTCTTGAAGAAGTTTGGAAAAGCTGAGCTACTCCTGCAGGCCTAGCAGAAGATGGAAAGAGGGGTCTGCTCGGCTGATGTGTAGATAGAGGACTGTCAATAGCTGGTGTCCTTGAGATATCCAACTTGATGTCTGAGCTGTTCTCACTTCTATTGCTGCAGGATCCTTCTGTTTCTTTGTTAAGGTTGATAGATTCAGTTGGCTCTCTACTTTTCAGTGCCAATATCTGCACCAGAAAAATTAGCTAATCCAATAAGAGGGTACAACAAACAATATGCATGCACAAGAGTTGGACCTAAAAGGCTAAAACACCACCCCTATGCCCTCATAAAAAATGGTGCTATGACAATTTTGTAAAACCTCTGGAAACTAGAATATGACATGATGAAAAAAGAAAACGCTTATATGTGCATAACAAAACCAGTGAAGTATGCAAGAGAGAGAATAGAAGATGTCAATGGAGAGAAGATGGATCATTGAATCTTGAAGAAGTCACTGTAGATGAATGGGAAAAAAACAACTTTATAGAAAGTCACTACACTAGTAAGAGGAAGAGGTGAAAGGAGCGGTTATGAAAACTATACGGAAGTCAATAAAACATAAACACTTGTGAAATAAAAAAAGGATCATCATTACTACCACCAAGCTTTATTCTATAGAATCAAAACAATCTCATCAAAATAGTCTCACACAGAAGAAATTCAACATTCCAAAAGAGGCTTCATCTTTTTATTTTATTTTCCACTTTTCCTCAAGGAAAAGAAAAGTTCAAAAGAAAAAGATGATGTGAAAGTGAACAGGAAGGAGACTACACTACAGAACCAAATGATTGGAATTTGATTGAGTTAGAAGGTAAGTATTAACCTCAGCCTGAAGTTTTTGGTTCTGAGTTTGAAGTGCATCATTATCTGACTTGACGGCTTCATACTGTCTTTTGAGGAGATCGTAGTCTTTCTCCAACTGCTTGGTCTTCCACCTAGCCCTTCTGTTCTGGAACCATATAGCAATTTGTCTTGGCTGCAAGCCAAGAGCTCTTGCAAGTTGCATTTTTCTCTCTGGCTCAAGCTTATTCCCCAACTCAAAGCTCTTCTCAAGTGTCTTCACCTGTTCCATGTTAAGCCTCCTCTTCTTCTCCCCTGCCTGTGATCCATCATCTGACAAATCTTCCTCAGCATTGGCTTCTTCTCCGTGCTCAATTCCTGATGAAAATGACATGGATCTCTTTCCTAGAAAGGTCACTCCCCCTGCATCAACATTCAGAACCGAATATCAGGCAAATAATATTCGAGTGTGTGGTTGTGTTTGTTTGGTTCTTAGTTATAGAGAGAGTGTACCATGATATTCTTGAGGTGTACACGCGGGTAGAATTGACGTGAGAGAAGGTGGAGGTTGATGATCATCATGGTGAGGGGTTTGGAGCATGAAATTTGCTGGGAAGAAAGCCATCTCATTGCAGGTTTTAGGCCTGCCACAAAATCTTGAAGATCAGCTGAATGATAGTGTGATCGCCACTTTGAAAGAATAAGAGAAGATTGCAGATGCTATAAGGTTAAAGAAGAAATGACAAAGGATTACTGCACCACATCCTCTGACAAATACTTTTGGAGCAAACTAAATAAGTTCTTCTGTTGAAAGAGGATGGACTAATCGTTCTGAATGATGGCTTGTATATACATTACCAGTGCTAGCTAGAGTTTTTGTTCTCTAGTGCTACTATTTGAAAGGAAATGAGGGAAGAGGGAAGAGGGAGAGAGAGAGAGAGAGAGGTATAGAGGGATGTTTGAATCTATAGACTATATAGTTCAACACATTAACTTCCAAATATATCACCGCGTTTTTCTATTTCATTTCCTTATTGTTAGAAACTATTAGTGTGAAATAACATAAAGAACTCCAATTTATTGTGTACATAAAAAAGGAAAAAAAAAATAGTTAAGCATTTGTGGGAAAAAAAATGAAGTAACTATATTAAATGTGAAAGGATGTTTGGTGCACATGAGAAAATAATAAAGAAAAAAATAGTGTTTCAACTTGTCCAATATTATTATTATTCGAATGTAGTGTGTGCATGTGTAAGCTCTTAAAATGTAATTATTTTCCTAATGATAAACTAGTTTCTCACTTAGGAGACAAGAAGAGGGGGTTCTTTTTACAAAGACAGTTGTCTTTAAATATAATGATGGAATTGGCAAATTGGCATTGCAGGTAGATGCTTTCCATGTCTGTGATTCCATTGTTAAAGGGCAAGAAGGAAATGGAGAATGAGATATTATTATAATTTTTAGGGTAGTTTTTTCTTTAATGTGAAGTGGGAAATGGCCATGATGATTACATTAATAAAAAGTCATAGACAAAAGACATAGGATGGGGCAAGTGTTCTTGCTGAGAGGGAAAGATGGAGAGAGGTTTTGTTAGGAAAAGAAACTTTACATGGCGAGGTGATATTTGTATGTTGTGTTAAATTTTGTGAAGGGAAGAGGTTACTTAAGAAAAAAGAGAAGTGAGTTGGCTCTAACTTTATGTCCAAAATGGATTGTGTTTTTTGTGTTTGAGAGAGAGAGAAAGAGAGAGAGAGAGGGAAAAGGAAAGGGAGAAGGGGCAGGAATCTAGGGGATGGGTCCAATGAGGAGGGGCAGGGTTTGCTACCTAACCCACCAACAGGTATCGTGTATTAGGACGAAGCTCTTTCGCATCACCCATTATCCCTTGCATCACTTCCACCCCAACCCCTATCTGTGTTTTCAGCTATGTCATGGACTTCAATTCAATTCTGTTCAAACTCAAGAAAAAAATAAACACACAACCTATTATGCCTATTCTTTCATGCAATTTGCATTAGCAGCTAACATTTTTAAAGTGTTTTCCGTTTGAGAGCTTCTTCTTATTTTGATTTACAAATCATTTGAAGCAAGAAGAAAAGAGTGGTATGGTTTTCATGAAAAGAGTACATATTCCACCAAGAGTGAAAATATTTTCCTGCTGTTGCTACCCTACCAGAGCTGCTCTTCTTTGTCCTTTTCCTACCCATTTATAATGCAAAACTGAGCCATGACACTCAAGTGCCAATCTAAACTTACGTCACCTCTATTCTAGGAACCATTTTTTTTTTTTTACATCTTCGTCTCTTAGATGCTTCTCCTAATTTCATATACTTTTTTCAAATTTTAACCAAATTCACCTCCCTAATCTACTTTATATTTTATCACTATTTCATCAAACACACATAACTTCCAAAAAAGTTAAGGACCCCGGAGCTTCATAAATCTTTACCTTTTAAGCACTTTAGTTGCCCATGTCCTTAGAGAAAGAAAAATATAAATGTGATGTAATATATTAATAAAGTTTTTGGTATAAGAATGTTTAAACAAAAATACAAAGTTTAATTATTTTTTTAGTTTTAACAATTTGGATGAATTTGATTTGGTTTCCCAAATTTTTAAATAAAGGTTTTTAATCTTTAATTACTATATATATTTAAAGAACTTAAATGATATTTTTAAAAATATTTTATTATCTTTTATATATATTAATGTGGGTATGTACTGGAGGGCCATTTGGGAGTAGACAGTGGATAAGGTAAGGTGAGAGGAATGTGCCAAGAAGATTAATATTATATTTTTATTTAACAGAGTGAATCCAATTTTTGGCTCAAATTTTTTTTAAAAAATTAAAAATAAAAATAATATATATATATATATATATATATATATATATATATATATATATATATATATATATATATATTTAAATGTATATATGTATATATGTAAGCTATC
>Ga0123342_1010929_pt1 | contig 10186 bp, 5 predicted proteins | sample Turbeawhitnodule_FD_89960 | JGI IMG/M metagenome (GOLD analysis project Ga0123342, IMG submission 89960) | Root nodule microbial communities of legume samples collected from Mexico - Turtle bean Mexico white nodule | ecosystem: Host-associated > Plants > Roots > Nodule | place: Mexico: Nepantla...
ACCTTTGGAAATTAATAAAGGTTAAAAAAACCTCTGTTATTTTACTGAGGTTTTAGAATAAACCTTTGGAATTTAGCTAAGGTTAAAAAACCTCCGTTATTTTGTTGAAGTTTTAGAAAAAACTTCCATTAATTAAATCAATTCCTAAAGTTATATTAACCTCCACTAAATAACCTCTATTAAAACCTTTTTTTCTTGTAGTGTATTTCAGGAATGAAAAAAAAAATCATACAAATAGAAAATATTCAATTCGTTAACGATAATAGTAATAAATTAATAGCCACATTCTATGAGAGTAATGTTCCTATTAAATGGCATTATTATCAATTAATCATATATATTATTTTATTTGATTTTTTGAGTAATTAGTATAGATATTAACAATTCTTTCATATCTATTAATTTGTGAATATGGCAATCAGTACATACATATAATATTTCTGGGCTATAAAATATTATCCATGAAAAAAAAAAGATATAACAATTTTCTTAACCATACAAAAATCAAGATCGTGATTTTTCTCTCCTTCAAAATCACCATCATCAGAATAATTAGAGTATACACAAGACACTGTGTTGATTGAAAACTCTAACCAATTGTCTATTTTCATCCATAATTCCAGCTTCGTAATTAATCCATTGTCTGTTCAGCAACCTGTATTTATTTTCTAAGGATGAAAAGATCAAAATCATCACATTTTAGTTTATCCAATATGGAAATATCTGAGTTATAATTAATGCAAGTGTCGACTGAGAAACTTCCAAAATTATGACCATGGACAAGTATTGATTTTGCATCTTATTCACGTAATAATACTAAAGAATGTATTAAGAAGTGTAATTCAAGTTATCAACTTCTGCGTAAATTATATTATGGATGATGGATGATGTCATAATACTTGGATATTATGGATGATGTCATAATAGTGGATAACGCGTGATAAGGTCAACCCAAATAATTTGTTAGGATAGACTAATTTAACTTTAATAACATATTAAAAAGTGAATTTTAAGTTTAAGTAAATCTTATAAAACCGGTTTATAAGACCCACTTATATACTATGAAATATCTTTATCTTTAGTTGTGAGAGAAATCTCCAAGAAAATGTGTTAAGAAGTGAATTTTAAACTTAACTCAATCTCATAAAATTGGCTTATGAAGTGAGGTTTGCACTATGAAATGTTATAATATCTAGTTGATATGAGATTTCCAAGACACTCTCTCACGTTAAGAGTAACAGCTCGTGCATGAGACAATATATTATAAATGGTTGGATAACGACCTGATAGCAGGTGACATGATAAGTCTAACAAACATTCGTTAGGATAAACTCGAAAATAGTTCTGATACCACAAAAAGTGGACTTTAAGCATAACTCAACTTCATAAAAATGATTTATGATATGAGATTTACACCACTTATATATTATAAAATACTCTAATGTCTTATGGGTGTGGATCTCGAAGATAATGTTGTCCCACGCATGCGTTTTGGCATAATCAATAACCTGGTATGGATCCTTTTAAACTAAGGTTTGCAAAAGCTGTTATCTGAGTGGCAGCACCGGCAATGAGAACAGAAGCGTCAGAAGCTTGCAGAAAGCAATGGTGAAAATGCATCTCCGACGGAATCGAGCAGCCAGAGTAGGAGAAAGAGTAAGAAAAGGCGGCTAGTAGAAAGTGCATGCAACGCAAGTTGTGGTGAACTGTGGAATCACGGGTTTTGTTTTGTTTTGTTTTGCATGTCAACGGAGAGACTTTACTGTTATTGTTATGCAGAAGAATAGTAGAAATCATACCGCGTTGCCCTGAGATTCGTTATTGACTCACTACCACCACTTGCAAAAAAAACTGGATTCTCATATCAAAAGCTCAATCCTCTATTTACATCTATTTATCTCAATTTTCATAACTTATCACACAAAAATACTATAAATAAAATCATTAAATATCAATTAATTTATATTAACTAAATTAAATATTATTTTATAAACTAAAATATTAGTAATATCTAAATATTTTATTATTAATAAAAATTTATTCAAATAACTACTTTATAATTCAAATTAATCACTAATAATTTAACTAATTTAAAATCTAAAATAATTAATAAATAATGTTATATATTAATTTAAGAAATATTTTATAAATAAAGCACCACCCAAACTTTCCAAAACTAGCACATTGAAACTCATTATATGTGTGTTATCCTTGCGTCCAATCCACTTCAAGTTCTTTATCTACATTCATTAAATTTTTCTTTCACAATATTCAAAATATTAAATAATTTTCTATCATAAGTAATTCAAATTTCAAATTAACGATATATATTTCGTGTTTCGTATTAACCCATCTATGTGGAATTGAATGATAAAAAATATGAATGTGGTCATTTCTAATCCAAATACAAAATTTACTAAATTTAGCTAAAGGTTGACATTAATTCTTGTTGTCGAGAATTCTATTTTATTTATTTATTTTCATGTTGTTAATAATTATAAATTGAATGGAGTGAAGTACATATATATATATATATATTATCAAATTATATTTTATATTTTTAATTAATATTATTTAACAAGTAAAGTTTATTTATTTATATATGTGAGTTATATATAAAAACATTTTATATTAAATATTATTATGTTTAAACTTTTTTATCATATAATTTTATTTGTTATCATGTTGAATAAAGTTTAGTATTCACAAAATATATTTTTTATCATTGATTTTAAATTATATTGGATTTATAAAGAATTTTGAAAAAAAAAACAGTTTAAAAATCTGTGTCAAATGAATTTTAATAAATACTAAAATATTTTCTTTTTGAAATCGTGGATTTAGATTCCAATCCAATTATTTGCATTTAAATTTATAAGAAAAGAAAATTATTATTTTTTCTTATTTTTAACTGTGTTCAATACATAGTTTATCTTAAAATATAGTCGGTTACGTAACTTTCACATATCATACAATTATTATAGAGTTATACATAGTCGATTATGTGGATTGAAAAATATAAAAATAAAATGTAATATTTATATTTATTGATAACTATGTTAAGATGATAAAGATTTAATTTGTAATTCCTTCACTTATTAAATCATTGTTCTATTGGGTAATATTACCTTGTTGAGTCACTAAAAAACTTATTAAATAAAAATTAATTTTAAAAATTAAAATAATTAATTTATATTTAAGTAAATTAGATATTATTTTATAAACTAAAAAAATTATTAGTATTTAAATTAGTTTTTATTATTAATAAAAATTTATAAACTAGTTTCTAAATTGGTTATCTAAATCTAACTCTTAGTTATTATTTTATATTTTAAATTAGTCTCTATTAGTCTTTTAGATATTAGTTTAAAAATATAAAATATTAGTAACTAAAATTTAGGTAGCTAATTTAAATACCAATTTATAAATTATTTTATAAATTTTTATTAATAATAGAAACCATTTTAGATATTAATAAATTTTTAATTTTTAAATTAGTATCTAATTTAGTTAATATAGTAATTAATTATTTTTAGTATCTAAATTTGTTATTTATTGATTTTTGTTTGTTTTGGATTATATCTTTAAAGTACGGATTGAGAAACAGGATAGAGTCAAATATTTTTAGAACTATATGAATGGTGCGTTGATATTGAGAATGAAAGATTTGGTTTTGTATGAAATTTTGTCTTGATAAAATAAGAAAAAAGTTATCCATTGACATATATAAGTTAAAGCATATATATGCACCTAATTAACCAATAACTCAATTATAGACATTTGTTTCCTTTTTTCCATTCTTAATTAACAAAAATTAATCAAAAAAATTTAATGTTTAGTGATTAACGTAATATTCTTGCCAGTCTGTAAATTACTATTTGTTCTACGTGGGATAAAGATTAAGAATTTCGTTTATATATTACGTACAAACAGGGTACACTCATTATCCAGCAATATTTTGGTACATGTTTTTGTAAGCAAGTGTATCAAAGGGATATTTCCTTTTTTGCATGTAATAAATGAAATAAAATGGTTTTCGTATTTATATAATTTTACTACAAAAGTCAACATCACATTATTTTTCATTTTTAAAATCACCATGGGAGTTATGAATAATTAATATTCGATCCACACACACATATGACATTGTTCCAAACAATAACTGTCTCTTTTCGTCCATTATTTCAGGTAAGAGACTTAATATTTTGATGGAAATTAATTTCTTATTCTATAATGTTGTTTGGAATTAATGCAGATGTTGGTGGAGAAAACCTCAAAGAAAAACTATGAAGATCGTGCAATTCTGTAGGTTTAAATAATACATATTAGCTTTCATTTTCTTGTAGACAAATTCAATGACAGAAGCTGTCATAGTTATTGGATTTGGCTCATTGAATATAATTTAACATCATAATTGCAGACCATAGTTATCTTACAGATAAATGTCTGTATAGAATATTAGCTGCGAAATTTTTTTACAAATTGGAAAAAAAAATAAAGGCTTAAATTTCAGTATAGAAAAAGGATTAAAGTGTTTTTGAATTAGTAATTTTAAAGTTATTTTCTAATTTATAAAAAATGTAAATATTATTGAAATAAAACATTTTTCGTTAGTTTTGATATTAATATATTAAGCTCTCGAGTTAATTAGTTTTAACATTTAATTTATCGGCAATTCTCATGAGATTACTATGTTCCTTGTGCACACTACAAGAAAATCATGAAATAAAAATCAATTTTTAGAGACTAAAATAATTAGTTGCAATAGTAGCTAAATTAGACACGTTTTAGAAACTAAAAAAAAAAATTGGTTTCTAAATTAGTTTGTATTATTGTTAAATAGTTTCTAAATTGGTATCTATGTAGCAATCAAGGTTTTAGAGACCAAATTTAGAAACTAAATAATTGGTAGTTAAAATCTTAGTTGTTAATTAGATACAAATTTAGAAACTATAAACTAATTTAGAAACTAATTTTTTATATAGTTTCTAAAATGGTTTTTAATTTAGTTACTATTGCAACTAATTATTTTGATCTCTAAAAATTAGTTTCTATTTTATGATTTTTCTTGTAGTAGGAGTATATGTTTCTATGTTCTAGATAAGGTTGAATCACATTTTTTTTATTGATAAAAAAAAAGTATTATTTGTATTTACGAGATTTAAACTTAAGAAATTATTTAAAGAAACTATGGTATGACATTAATATTCTGTAACTTTTACACTTCCAAGATGAAAATAGTTGGCTAGCCAAAGATCAATTCTTGATGATATACTTGACTTGCATAAGACGATAACAGAGACATAAATCACTTTCATGAGTAATTAATTAGTTGATTGAAGTGGCTAGTTGATGGCAGAACATATCTTGCGAATTTCACCATCGGTACCAGTCTTCAACTCAATGTTACCCATCTTCACCATAGCATTTCCAAACTCCACGTTGAACTTTAATCCAAGCAACCCTCTTATTAAGCCCAAGTACCTCTGCACAACTTTCTGCGTCGAATCATCGCTCCAAAGCGCTTGATCAGATTGCAGAATTCCACGTCCTTTCCTCAAATTGTTATAGTAAGATAAATCAAATAGTTTTTGACTACCCGTGTCTAGGGCAACTCGGGTTGAACCGTCACCGTTTTGTGGGCACAGTGATTGTAGTGTTGGAAGAAATGAAGGGTCGATAGAAGGATCAGGACCATTTGCAGTGAAGTTGTATAATCTGTTACTGAAAAACTGGCAAGCTGTAGTTCCAATGGTATGTGCACCTAAATCACCAAATTCAATATAATTCAAATCTCTATAGTGAACACATCTTAATCTCACAACATAATTGTTTTTTCATATATAAAAGTTATAGTTACATTAAGTTTTGAGTATTGCATTTTTCCACGGCACTTCTCATATATACTGCACCGTTTTATTTATATCCATTGGAAAGCATAGTTTAGTTTTGTTTTTCCTCAAACAATGTGAAAATGATGAAAAAGAAGACAGAAAAGGATGTTATTCTAATGAGGGTATTAGAAAATAAGAAAGTGTGATAAAAAGTGGCGTGAAGAGTCAACTATAAACTGTGCTTATTCTGTCAGAAAGTAACCGTGATACTATATATATTATACGTGACCACCACATGAGTTGGATTTTGAAATATTAATTATGATAATATTCATTGATTTGAAGTGTGTAATCATAACAAGTGGAGTGTGATTAGATTACCAAGAAGGGTGACGAGGTCCTGAGTGTTGAGGCCCTTGGCTGTGAACTTTTGTTTCTGAACATCAACAGAGTCAAAAGGTGCAGGCAAGTTGCTCACGTCAGAAGCCTGTGATATGCGTCCATCTCTTCGTCCAGTAGGAACCTGATAGCTCAGTCCACCACTCTGCATGCAAAAACGTCAATTTTTAATTATAAACTATAAACTATACTCTCATCAACTTGAAAATTGATCAAAACATACTAATTAATTCGTCTCTGATATTGATTATTTATAGTGCAGAAATTGTTGAAGCATGCATAGAATTTGAGTGAATTAATTACCAGAACAACGGAATCACGAGCAGCAAGGGCAAGGATATCAGCACAAGACACGACACCGGGGCATGCGGCCTCGAGCTGCGTCTTTGCATCATCGACAACCTCAAAACCTCTTAAACCAAGGTTGGCAAAGGCTGTTTTCTCGGTGTTGGCGCCGGAAATGAGAACAGAACCGTCACAGCCTTGCACAAAGCAATCGTGGAAGTGCATCCGAAGCAACCCAGCAGCCAAAGTAGAATCAGACTTAACGTGGGACTGAACTGTGGATTTAACAATGGACTCGGCACGAGGACACGAACTAGAATAAAACCCCTGACGTGTCCCTTGCCCATGCACTGAGTTTACAGAAGCCAAACCAAGCAAAAGAAACAGCAGAGAGTAGAAACTCCGTGCCTCCATTTTTTTGTGAGGAAAGGGTTGCAAATGCAAATGCAAATGAAATGAAATGAAACACCCCAAATGCAGTGAATGAAACAGTTAATGGTTTAGGCAAGTGAATGAGAGTGTGTGTGGAGTAGAAGGAGATGAGGAAGAGGTATTTTATAAGGGTTGTTTGGTCAACCTTTGGAAAGTGAGTAAGCAAAGTCGGCTCTGTAAGGAACTGAGAGAGGTTATATATTATGAGTTTGGCTCACGTTCTTTTTTTGGAGTCATAGGAATATGAATAAATATTTTCTTTGCTCAATTAAAGTTAATTTGATTTTGAATTATTTAAAAAAACATTAATTATTTTTCGTCCTTCGATTGATCATTCCTAAAATGATCCTATATATTTTTATTATTGATATAAAAAAAAGGTTGTTTGTCCGCATGATTTTTTTTTTTTATCAGCAATAATAGATATATAAATGTGAACCACTTCACGGGTGAATCAACCCTTATACAATAAATACATAATTCAATGTCTAACAGTATTCTCCAAATCAATCAGGCAAAAACACAGCTCACTCTAAGAACCTAAAAATCTAAAAAACATCAAATAACCAAGTGCATACATTTTAAATTTTCCAAACACCAACTGAAAAAAGAAATCGAAGTAGTGCAAGATTTTGCAGAAATCAAAGAACAAACATTTGCTTGCATCAGATACAAACTTCAAACGCTCTCTATGTGAGTAACATGGTATAGTGTGATACAGTGATAATGCAAAATGATTCTTTCCGCGTGAAGCTGCATTTTGTCAAACATGGTTTACTTTTTGTTGTAGCACTTCCAATAAGTGGAATCTTTGTTATTGCTTTTGCCTTGTCACCTTCCTAGGCGACGAAAATGAAAGCTGGCAGAAAGAACAGTAGCAATGAACTTCTCCACCATGTTTAGCCTACCTCGCACTTTCTTTTCTATTTTTAAAAAATATTCATATTTTTTTATGTTTTATTTCACACATTTCGATATCATGAAAGTAGTGCGGGAGTTAATTAGTATCAAATGTCAAAAAATAAGAGCGTTTCTAATACTTTGATTGACTTGGAATACGTTATCTTTCAAAAAGATGACATGATTCGTAATTTCAGATTTTAATTTGTTTTAGATTTTATTTTAAATTAACACAAATCTCATGTTTAAACAACTAACACGTGAAATTAAAATTCTAAATTTAATTCCGAACTTTATTCCTTTTAGTGGAAGATTTTGGGTCTTCTTTAGGATCGAATTAGATGCTGAATTTAAAAATATGTTTGTTATGATAAGTTTCTATTGATTTAACTGGTCAGGGCTTTCTTTGATATTTAGATAACATTTCAGATGTGAATATTGTGAAGAACAAGAAGAAAGTGTTGAGAGAGTAATATTCTTGGAATTGGTTTGTTTTATATTGTTTTTTTTTATCAATAAAAGAATAATGGAATAAAATGAAATTTTTTAAATATGTTATATATAAAAAAATATAGCACTGCATTTGTCCCTGACACTTAGCATAGTTCCCAAAAATCAAAATAATGGTAAAACTAATAACTCCATTATACTATTATAGAGGGTCCAACTATTTTACCTAACAATCCAATAATCAATAATCAACAGTACATTAGGCTTAAATAAATAATGGTATAAGATGCAAAGAAAAATGGTGAAGCAAAAATATGGTCCTAAAAAAGGGATGCAGAAAATGAAACTCTGAGAAGTGGTCAAAAGTGGTTGTGATAACACCCTGCACCATCTTAGTTATCATAATCACGATAAATCTTGAATAGTGACTAATATAATTAAATAAAACTTGTATAAATCACATATAATTTTAATAAAATTGTTTCAGAAATTTGTGTATCATGGTTATGACTTCTTCCTTATCCACAAATTTGTTTCTCCATAAGTTTTCACTTACAATTAAGTTTTTTCTTAAAATTGTGTTGATCCGACACAATTTAATCCAATTTTTATAAAAAAAAATTACTCAAATTAATAATAAAAGTTTAAAATAACCCATTTATGTAATTTAGCCTCCGTTGTACGTAACCCAGCAGTTTTATCCATAACTCCGAATTAAGATAAGAGTGTGAATATGTGAATGTACTATTGGAAATATGTGAAATGTACTCCGGATTAAGATAACAGTTTTATATATTTATTTAAAAATTATTTATCAATAATAAAAATTAATATATTATTGAAATACCTTAATTAATTTATTTTTTTTTACAAATAAAGTTTATATATATATATATATATATATATATTAATATGGTCGGTTGAGAGCACAATTACATTAAAATCTTGAAAGCTTTTTCATCTACAATTTGCACGCGCAAGTGTTTTGAGTTATTTTCTTTTTCATTAATTCAGATTACTTCTTTTATATTAAATATTTTATTTATTCTTTATCGGAAATGGCATTACTTAAATTTATTTGACCTAATTTAAATTTGAATTGAATCTTAAATTTTGAATCTTGATACACGTGTTTCCACTCCATTAATCACATTTTTAGATTCTTTTAGTTTTAGCTAATTTTAATTCGTGTTTGATTTTATAGTTTAAAATTTACCACGCATCATAGATTCATATTAAATTGATAGAAAAAAAAAAAAAGATTCGTTGTACCGAAAATAATATAGTAAACACATGAAATTCCAAAAATAAAAGGAAGTAAAAACAGTAAGAATTGAATATTATATGAGGAAACACAATAATTGTGGTATAATATATATCTGTATATGCATCATTACACACATAACACATGCACGTGAAATTAGATTGCATGTATGAACGAACGACTTGGGATAATTTTCTGTAATTATTAAGTAGCTAAGAGGTGGGTCCTGTTTGACAAATACCAAGTCCATTATATATAAATTTGTGTGTGCGTGACACGTCAACATCTTAAAAACTAATCCTTAATTTACGCCTTATGACACGAGTATTATAATTATTTATTTTTTATTTTTGATGAGTGATGGAACAGATACTATTTTTATATAAGTCTCTAAATATGAAAAACATTTATATATTCTTACACACCAATTGTCTCTCCATGTACATAGCTTGCATCCCCACTTTTAGTCAACCTATATATTTTGTACCCTATTGCTATTTCTCTCAAACAATCATATTCATAACAATAAAATATATAAACCTCATTTTTTCAATAACCAATCAACAAGGATAAACTAACTTAGGTATAACAGTATCAACCCATATATATATATATATATATA
>Ga0123342_1010930_pt1 | contig 10184 bp, 1 predicted proteins | sample Turbeawhitnodule_FD_89960 | JGI IMG/M metagenome (GOLD analysis project Ga0123342, IMG submission 89960) | Root nodule microbial communities of legume samples collected from Mexico - Turtle bean Mexico white nodule | ecosystem: Host-associated > Plants > Roots > Nodule | place: Mexico: Nepantla...
TTTCGACAAAACAATCGGTTGTTTTAACTTAGTTTGAAAACATTTTATTTTCACAAAGATTGAGATGCTTTATGCTTTAGATTCGATCAAGGGGTGGATTACAAAACTCAAACTACCCCAGAATTATACTAAACCAGCACAGCAACACCAAGCACAGTCAAGACTTCAACATCCTTCAAAGGGTTTGGATTCTTCAAAGCTTGAACACCACTTGGTTCAACAGAAATTACGTTCTTTCTTTAGAATTGTATGTTCTAAAGTCATCATATATTTTTGTTCATTATGTGTTTTTAGGGTAGATGGTCTAATATTTCTCAAGATAAATGATCTAAAGGAGGTGTTTAACACTGTGAATGGGCTCAATATGCGCAAGCTGAAGTTACTTATTTGAAACAAAAATAGAAAACAAAATTTGAGGAGAAGAGTAAGAGAATAAAATCTACAATATCTCCATAACAAAATTGGAAGGAAATATTCCGCAAAATACGAAGAAACAAAATTGTGATAAAACTAGAAATGGAACTCGAGAATTTTGGAAAGTTCGAAATTGAGAAACTGTTAACAAAATCTGAACCATAATATTTTCCCTAGATTCTTGAAGCAGATAACTCTATAAAATATAGAAGCTTCAAGGATAAATCATCAAGCTCTAGAGCTTGACAATAACATTTAGAAAACATAGCATTAGGGTTTTCTTAATTTTCTTCTTTATAATCTTTTTGTTTTGTCTCTGCATGGAAGGCTAAAGTCTTTTGGTCGATTCTCTTGTTTTTCTAAGTCTAATTGTTGTTTTGGGGATTTATTTTGAAAGCATTTTGATAATTCAATTTTGTCTTTACTCTTGTTTACTTTTCTGAATAATCTCTTGGGCACATGATTCAAGAGGTAAGAGATTAAAAACCATATCAGTAGATGCATGGATAAATTAGTTAACACATGTTTCACTCATGAGATTTGATTGTCTCTGACTGATGCATGTTTGGTCAATTCAATTTTATTTAGATAAAGAATTCAATGTTGGAAAAGCTTGAGGGTCAACCTGCTTTCTTCACTAATTTTTATCGTCTACTTTATTTTTTTTTACTAAACAAACTCACCCCATTTTACTTTATTATTATTGCTAACATTTCTTATTTGTAGAAAACACTAATTTACTGATTTTATTATTAGATTCGTTAGAAAACAACTTGGGATCATTTTACTTTTTTCTATACTACCATCTCTTTAGTGTTAGATAGTCTAACAGTCCATATTGAATTTTAATTTGACAACAAAATGACAACTATCAATAATGTATTGGGTATTTTTTTCTTAAATTTAAAATTGATTCTTTCTAATCCGAAAAATATTTGTTTTGATATGTTTGTCCCAAAAAAACTGAGAAAAATATGTTATTAAAAATTACAAGTTCTGTATATGATAATCTATTTTAATTTTACATTCATATAATCTCTTTATTTATCTTCCAAAGTATTTATATATAATAATATTTACAAATAAAATTTTGAATAGAAAGGATTAAAGCAACTTTGTTCCTATTACATAACTAAAAAGATTGATTTTATATTTAAAAATGAAAAACAAATGTAACCCAGATTTATGAAGTTAAATGGTTAATAATGATGATAAAATTAAGGTTTAAATATGTTTCAAAAGTTACCGATTAAAATAATTTATTAATTATTTTTAAAGTAGTATAGATGTGACATGATGAAGAAAACATCACTTGTTAAATTAAATTGAATTCAATCAATAAAAAATGAGATTGGTGCACCAGTTATGTTCCAACCATCAATAATTTAATTTTTCTATGATGATGTTAACGCTTTTATGTAGCATACACTAAAAGTTAATAATGATCTAAATTTTCTGATGATCCAGTGCATAACAAAGAAAAAAGTGAGGCTAAAATTACGCGCAAAAACTTCCGCAAGACTTCACTAAAAATGGGTCACGTCAACTTCAGAATTAAAACTTCTCCTCCACCTCCATAAATTATCCTTCCTCCACCTCGATATTAAAAAAATTATTTTAGCATTTTTAAAATTTTTAAATAATATAATTTCACATTTTTAAATAATTTCAGTTCTACTTCTCCATTTTATATTTCTATATTTATTTTATACTTATGTTGAGTTACTTCATTTACATTTCTACGTTTTATATTTCTTCTATATTTTATACTTATGTTGAGTTACTTCATTTCCACTTCTACGTTTTACATTTCTCTTCAAGTTATATACTTCCTTTCTAGCAATACTTTCATTTTTCTTGGAATAGCGTTTGAGAGAATAATTTTATCATTTAATCGTGTTTCAAATAATTAATAAAAAAAGTTGTTGTATTTGATATTTTCAATATGAAGATAAATATTTTGAGTTATGTATTCCGTTTTTGTATTTGACTTTTTTTTCTGTGACTTTCAAAAGTAAAAAAATAAACGAACGAAAACATATTCTCTGCCACTAAAAATATCACAAAATTTATCTCAACCACCAACATTCACCATAAACAACTACCATAAACAACCACCATCACTTGATAATGAAAAAAAAATACATCACACTCTTCAACTTATTCAAAAAAGTGTTGAAATATATATATATATATATATATATATATATATAAATGGAGGAGGAAGGAGAAGGTATGATGATGCAGAAGGAATTTGATTATTTCGTCACCTCAAAAGAAATGGAAAATATAGTTACAAGCAAACTAGATCCATATTTTTTTTTTCATTTTAAATGAAAATTTCGTAATTAAGGAATTATTAATTACTATTTTTTAAGTGGCAATTTTCATCGGTCAAAAAAGTAGAAGTACTTCATTAGTTAGTTATATTAGCAAGAGGAAAGTGGAGTCCACTTCAAGGAAATATGAAAACAGTGAAATTTCCTTTTTATTTTTAAGTTTGTGGACTTCTTAGTAATGAGAAATGATTGGAATAGGATGAGGTTGTACAAAACTCTTTAACATTCGAGTTACTAAGAATTCTAAAGTAATAATAATAGTCAGTAAAAAAATCACTATATATTTCTATAATAACAGTGAGTAAAAAAATCACTATATGTTAGCTAGTGGAACACGTGGCCACATTCTTTTCCCAAGTCACATATTCAGTGTACATGATACACCGGTTAGGAATGTAACGGTATAATATATGTACCAAAATCATATACACTTTATACATATTACATTGGAAATTACAATAAGTACGTATAATATGTTTTTTCTGAATGTTATTTTTTTAATTATTTTAGTCAAATTTTAGTATTTTGCATCACAATAGATGTAATATATAATTGACATTTTACATGAGATCTACATTACTGATAAGATTGATGTAATATGTTTTATAGAATTGGTGTAATATGTGTTATTTGTAGGGTAGTCATGAATTGAATTTTTTAAAATCCAATCTAGATCCAATCCAAATCTAAATAAAAGGATTGAATTTAAAATTCATATCCATTTTAACTAGATCAAATATATTTGGATTTTTTTAAAATCCATTTAAAGTGGATTAAATCTAGATTAAATCCACTTTGTTCATTAGTTTAAATACACTTTGTCAATTAAATTAAATCTGTTTTGATATGGACACAGACTAACTTAGCTCGAATTGCCCTTAAGCCGACTCAACCTGGACGTGGACCAACTCAACTATACATCGGTCCAGACCCGGACAACTCGACATCGATCCAGGCCCAGACAAATCAACATCGGCCCAAACCCGGACGAATCGACTTCAGCTCGGGCCTGCTCGGCTCGACATCGGCCCGGGCCTGAACGACTCAATATCGGCATGGGCCCGCAAGGCTCGAAATCAGTTTGGGCCCGCTCGAAATCGATTTGGGCCTGAACGGCTTGGACAACTCAACATCGGCTCGGGCCCGCTCGATTCAACATATGCCCGGGCCCCCCTCTACTCGACATCGGCCCGAGCCCGAACGGCTCGACATCGGCCTAGCCTCGCTCGGCTCAAACAACTCGACTTCGGTCTGGGCCCGCTCGGCTTGATATCAGCCCGGGCCCGGGCCCGAACGACTTGATATCGACGCGGGCCTGGACGACTCGACATTGGCCCCCGCCCGAACGACTTGACATCGGCCCTTGCCCGCTCGGCTGAACTATACATAGGTCCGGCCCTAAATGACTCGACATCGACCAGGGCCCGCACGAATCAACATTGACCCGGGCCAGAACGACTCAACATTAACTCGTGCCCGCTCAGCTCGATATCAGCCCGAGCCCGCTCAACTCGAAATCGGTCCGGGCCCAAACGATTCGACATCGGCACAGGCTCGCTCGGCTCGACATCCGCCGGGACCCGCTCAGCTTGACATCGGCCTGGGCTCGCTCAACTTGACATCAGCCGTAGCCTGCTCGGCTCGACATGGGCCTGAGACTGCTCGGCTCGATGTGGGCTCAGGCCCTCTCAACTCGACATCAGCCTGGGCCCGTTCAACTCGACATTGGCCCGGGCCTGCTCGGCTTGACATCAACCCGGGCCCGCTCGACTCAATATTGGTCTTGGCCCACTCGGCTTGACCTCAATCCAGACATACTCAACTCGACATCAGCCTGGGCCTGGTTGGCTTGACATCAGCTTGACATCGTTTGGATATCGGTCCAGGCCCGCTCGACTCAATATCAGACCCGAAAGACTCAGCTCGACATGGGCCTGGACCGGCTCGACTAGACATTGGCATGAGCCAACTCGGCTCGATATCGGCCCAGACCCGGTGGACTCAATATCGGACCCAAAAGACTCAGCTCGACATGGGCCTGGACCGGCTCGACTAGAAATTCGCATGGGCCAACTCAGCTCGATATCAACCCCGACCGACACGGGTCGACTCAATATCGGCCACTCAGCTCGACTTGGCCTAGGGTTGACTCGGCTCGACTTTGGCCCGAAATGACTTGACTCGACTTTGGCCCATAACGACTTGATTCAACTTGAACCCGAACGACTCAGCTCGACGTGGACTTGGGCCGACTTTGCTCAACCTGGGCCTGAATTGTCTTGACTCAACTGAATTAAGCCAAGTCAAAATCCAACCCAAAATGCAATTTGGATAATCCAAAGATGTATCCAATCTACATCTAATCCGTATCCGATTAAATGGATTGGATTTAAAATCCGAAAATATGAATTTGGATTTGAGATAAATCCATTTAAATAGATTAAAACTAATATGGATTTAGATAATTATGGATTGAATTTTGTAATTTAAATTTTTAATTTAAATATATTTGATATAATTAAAATAGATATAAATTTTAAATCTATTTATTTGAATTTGGATTGCATTAGATTGGATTTTCATCACCACTCTAATCAAAACCTTTAAATTAACAACACACGACGTGCATATAGATTGCAATGAAAAAACATACATATAAAAATAGTAATAAACAAAAATTACAAAAGAACTAACATATAAAATATAGATGAGTGATTTTGTATTTATCATACTTCTAGTCCTACCACTTAAAAAAATAATTTTTTTTCAAAAACACAAATATTAATAGAGAGTATTATGCAATAGAATATTTACAAAAATATTATATTCATCACAATTTTAGTGCGAAAACACAACTATCATTACAAAGAAATATATATATATATAATATTAAAATAAAAAAAATATTTATATTTTTGGAAAAAGTAATGTTATTTCAATTTTTATTTTTATAAAAATACGCCACTTTTAATTGAAATTATTGTGAACATCATTAACAGCGTATTTTCACATTTTTACATAAATATTATATTTTTTATATTTTTTTAGAAAATAGTTACACACATTTTATTTTCAAATAAGATATTTAAATATTACTTATACTCTATTTTTATATTAAATTTTATTAATGTGGTAAATTTAATTCTGAACATGATATAAACCAATAAATATACTATATTTCTTTTACTATTCTTCCTACAGCACTTCCTTTTTGTATTCTTCTTCATTTTAGTTTTTCAAATATATATAGGATATGATGTTGAAAGGTGTTTATGACCTCAAACATATAAATTCAAATACGTCATTCAATACAATACAAAAAGTCAATCATCATCCTATATTTATCAAAGTTTAATTTTAGTGTGACTATTATTAATTTTAAAGTATATTATTTTTCAAATATGGTTCTCATTGAGATCATGAAAAACTTGTTTATTTTTCATTTAATACTTTTATTGTTTATTAATGAAAAAATATGTATAAATTTATCGTGATTAATATTTGTAATACTAGATAATTAAGAATAAAATAATATATTTAAATATTAATATATCAAACATTTTAATAATTATAATAATACATATTTCATATAAATAATATTTTGAATATATACGTGGGGTATAAGGAAGAAATAAGTGGGAGAAAAGTCTATATGTTTAGAAGAATATGATTATTACTGTCTTTATCTTTTATCATCATTACAAAAGTCTTGAATCAATGGAAATATGTTACTAGTTACCTCTTTTTCTCCCTATTGTGGAAAACTTGTGCATTCGTTCTTATCCCTCTAACATAATTGTCTGCATTTCTAGATTGATTTTTAACTTTAATTCATCGTTGACTACTTTATAAAACGACTTAAGTCGAGTCAACACTATTTGTGGAGTAGCCCTACTTAAATATTCAAAACTAGAGTTGTTTAAATATTACATGTATCATCACTTAAAAATTACATGATTCGGTGATTTACTTTGAAGTTGTGATTTTATTTAATTATTAAGAACCAATATTTTTCAACCAATAATATTCTTAACTTTATCTTTTTCTTGTATGTATTATGGTCAAATTTTGATATATCTCCATTTCGTCATCACTAACTCAGGCTAAGAAAAACGAAGAAGAGGAAGTAGAAATACATAAATATCATTTTCTTAATCCTTGTATATACACGTATGATGACTCTTTTATGACAAGTGTACCGAGTCAAAAGTAATAATTTGTTTCTAAGGACGGATATCGAACTCAGAAGAAACATTTATTTAAAATCCTAATAGTAGCATTCACTAAGTATAAGAATATATACAATGATTTGATTTGAAAGAAAATTAAATGATTTGAATGAGTCAATTTGGAAAATTGAAAATGTGGTTAATCCTTCTTTACTCATTTGTAGTTTCAATGAAAAAAAATATATAACATTTCATTCTGATTGACATTGATGCATATATAAAAATCATTCATATCGATTCCTCCCATATTTATAAAAATTCCTTATCATTACAAAAGATGTTATAAAGCAATCAACATTTCAAATATATTCCTAGCATTGAAATATGTCAAGCATGATCGTTTAAGTCAGATACTCAAAAGTACTTTCTAGTCAAATCTAAGGATCAAAATCATGAATAGTTTAAGCTTTGAGAATAAAATGATAATACAAATCATCAATCAAGAACTGAATATTATAAATAAATATCATCTTAATACATAAGAGTTTGAGCAAATTACTCTCAATCCCAAAGGATATTACTATTATTAATTTAAAAAATATTACTATTATTAAACCTACTATTAATAATACTACTATTATTAATTTAAAAAATATTATTTATCATTTATAATTTTATTATTATTATTTACTATTATTTTTTATTACTATTAACTTTTGTTACTATTATATTATCATTAAAGTTATTAAAGTTAATATTACCATTTTGTTACATATAAGTTAAACCCAAGTCCACTAAATACAACAGATTCTAACCACTAGATTAAAGTCATTTAGTTATCAAGTTCTAATTATTATTATTCTTACTATGTTTTTACTATTAATATTATTCCTATTGTTGTAATTAATATTATTATCATTATTTTAATTATTAATACTATTATAATTATTATTAATTTATTAATATTAACATTATTATTATTATTATAATTACCGTTTTATTAAATTTATGGACGAAATTTATAGAAAATTGTCTTTAAAAACTTTATTGCTGAAGAAATTTATCAATGACAGATTTTACCAATAAATAATGATTTGCACTCAATTTTTCTTTTCAATCTTTCTAATATTTTCTATGGAAAAAAAATTGTTGATAAAATTTGTTGGTAATTGTTGTCTAAGAAAAACCTGTCATAATAATAAAAAATTTCTTGTAGTGAATATTAGCTTAAAATACTATGTGAATGTATTTTTTCTTTTAAGACTTTTTCTTATTAAACAAAGTAAATAGAACACTTAAGACTTTTTCTTATTAAACGAAGTAAAGAGAACACATATCTTGTATCGTTTGTAAGATAAAGCAGTCAATGTTTCATATGATTTATCTTCTATAAAACTTGCATCCTATAAATAGAGGATTTTCACTTTTTATGCTTTATTGTTTAACAACAATCAAATTTTAAGGTGTCTTGAATCACATTCTAACAATTACCAACAATCAAATTTGAGGCATATATATGGTTGATTGTTTTCATGATTCGCAGGATATGGAAGATGAGAAATTCCTAAAAGTTTGGAAATCTGATTCATATATTCTCTATATTAATAACCTTATTATAGCATGAGTTGCAATGCTAACAATTTCTTTAAAGGTGTGATGGATATTGATGAATTGGTTGTTTTAAAGCATTTTAATGTCATTATACATGCTAAAAACCTCCTCAAATTTTTATGGTTGTTTCGAAATCGTCCATTATGTTAAGTGCAATGTGAATGAGGCAACAAAAATCCTAAATTTGCAGTTTGTGATGGAGATCCCACATCGACTAGAAATGAGCTGGTTTTATGAGGTTGAGTTAGGCTTAAAGTCCACTTTATAATATGGTATCACATCGACAAGATATGAGGACAATTCATTGTATATAAGTGGGTGCAAACCTCAACCCTATAACTTTTTTATGGGTAGAAAGTGATTCCATATGTATCTTGCATCCTTCATTAACCCTAATATTGTTCCTTGGTGTTTTTGAGAAAGATGGAATTGTTTCTTGACTATGAGTGAATATTTAAGTTTGAAAATCTTTCATATTTTAATAGAAGGTAACACATGTGTTGACACATTAGCAAGTTTTTTGTTTTTTTAGTGAATTTGAAAAGAAAGTTTGTTTGGTTTGAAAATATGTCCATCTATTATAAATAGGTTTGATTTAGTGGAGTATAGTTTTTTATTGTTATGAATTTTGGTTTAGTCCATACGTTTGTTTGTATACTTTATGCTTTTGTTTTTTTAGTAATATTATTATTACAGAATATATGATTATTAAGTTTTGAGGTGCAAACCTAATTGATATATCGTATTATAATGATTTTATCTTGTTAATGTTTTACTTAAAAAAAAACATTTGAATTTATTTTAGTGAAGAAAGTATCTGTAACTTACTTGAATTAATTTTAGTGAAAAAAAGTAACTATAACTTTTCCTATCTCGATTAATTATTATTATTTATTTTATATTGAAATTATGATTACTATACAAACAATATTTTTAGTCAAAAATATCTTTGTCAATTTATACAATTACAATAAATTCATAACTTTCAACTAATATTATATCGTGAACAAAATAATTAATAAAATTTTACAGAACTAAATTGAAAATATTTTTCTATGAATTTCCATATGTTTAAAATTTCTTAAATTATTTTTTTCCTGGTTCCTAAAATATGGAAAGAAATTAGAGATGCAGAGTTGAATTTAGTGCATTCGTAAGTGACTAAGAACAATAGCTTCAATTACGATATTCTCTGTGCCCCACTTGATGAATATATGCCCATTAGTTAGTGGGTTTGAATTTTCTTCTCGATCATGGAATGCAAATTTCTATGGAAAACAACGTGTAGAATTTTTTTCTTTTGCACTCAGAATATCGATTAAAAGTCATGCCAAGGGAAATTGTAAGGGAAATTGTAAGTTGTATACCATACAAGAAAATGATGAAATAGAAACCAATTTTTAGAGACCAAAATAATTAATTGCAATAGTAACTAAATTAGAGACCATTTTGGAAACTAAAACAAAAATTGGTTTCTAAATTAGTTTATATTATTTTCTATTATTGTTAAATAGTTTCTAAATTGGTTTCTAATTAGCAACCAAGGTTTTAGAGACTAAATTTAGAAACTAAATAATTGGTAGATAAAACATTGGTTGCTAATTAGATACCAATTTAGAAACTATTTAACAATAATAGAAAATAATAGAAA
>Ga0123342_1010931_pt1 | contig 10183 bp, 8 predicted proteins | sample Turbeawhitnodule_FD_89960 | JGI IMG/M metagenome (GOLD analysis project Ga0123342, IMG submission 89960) | Root nodule microbial communities of legume samples collected from Mexico - Turtle bean Mexico white nodule | ecosystem: Host-associated > Plants > Roots > Nodule | place: Mexico: Nepantla...
ATTGTCTAATCTCCTGGAAAACTAGTTTTTGTGAGAGGTTGTACTTGAACGCATGATTGAGAGTCTTCCTTATCTTAAACTTTGGTTTCTTAGTTAGTTCGCATTGTTCTAATTAATTTCTTGAACGCATGATTCAAGGGAGAGGAGGTAAGCATTCCCATGGAGTATACGCATGGAACAAAGTGGGTATTGATTAAACCAGTACCCAAAACCTAAACATTTGAAGCACTTTCTACTTGAGATTTTTTGGTGAGTGACTTAGGAGTAGAGGTGGAAGGGTGATTTTTAGAAACTCTATGTTGGGAAGTGGTTTCCTTTAAGAAATTGGAAGGAAAAGTTTTAGTTGAAATTTTGTTTTTGTCCTTTCAAGAAGAATTATAGAAGCCATCATTATAAGCATTTTTTAAAGAAGTTTTCTTCAAAACTTGTGATTCCACCTTGATGACTAGGTGAACCAATTTTTTAAAGGAGAATACTCATATAATTATACAATATCTTGAATTTCTCTCCTTAAACCACTCACAAACCTAGCCATCTTTAACTTATCATTATCATGCATATTAATTTTGGTCAAAGTAGTTTTTAAGTCTTTGAAATACTCATCTACTGTCCTAGGTCTTTGGTGAAGTCGTTGGAGCTTTAACAAGAGTTCCTTCCTATAATAAAGAGGAGCAAATTGTGCGCGCATACATTCCTTTAACTCACACCAAGAGACCATGATTGACCTCTTGTTCAAACCAATGTCCAGTATAGTTTGATATCACCACTGCATGACATAGTCTTGAAATTCTAGGGAAGCTAAACTTTTGGTCCTCTTCTACGTCATAGACATTAAAAATCTGATCTTCCTTAGTTTCCTATCCTAGATACAAGTTTGGGTCACTTTCCCCATTAAAACTAGGTAATTTAATAAAAAGAATGGCCTTCTTTGGTAGTTGCGGTTGACGTTGATGACACCTAGCTTCAAAGTTTTGCACTCTCTAATCTTCTTTTTCTTCTTCTCCTTCTTCTCCTTCTTCTTGACTTCCATAGTGCATGTGGTACCTTGTAGCTCTTCTAGGCTCCCACCTCCTTTCCCTGGCTTGTCTTTCTTGGGTATCTTCTAGTCTTTGCATCCTTTCTACTAGTTGTCTCATGTCTTCTTCCTTTTGAGCCAAACTTCTCTTGGTCTTTTCAAATTCCACTAAAAGGTGTGCCTTTTGAGGTGAAGGTGGTTTGGAAGATTCTCCTAAAGATAAGAGAGCCATAATTTTGCACAAGAAAATTCAAACAATTAGTTTTAATAATAATTATTGCACTCACTCACGTGTATCACTCAACTTTAGAAAAATGATGAAAAAGGTGAAGTGCATTCAAAGAATGATTGTTCAATTTTGCCAAAGGGTCTACACTTGGGAGCAAGACTTCAAGTGAAAGAGATTAAAACTCTTATCACTCACTCAGACAAGGACTCCAACAAAACTTAAAGAAAATTATAAAGAAAGAAAGCTAAACCAAAATGGAATTAAGATGATGACAAAACTTTAAACAAGACAACCAATAAAAGCACGTTTAAGACTTAAAGACACTTACTTAAACTTTTAACTATGAAGGTTTAATGTTCTTAGAAATTTTAAAAGCAAGAAGGATTAAATTCCAAAATATATGCAAATAATTTGCCACACAAAAAGAATCCTCTTTTAACAATTTGAACTTTGAAATGTGAATTGCACTCAATTTGTTTTTGTTTTATGGATTAAAAATTTCTATATTTTTGGCATGCATATTTTTAATTCACTTTCAATTTTCGTAAATGGTTTGGGATTCAATTCATATGATCACTTGAATTCTTTGTTTGAAACTAAATCAACTACTAATCAAACAAATTCTAATTGTTTTTAGTTCTTCACTCTTAAAGTCAAAATAAGTAGAATGGGTGTAAGACTCCTAGAACACTAAGAAAAAAAAGACTCAAGCAAAATAGATAAGGTAAAAAAAATGACACAAATAATTCAAAAATAGAATTTAAATTGCTTAATGAATAAACACTAGAATTGTAAATGACAAGGACTTTAATAACTGAATTGAAAAGCGAAAATGAAATTGTTGGAAGATAAAGGCATAATTGAAATGTGATGGAGTTTTAAAGTAGAAAATCACTTAGAAACAATTAAGCACAAATAAACCATGCTTTAATTACCACATGATGTAAGTTGATTTTAGATTTACGAATATTTTAGGAGTTTCACTTTGGATTATGATTTTGATTAGCGGAATATGGTGAAACTCAAAGAAGATTGCCACTGGACACAAACTTAACCAAGTGGTTAGGTAAGTGTGAGTATTTTCTTCTATAGAGCAAAGAGAAAAACACAAGATTAAGGTGAAGATGATGATTGTGAAATTTAAGGAACAAAAAGACAATAACGAATGAGCAATGACCGAAATAAAAAGAAAGGAAATGGAAAGGGTTGTAAGGAATAAAAGGGAAAGGATGAAAAGAAAGAAAGCTTATGAAGGAGATGGCAGTGGAGATGGCAGTGGAGATAGCATCAAGCCACTTGGAATGGTGGGAGGTTCCAAGATGAGTGGTGAAGAGTCGCCACTTGGAGTATGCTCTCTCAAGATAAGACCCAAAACTTTAAGTTACTCACAAATCACTCAAGCAGAGTTTTCTTACTATAAATGTGTCAATACAAGAGGCAAGACACTCTATTTATAAGAGAGAGTGCCTTGGGAAACAAGAGGGAGAGAGGGGGAAGGGGGCGGCATTTCCAAGGCTTCTAGAAGCTAGGTTAAGCCTTGGAATGCCGCACTATTTATGAGTGCTTCCAAAAGGTAGGTTAACTTTAAAACCTAAGGAGACACATGGAGTGAAAGATGGGCTTGGCACAAGCCCAATTTATATTAAGTACACCCTAATCTACTGACATTAAAAATAATGAAACCAGTTGATGCTCAACTCCAATTATGTAGATTTGCTCCTAGTAATGCTCTAAGGAATAATAGGCTTTGAAGCACTAGCTATGTATTGATCCTGACCTAGCCTTGGGTCCTGTGTCATGCTCTTGGTCATCCTTCTGAAGGTTGGGCTAGCTCAGTGGTTGCTCTATCTCTCAAGGTTCCATCACATACCCAACTAGCTGCCTTGTATTTGCATAACTAGCATCTTCCAACTACTCTTACAAGTAGGTCAAAGTAGCTCCCGCCCATGAGTATCCCTAGTGTGCCTCAAATTTATGAAGAATCCCATGTAAGACACACTAACTGATGTAACACTCTTATCTGCAAAGATGGTGCAACCAAAGAGGTGGAACAAATATGCTCTAGCAACCACTGTCCATTGTCTATTGTTGTATGTATGCATCCTCATAGACCACCCTTGACCAACTTAAATGACGTGACCACCCCGACAATGCGTTGTCTCAACATCTACTGCTCCACGATAAACACTAAGTGACTTTACCAGCAAATATGTTGCCACAACAACATCTAAGCTCAGGTAGGTGTAGAGTTTCTCGATAATCGGGAAATGCAACAAATTTTACACATCATCCAATGTGATGGTCAACTCCCTCCAGGATAATTCATCCTCCATATTGGGTTGGGCTTCACCTTCCACGTGGGGTTGGGCTTCTTCAGGTCCATGTTCAATATGTTGTCCATCTTCATCACCGCATATTCTTCTTCTAACCAATGTTGTTGATCGTACACGGTTTTCCTATATACCTCCTCCCTTAGTTCTCACCATGTTTATTTGCACATACATCATTCCAACTAACACAAAACACTTTATTACACAAAATCAGGCCCTCATTCAAAACAGTGTTTCTGGAATAGGATTTCCATAAATGCTTTCCAAAATGGCCTTTTCAGAATAGGATTATGGAATTCCAAATATGGAAGCCTATTCCAGAAAGTTCATTCTAAAAAGCAGTTCCATAAAGCCTATTCCAGAAACATGTTACAAAATTCCATTTCCATAATTCAAATTGTATGCACTCTTCCAATGCCTTCCGAATTTACCATTTCTAGAAAAATTCCAGATTAGGGATTCCAAAAGTAAAAAAAAAAACAACTAAACCTTACCTTTCTTCTCCGATGAAAAGTGGCTCCAAGCCCTCCCACCAACCATCGAAAAGCAATCAAAATCCATAGAAGTTTGTGTATGTCCATTGAAAGTGCACCATAATCACAAAGAATGCTCACTAGAACAATGTGAAGAAAAGATGCAGAGAAGAGGGAGGGAAGCGTTGCATAAGGGTTTATTTAAAATCTCCCAAGGCTATTTTTGTCATTTCATGTTTTTGATGGGTGCAGGAAGAAAAATATTGGGGTGTAGATCCAAGTACAAAATATTTAACTTATGAGCTTTTGGCCCAGAAGATGTTGAGCGGATTTGGCCAACAATATTGTGGTTTCTCTTTAGGGGCTTTCTTCCTATACCTCATGGGGATGGTGCAATTACCATTGTATCCTTAATAAAAAAAACCTTTGTTCTTTTTCTCTGCTTTGTCCATGATGCACCACAAGTAATTCTTGATGGAGCGGTTAACCCAGTGAGACATGACATGTTTGATAGTGCGTGTGATAAACTTGATAGTGGCGATTTTGCACTGCATGAGCTAGGTGTCGTTGTCGTTGTTGAAGATGCGTGATCGAGGAGGTCATGAAAGGGGGTGTGCGAAAGACATGCTCGAGGTTCTTGGAATGGCATGTAATGGTGCAGAACCCTTGCCTGGGAGCCAAGAAGAGGATGGGGATGATAAAATTCAAATGTCAGGGCTTAATCCTCCCATAAGTCTTTTCATTGGATTTGAGACTAAGAAGTGAGTCATAGACATCTGCAAAGTTATCAAGCCCCCAAATCCAGAATACATTCCAATTTGAAATATAACATTTACATTTTGGATTGTGTAATCCAGAATACAAATTTTATATTGTATTTTGGATTATACAATATTGAATATAAAATATGTATTATGGATTATGCATTTTGGAATGTAACTTTCCATTTTGAATTTAAAAATACCTTTTAGATTGTACCGTCTAACATGATACATTATGGATTGTAGAAGGTAATTTTAGATCCAAAAACACCTTACAGACTGTATAATCTAGAATGCATTACAATATGGAAGTTTTTTTAGAATTGAGAATTAGTTTTTGGATTGTACAATCCAGAACATATTCAAGGATCTAGAAAAGTATTCCAGATAGTGAAATATGGAATATAAGATTCTATTGTGGATTGTACAATCCAAAATACAATTTGTATTTCATACTGCATAATCAAGAATGCATAAAATCCAATTTTTTATATTTTAGATTCTCTAATTCATAAAGTTTTCAAATTATAGAAATGGTAATGCGGGACAGGCACTATGGGCTAGCGTGCAACCCGTTAAGAAAAAACGCGATGCATACTACCTATTTCAACTTGCTGACACGTTTAGGTCTACCCTGCATAACCTGTAGTTCGCCCCTCAATTCCTAATTCATAACACTTTCATGAAATTCGATAATAATTTTTTAATATTTAATAGTATTTTTTTTGTCTTTCTAAAAAACATAGATTGTTTAGATTTCAATACTCATTAAATGCAATAGTCAAATCTTAGTCTTTTCTATAATAAAAGTTAAATATAATATTATATATATATTATTTTATATTATAATAATAATCATGTCTCTTCAGGTATTACCTTAAAAAAAATTAATAAAATATTTTATTAGTCAATTTATAATCCAAATTTTATTGAAAAAAAAAGTATCATAATAATTTTTAACTCATATCTTATTACGCATGTGTCATAAAAATAATAATGTAAGACCATTTATCTAATTCATCTAAAGAAGAAAATAAACTAATTTAATAAAAAAAATTACATTTCATTAATTTATAAAAATAATTTTCTATGTAAAGTGATCCATACATCCATAAAATAAAATCAACTCACATTTATCATGCATGACCAATAAGTTCAATGCAAGACCGAAAATATAGATGTGGAACATTGTCATTCCACCTAGATTCCTCAATCCAAAATAAAAATAATAAAAAAACGATTTGGGTATTTTTGGGATTTACATAATTGTGGCTTGAAGTAAGAAATTCCCTTCTATTCGTCACCTTCTATATTCCTTCTTCTCATTTGGGAGGGTGCGATCGAAGAAGCAAAGCAAATAATCAGTGTTCAGAGTTAGATTTCGCGATTCTGCAAACCATGGATGCTAGCGAGTTGCCCAGCATAAAAAAGTGGATTGTGATGTATCCTGTGTACATCAACTCCAAAAAAACGATGGCAGAAGGAAGACGCATCGCGGTCGCCAATGCTTGCGAAAACCCTACTTGTGCTGAAATCGGTGATTGCTGTAGCTATCTCAAGCTTCCTTTTGCAATTGAGGTTCGTTAATTTTGTATTTTTTACTCATCTCTGTTTAACCACTGCGAAATTTATTAATGCATAGAAAATTGCAGATAGACAAGGCGTACCCTCGCGATTTCATGCAAAGAGGGCGCGTGAGGGTGTTGCTGAAGAAGGAGGATGGGACACTCAATAATCCCTCCATTGCGTCAAGTAAGATTTAATATTTCACCCCGTATTAAAAAGCATTCTCAAATATGAAGAAGCATATATCATATAATCATAGTCTCTATTCATTCATCTTTATATGTATTCCATGTCTTTTACATCCTTAAATATGATTACTAGCGTTATGAACTGTTAGCTGTTGCTTATATTAGAACTACAGAAATATACTCACCTCGAAGCATTAAAATTTGATAGTTTTTTTATGAATAGTACAAGAAAAAGCAAAGTTCTTGAACTTGTAATAATTCAGTTTAGTTTTTTAATTAGAATTAGTTTTTTAAACTTATGAACAGTTTAGTTCAATTTAGGATTGAAAATAAATGGTTCAGTTTAGTTTTTTAGAACTAGTTTTTAGTTCACTTTATTCCATTTAGTTTTTCCTCTTGAACTAAGCTACGAACAGCCCTAATAGTACAACAAATGCATAATGCCATCTAAAATGAAATGGTGTCAGTACTCCACCTTCTCACAGAATATACCAAATGATAATTAACCAGCACATAAAAGTCGATGGTTGTGAAAAACCCTGCCCTGCTAGCAGCTAGAATCGCATGCCCTGAAAGAAAGAATTTAAATCTAGAGAAAAAATTTCTCCTTTCAAACAAATTTGTAAAATTGTATTGTTGGTTTAGTCTGCAAGCTTATTCACCAAGGCGTTGCCCAATTGTGCACATATTTGTTTCGTGAATTACAAGGCAAACTCACAAGTGATTGATCATTTTGTAACACCCAGCAAGAACTGCTTATGCTTGTTTGTTACCGATCACTGGACTTCTATTTTATATTAATATTAGACCTAAAATCCGGATTAGATAAGGTGGTAAATCATATAAAAGTTGTTAATGATATATGATATTAATGATAAAGTCGAAGTTGGTTAATTATGGGGCAGTTGATGGACCAATAATTAGCTCGACTAAGGTATGGAGGGCCTATTCTAGGAAGAACAAATGAGTCATGAAGGAGTGAGTGAGCAGAATATTGTCAAAATTGCAAGTATACTTGCAAAATCGTATCCTGCAAGTAAATGAGAAAACATCGAGCTTATGTGCACAACAGATCAGAAAAATCACAAATCATTGGGAGATCATGCTTTTGCTTGGGAAATCGGCAGATCATGCACCATGTTAATCCAATTGTGCAGGCTGGGATTTGGGTTTAAAACATTAAAAAAGATGACCCTCTTTTCCCCTAGGTTTCCAATCACAAATAAGAAACAAACAACTCTACTAGACTACACTCATGATTGATGACACCCCATCACCATTGTCATTTTGGTCATCACAACATTCACATTGTTGTCGTTGATGCTTGCATCACCGTCGACAAGGTTCACGTTACCATCTCTAACACTCGATAAAAATCATCAACACTACCTTCGTCTTCAACTCTACTTTGTTCTGTAGTTTTTCTTTTGTTCTTTCTGCCATGTAGACTTGGAGAGTGTTTTGTTATGGTTAGAATTTGAAGAAAAAAAATGGCATTAGAGTGGTTAAAGTCATTCATCTAGTAGAGGAAGTGGTATTGGATCAAGGATTGATGCTTCGTGGAGTCATTGCATTTCAATTGATGGGAACGCAAGAAATGTGAAGTGTAAATATTGTGAGAAAGTATTAACATGAGGAATTTATCAATGGAAACATCATTTAGTTGGAACTTCAAATGATATCGGAGCATGTGTAGTAGTTCTTGAAGATGTTAAAAAATTAATGTTGGGTGTTGTTTATCAACCATAGCAAAATTTGATTAAAAAGCCAAAATTCAAAGAATTTGAAGGGGGGAGTAGTATGGGTGATATAAAGGATGGTGGAAAGACTAAGGCAGGAAGAAGAGAGTTATACTTCATCAAGTATTGTCAAGCAAAGGGTAGTGAGCATTCAAGGTACTACAATGACATTTTCAAAAAAAGTATAGCAAAGAGTAAAGAGTTCAAAAGGATGTTTGAGTTCGTTGTCAAACATGGTACTGAAATTAAGCCACCATCACATCAAGAAATTAGGGTGAATTATTTGAAGCAATTGATTGAGGATCAATCAACTTTTGGAAGAACTTAAACACTTTTGGAAGAAAAATGGATGCACAATAATGATAGATGGATGGATCGATAATATGTGGTAATTAAGGGGACTATCCTTTTGAAGTCTATTTATGTTTTTCCCATTATGTAAGACAACTATTTTTTTTTCAAGATGATAGATGATGTTGTTGAGGAGGTTGGGGGAAGAGAATGTGATCCAAATTGTAACTTATAGTGCAATAAAAATTACAAGGACGCAAAAAGGAGTTATATTGGACATTTTGTGCAACTCATTGTATTGATTTAATGTTGGAAAATTTCGAGAAGAAAGTACACTCCATCAAGAGACAATAACAAGTGGTAAAAAAGTTCACAACCTGCATCTGTTCAAGAACTAGTCTTATTTCTTACTGCACAAATTTGCTAAAGGAATAGATTTGGCATGACCAACCAACACTTGTTTTGCTACTTATTTGACTTTGGGATAGTTGAATGTAAATAAGGGATCACGTATTAGGATGTTCACATCGTAGGAGTGACAATCTAGTCAATGTGTATAAACTAGAGATGGAGCGCTTGTAGAAATTTGATATTGGGTAATAGATTTTGGAAAAATATTTTGAATTGCATGAGGGGTGCTTTTCCCCAGGTGTTGTGCATGGTGGATTCAGATGAGAAGCCAACCATGGGATTTATTTATGAGCAAATGGATAGTGCTATAGAGAAGATACTAAGACTCTTCAATGGAGTTACTAAAAGTTAATAATAGCTAGTTACTTTTCACTTGCTTGATTTTCTAATTTACTAAAGGTTTCCTATTAGAGTATTGAGTTTGACTTGTTGTTGGTCCAGTTGTGAGCGAAATTGGAGTGACTTTTAGAGTGTAGGAATTTGAGTTTATGAAATTGATTTTATAATCATTTATCTATACCACCTAGTAGGCTTGTATGTGTTAATTAATTTTATAATTATTTAGGTCCACAATAAGAAAATAAATCGTTTATTGTTTAGGACAATGAGAAAAAATGACTATAACACTGGTGATCTTGCTTTTGTTGATGAATGAATTGTGGAGGAGAATGAAGCAAATTCAGATTAGCTGAAGTTGGAGAAGAAGTTAATGGTGCTGCACCTATGGATAATTTGGAGGTTCCTCCAATTGCTTATAATGGTGTACGTGGAGGAGTGATGAAGATGAAGATCACGTAGAGGAGAATGACTATCCTGATTTTAATATGAATGATTTCCTTGGATAGTTTGTTTATGTTAAATAATTATGAATTTGTTAGTTATTACGAGTAATCTTATGACATGTGATCCTATCCTTAGTTGTGCTATGTATGAGATCTTAATATTTATGATTTATTTTCATATTCTTGCAACTCGAGTTACAAACTTATGGCCCCCATCGGATCCTCCAGCGATCCTTGAGTTTGACATTATTGAGTGGGCGAGCTGGCAGAAGTTAAGGAGCCCTATGTTCTCGTTTAAGTCTATTTCATATTCTAAGTTTCCTTATCCAATCTCTGTTAACTGCTATTACTGCTTCATTTCTGGTTTTACTGTTTTTGGATGATGTTAATGAATAATG
>Ga0123342_1010932_pt1 | contig 10182 bp, 6 predicted proteins | sample Turbeawhitnodule_FD_89960 | JGI IMG/M metagenome (GOLD analysis project Ga0123342, IMG submission 89960) | Root nodule microbial communities of legume samples collected from Mexico - Turtle bean Mexico white nodule | ecosystem: Host-associated > Plants > Roots > Nodule | place: Mexico: Nepantla...
ACTTTTATGTTGTAGGATTTAATTTTTTATTTTCTTCATTCTTAAAAAAAAATTAAACTAAACATTTTTAATTTTTTTTTTTTAAAAACTCATTTTTTTTATTCATTAATTTTTTTTTTATCTATTTTAAACATTAAACATTTTTATTTTTTTTTTCATTTTAAATTAAAATTATAAAAAAAAATTAATTTATTATTTATTTATTTATTTTTTGAAATGGTACTAGATAGAGAAATAAATAAAAAATGCTAGATGAAAAAATAAAAGTGTAAATATATATATAAAAAAAAATTAAAATGAAAATTTTAGCCCGTCTTATTATGAGTGATCCTGGTACTCTTATTTTTCATGGGTGAACAGTTTTATCAACCAATTCTTAAAATCTTCTATAATAATGTTTGAGGAGCTACTTTACGTAGATTTTTTTAGCTAATAGTAATATATAATTATAAGTTATTTTAGTAGTTTAAAGTATTGGTAAAGAATCATTTCTAATTTAAATATTGTCCCACTAATCACATCCTAAATTATTTTGGCTCCGCCATCCATGTTCAGCGCTGTCAATAATATTATTAAGTGATAAATATTATTTTCTTACAGTACTTAATACGTTATTAAAAATAAAAACACAATCTTACTAGAACAAAATCAAATTTATAAATCTTATCCTAACTTATTTCAAAGCTTCTTGAATTAGGAAAATTTAAACTAAATTTTAAATATTATATAAACTCAAAGAAAACATATTCAACTCTTTAAAAGGATTAAAAATTGAATTTTAAAAACGAAGAGCAAAATAAATCTATCTGTGTCACGGTAGCCGCACAAGCGATCTGAAATGTTACAGACGTCGAATTGACTAGACATAGATAGTTACGTGACCAACAATTTCTATTTTTTCTTTTTAACAAAAAATAAATTTTAGGCAAGAAAGTTAGAACAAGCATGTTTTCTTTTAGAAATATTTTTTAATTTATAATTTAAATGTTGAAATGAAAAGATCTCATTGAAAAAAAAAATCTAAACATGATTTTATTTAAATTTAGTGAAATGCTGGGGTTAAATCCCAACTTAATTGTAACAGATAGAGAATTTGATTAAAACAACCGAATAAAAATAAATGTAGTGCCAAAGGAGAAAAGAAAATCCATTACGTATCTCAAACGTGCTTATCATGACAAATAAATAATGTTTGAATAGAAAACAAAACAAAATCGACATTGTTCTTTTTTTTTCTTCTTCTTCAATTTGATAAATTATAAATTTCTGTCAGTTAATACACACTTGCTGATTTTTTCTGACACGATTGTGAAATGCGTGGTTCGATAATATTTAGGTTTTCAACGGATTCTTCAATTTTCAATTTTCGATTGAATAGTATATAGTAACAAAATATCTTCCAAATTTTAGCTGTTTTTAAAAAAAAAATCCAAATCAGACCCTTTTATAGGCTGGTCACGTAATCAATAATTTAAACAAAAGGGCCACGTAATTAATAATTTAAACAAAACACATCAAATCATCACCAATTAATCGGTCATTACAAAAGCGTGGGGGAGAAGCAATGTATAATTCATACGACTGTTTGGCATTCAGATTTTTAAACAAAAATAAATCAAGTAAATTATTTTGAACATCAAACAATAAAGAAGTAAATATTCAATTTTATTTTTCTTTCTCAACTTATTTCTACTCTAGTTTTCTTCTGTTTATTTCTTTCTATTCAACCAAACACAATCTTAACTTTGGTTCGGAATCGTGAGAAGAAGAACATAAACATATTTATAGCAGAAAGTAAGTGTATTAGAATGTGGTTATTAGGTAGATTAATATATTCTTTGAATAGCACATATATTAATTAAAATGCATGGGTGCAATCGTGGCTACTCCATAGTGGATCAATAGCAGAGCCGATTCAATGTGCGTGACACCAAGTAGAATAATATAAAATTTGGGGTGTCTTCATTCTATTTGACTTTATAATTAATAATCACAATTAATAATTGATTGTCTCTTTTAAGATATTTTAATTTTTATCAAATATTAAATCTTCGTTCTTTATTTGGGTAAACTCCCTATCTAGCACCATTTACACTTTTATTTTCCTAACTAGCATCCTTTTGATTTTATTTCTCTATCTAGCACCTTTTTGTTTTTATTTGCCTATCTAACACCCTTTTATTTTTCATTTCCCTATCTAGTACCATTTCAAAAATAAATAAAATATTATTTTTTTTATAATTTTAATTTTTAAATATATTAAAAAATAAGTATTTTTAATGTTTAAAATGTTAGAAATATAATTAATAATTAAAAAAATGAATTTTTATAAAAAAAAAAAAAAAAATAAAATGTTTAACTTAATTTTTTAAAAATAAAAAAAATAAAAAATTAAACTCTACGATAACATAAAAGTTGAATCTATAAATATAAATTAGTAAATCATTAATAAAAAAATTGTTTTCACATGAATTATTTTAAAACTCATAATAAATGGAAGAATATATATAATTATAAAAATAAAGCTTCTCTCGTACAGCTAAGTCTTAGTTAAAATATGGTGTGATTTTGAGAAAATCGAAGCAAACCAAGTTTCCCCGACAGGTTGATGGAAACCGTACTCATCCGAAACAAACTGTCCAACGTGTGCAGTCCTATTCTTTGAACTGTGCTCTTTAAAACACTTAGCTTCATTCAACTGTGAGTTTTCACATTCTGAATGAAGATCTGAAAAGAGTGTATACAAAGCTTTCAGTTTGAGTTGAAGTGTTTGAGTTTGGATTTTGGATTGTTTTTTCTCAGACGAGATTAAAAAGAGAAAAAATGATGGAGGTTGTGATTGTTGCACTTGCGGCTACAATTGGGAATCTTCTGATGGGATGGGATAGTTCAACTATTGCAGGTCTGTATTGGACAGTATATTTTTGCATTTCTTCTTTCTCTCTAATTATGTTGAGTCTAGTGATTTTTCAGTAGTGCATGTGTGTTTCACTGAAATTCTCAATGTCATGTATGAATTATGATAAAAATGAATGGCAATAATGTGTTCTCTCATATACGGTTTTTATTCTAGTGTTATTGTGACTTGGGAGCATGAAGCTAAAAATGATTACCCTAATTTTGAAGTAATTAGAATAGGAATTGCAAAAGGGTGTGCTAGATTTCATTACTTAAATTGAACAAACATGTCGGTACTTTCTTGCAGCTGGTATGACTTACATCAAGAAGGACTTCATTTTAGATGCGACAATTGAAGGGCTAATTGTGTCCATGTCGTTTATAACCGGTACTGTTGTGACAATATTCTCTGGGGCAGTGTCTGATATGGTTGGAAGACGCCCTATGCTGATAACATCTTCTGTTATGTTTTTCCTAAGTGGTTTGATAATGTTTTGGGCTCCTAATGTTGCTGTTATTCTGGTAGCGAGGATAGTGAATGGGGTTGCCATTGCTCTGGCTGTTACTCTTAATCCTCTCTACATATCTGAGGTAGCACCGGCCGATATCAGAGGCCAATTGAACACTTTTACTCAGTTTGCTTGCTCTGGTGGAATGTTGTTGGCTTACATTATGGTGTTCTCAATGTCCTTGACTGACTCACCAAGTTGGAGACTCATGCTTGGAGTTATTTCAATTCCTGCTGTTGCCTACATTTTACTCGCTGTGTTTTACCTGCCTGAGTCTCCAAGATGGCTTGTGAGCAAAGGCCGGCTACTTGAGGCTGAAAGAGTTCTGAAAAGGCTTCGCGGCACAGATGATGTTTCAGGTGACGCTGAATTTCCGCTTAGTGTTAGTGTTTTATTCATTGAACTGAATCATCATTTTGTTTGTATTGATTAGAGTTAACTTTGATGTGTAGGGGAATTGGCGTCGCTGGCTGAGGGTCTCAGCCCTGGGGGTGAAGCCACTTCCATAGAAGAGTATGTAGTTGCCCCAGCCAGCGAGATTCTTGTTAACCAGGAAGCAGGGAAAGATTATATAAAATTATATGGTCCCAATGAGGGGGTTACAATGGTTGCTCAACCAGTGAATGGACAGGGTAGTTTTATATCCCGTAGTATGTTGTCTCAGCAAGGAAGCTTTGGAGCTCTCACAAGTACTGGTCTTAAGGATCCTATTGTCACTCTCTTCGGAAGTATGCATGAGCATACTCTCCCTGAGAGTGGAGGTTCACGCAGCATGCTAATTCATAATGCCAACAGTATCTTTAGCATGGGAGAACCAGAGTCCAGTCCCTTTGGTACCAGTGACAACCTGCATGCGCCGCTGATGTCATTTCAAGGGGGTGGTGGTGAAAGGGCTTACGAATCCAAGGACATGTTGGGTATGAGGAGCAATAGCAGCCTGAGAAGCAATAGTAGTTTGGCTCATGGGAGTGCGGTTGAAACTCCTAAAAATACAAACATTGGTGGAGGTTGGCAGTTGGTTTATAAATCAGCTGATGGTGTTGGGGGTGGGAAAAGAGAAGGGCTCCAAAGGGTTTATTTGCATGCAGAACCTTCCGCAGTATCTCACTCTCAGCATGTTTCATCATTTGTTTCAACTTCTGGCTATGACATACCAATAGATGGTGGTGAAGCGTATCAAGCTGCTGCTCTTGTCAGTCAGTCAGTTCTAGGAACTCATGATTTGTTGCATCTGCCAGAAGTTGCTGCAAAAGGCTCAAAATGGAGAGCTCTGCTAGAACCAGGAGTCAAGCGTGCATTAGTTGTTGGCATAGGACTTCAAGTTCTTCAACAGGTACAATTAGTAAGAATTGTAGTAGCATTACCTTACTTGACTATGTTGTAATGATTGATATACTATGCATTTCATTTCATCTTAAAATTGAATGGTTAGTGGCTTTAGATTTATGCCATGAAAACCAGTACCCACGACGAAGTTATTCTTTGCCCTCTGTTGTATTATATTTTACCTGTCTCGACATCATCAAGGTGGAGGATTAATAATCGTGAGGATAAATCAATTTCAGGTTTAGTTCAGTTTGATTTGATCATATCACTATTAGAAGTCTTCTTTGAATGAATTATTGTTCCCACTTTATTTCTAGGTGTTGAGGTGTATCCTAATATCTTATCGTATCTTTTAACATACAAAATCCATTCTTACTTTGAAGTTGCTCTACACAATAATGTCTTGAGGATCTTAGGAGTAGTTCGGTTTAAGAAAACGTTTCCTGCTATCATTTTGTGTTGCAAATCTTTTGAAAACATAAACAAAATGAATTCACCTTGTGAATTTTTTGCTAACTATTATTGAAAGCAGGAAATAGAAATAGAAAATGTTTTCTCAAACTAAGCAAACCTTTAGTTGTTTGCACTATTAGTATTCTCTCCTTTCCTTTTCCTCATCTCATCTTTCTAACAATTTTGACGAAATTACTGGATATATAGTAAGTACATAATGCTTTTAGGAGTTCTTTTCCTAGAAATTTTAAATTAGTTGAAGGGCATTCACTATGAAGACCTGCACATACACTTTGGCTTCCTTTGTGATTCTGAAAATATAATATGCATTGCAGGCTGCTGGCATAAATGGGTTTCTGTACTATGCTCCCCAGATTCTTGAGCAGGCAGAAATAGGAGCTCTTTTATCAAATTTGGGCCTTAGTTCAGCATCTGCATCTTTTCTTGTAAATATCATTACAACATTCTGTATGCTTCCTTGTATAGCTCTTGCAATAAGACTCATGGACATTTCTGGCAGGAGGTATGTTTAATCTATGACTTGGCTTAAATTTCATGTTGATATTGTCTCTGTTTCATGTGTTTCCGTAGCCATATCACAGCATTGTAATCACCACAATATCGTTCAATTTCTACAGTCACAATTGTTTCATGCTTCTTTTTGCTACACTGTCATACTATACTGCTGTCGTTGGTATTTGACAGGATTGCTTTTTTTTAATGTAGACAGTGTCCTATTAGTGCAATATTTGCGTAAATGTTGGTCTCTGCAAAATTCTGTCATGAACTTGTCTATGCATAGCTATCTATCTCATAAAACAAAAGATGGAGTGAAACGCAGAAATTGGTGACAATAATGTATTTTCTGATGGCAGGTCAATCATGCTGTATACAGTACCCATTTTGATAGTTTGTCTCCTGGCACTAATAATCAAGCAGTTCTTGGAACTAAATTCTGTCATCAATGCTGCAATCACTTCTATTAGTGTTGTGGTTTATGAAAGCGTCTTCTGCATGGGCATTGGCGTTATTCCAAACATCATATGTGCTGAAATCTTTCCAACAAGTGTTCGTGGAATCTGCATTTCCCTGACTTCTCTCACATATTGGGGTTGTACCTTGATTATCACCTTAATATTCCCCACCTTGCTCCAGCTTCTCGGTCTCCCTGGTGTCTTTGGATTATTTGTTGTTGGCTGCATCATTTCATGGATATTTGTCTACGTGAAAGTTCCTGAAACAAAAGGCATGCCTTTAGAAGTTATTACTGAATTTTTTGCTATTGGTGCAAAGCCTGGTACTGATCCTGCAGCAATTGGAATCAAATAGCTGACCCCTTCGTGTATATTGAGATGATGATCATCACAAGTTTATAAGTTCAGTTGGTTTTGATTCCTCCTTAAACGAATTCAGAAGATTTGGTTGAAAATTTAAACTCTTTGGCTTTAGAATATGGCAGCAGCAACTTCCATTTTTTTGCTTTTGGGAGAAAAAGATGAGTATTATATAGTAATTTATTTATACATATTATGATTAATATTTAAAATATTCCTTGTATTCTTTTATCTTTCTTTCCTTAGCATTTGCCATTAGACTTTTAGCCTTGCTTTGCAGCAGGTGCTGGGAGATCTAGTGATATTTGAGGTCTGAAAGGTCATCAGTATAATGGTTGTGTTTCTACAATGATATGCATCTATGGCTCATATGTAAATTTCTGACCTAAAATCACTACTACCACCCTTTAGTTCCCCACCTTCTAAAAGAATCCCTTAAAAAGATAAACGAAAAGAGAAACACTTTCTTTATGTTCTAACCAGACTCTATCAAGAACACTGTGCTTGACAGAATCTCAACATCCATTAAGCATAGCCTTCAATAATTCCAACCACTGTTAAGAAAACTATGAATGGAAGCATAAACTCTTCATAAACACCGATTCGAAAAAAATCTTCACAAACTAAAATTAATTTTAAAAGGTGATTTCATATTAACTTGTTCAAAAAACTCTAATGTAGATTATAGAACAATTATTGGTTTCTATCCTCATTTTTTTTTTCATTAGGTATTTATAATGAAACTAGTAAAGAAATCCTTAATAATTGCAACAAGCAATATGTGAAAGCAAAGTCAAGTCAGTGTCACCATTGAAATATCACTTCTCGCAAGCCACCAACTTAACCGACCAAAGTCTTCAAATTAAATCTCAGCAGCCATGAGTAAAATTTCCACGAGACAGCATGGCTATAAATTATTGAATCTGTTGGTTGAGACAACATCACTGGTGTTGATCGTGTGAGTCGGCATTGATGTCCCTTTCCCTTATGCGTCTGTCTACATTACCCCTAATTCTAGCAAGTTACAATCAAAATCAGTTAAGCAGTGAAGTGCATTGATCATAAGTTGCAAGACAACTCATCTATATATTACAAAATATTCTTATATCTAGTTGAAACACATTCTATTCATAAAAGTTATTATTTGCTCAAGTTTTAAGGTCAAAAGCAGAACATTATAGACCAAGTTCTTCAAAATCCATATCTACCTGTTGAGTAACTTTCTTAAACAAACACAGTGGTTCTTGAAAAATATATTTCAAACAAGATAGGTTACTGTACGGGAAAAGAAGCAGAGTATCCTTTTACATCCTTATTTAGAAAATCCAATGAGTTTGATCTGCCAAAATACTTCAGTTCTTTTGCACCCTAACACAAACACATTCCCTAGGGAAAGGGATTAAGATAAACTCTAGGGATTAAGATAAACTTTGATTCCAGATGTCTACATCGTATATTAAAATTTTGAGTTTATTTCACCAGTACTCAACTTTGATTAAAACTAATTGGACACACGTCTACACCAATATCAATATCATCAAAAAAATTAAAAAAAAAAATACTTGCTCGTAAGTTAGTATCTTCACATATCTCCTTTATTTATTTTTTTCCATTTTGCTTTAAATTATATGAGACAAGACAGATATAAGTATCCACGGGTTAATTTTCATATGAACAAAGAATTTCACTTCATGAGGTTTGATTTTTCCTAAACGTGTAAGTTGGTAAGAGGAGTTTAAGGACGATTAAATGGTAAGATTAACTCTTATTCTCATACGAATAATATAGTTTGGTTGGTATTTTTTGTAAATTTTTCAATATCCATTAATTGTTATGCGATTTTTTTTAGAACATATAGAGTATGGGATATTTGCAACAAACGCAAAGGGCCGGCCCAACAGGCAATGGAGTGGCCTGCTTCGTGTACTTGGGAGTTTCTTCCTGCTTTCTTACATTTTTCTTCCTGCATTCCTATATTCTTTAAAATATCAAAATTATCTTTTCACAATTTTATAGGATTTTGGAATAGGAGTTCTGTAAGAAAAAAATGTTTTCGGAATAGGGATTCCATAAACAAAGAGTGTTTTCAGAATAGAAAATCCGAAAATTCTAGAATATCCTTTCTGAAATACATTTTTTTTTGAATTGGTAAATCCATAATTAATAAAATGTGTTTCGAAAATATTTTGAAAAAAACAATTCAGAAGTCATTTTTAAAAGGCGTAAAATAGTTTTCTTAAAAATGACGGAGTGTAATAAAAAATTTGTTAGGATGCAGGAAGAAATACTCTATATGTACTTTTGTGTACACCATTTGTGTTTTAGTATGTTTCATAAATTTTCTTGGTTGATTACTTTCTGGACTCCATTGTTTTTTCCTGCAGTATCATGGGTGTTAAAAATATCTATAATATCCCAAATCTTAAACCGTAAATTCTAAAATATATTTTTAGAGTACATAATTTATAATATATTTTGAGATTTTGTAATTTAAAAGTATAATACACGAGGTATGTTCAGAATACACAATCTTAAAATATATTTTAAATTTTATAATTCAGAATACATTTAAGATTGTGTGATAAGACTAATTTTCAAATATATAAATATATTGTAAATTGTAGACTAAAAAAAGAATTGGATTGTTTTGAATAATCTGGACATTTTTTTATATTTATGAAAATGTAAAAAAGAAAAGGATGAAGTTGCTAAAGCTAATATTCATTTTTTTTGTATTACCTTTTAAGCTGGGTATTTGGACAAAAATTCAAGAATCACATATGTAACTCGTGTGGGTGTGAGTTTGAATTTTTAATGTGAATTATTTATACCTGCAGAACTTGAATGTTAAACGAGTTTTAATCATGGACTTTGTGGGTACCTGCTACCAGCATTACTAAGTTTAATTCAACTTAATTTTTTTTTATTTCTATTCATTATGCATTATTTAATCAATTTAGGAAATTATTATTAAGTAAATAGATACTAAAAATGTAACATCCTATATTTTCCCACGTCTAAAAATTATAATTTGTATAAAATATTAAAATGAATATATAAATATAATACAAAAATGTTCACAACTCCTTCTTAAAATGTTTCAAACCATATCACGCTTAATAAGACTTTAAATATTTGCAAAATAATTAAAAAAAATGTTTAAAAGAAAATAAAATTCATCATCCAGCTTCTCACTGAGAAGTTTTATCTCCTGTAACATTATCTGCTTTCGTGTAAATACACGATCATCACAGATAAAGAAACAACACAAACAAATAACATGGTAAGCTAGCTATATAAAAAAAAATTCTATATAATTTCAATTTGAAATTAATAAACATAAATCATCTAGTCTCGTACAAATTCTCAAATAATCAAGTGTCTATTAAAATTCAATATTCATCTTTCACATGTCAGACTTCCGTTGACTCATATCACATAGACACTTAACTTTACTTCCAGAAAACTCGTGTGTTGACTTAGATTCAGATATCTGCATCTGTCATACTATATCACTGTGAAATCCACACAGCTATGCACATAAATAATCTCAATATCATCTCTCTCCTAGTATGACAGGGTTAACTCATATAACAGGTCAAGTTAGTTATCTTTCAAACAACTTACCCATTCATATGAACCTCCTTCGACTCTCACCACCT
>Ga0123342_1010933_pt1 | contig 10182 bp, 7 predicted proteins | sample Turbeawhitnodule_FD_89960 | JGI IMG/M metagenome (GOLD analysis project Ga0123342, IMG submission 89960) | Root nodule microbial communities of legume samples collected from Mexico - Turtle bean Mexico white nodule | ecosystem: Host-associated > Plants > Roots > Nodule | place: Mexico: Nepantla...
GGGGGGGGGGGGGGGGGGGGGGGGGGGGGGGGGGTTCAACTTTATTGGCTGAGAATTGTTCCTTAAACACCCTGTAGAATTCTTGAAACAAGGTAATTTATCCGTCTGAAACTTCGCTAAACCATTGAAGGGTTGTCCCTGTGAATGTGCCCATGAACATTTTACACCACACAACATCCGACCCCTTGGAGATTATCATTTAGGCCTTGAATGCCTTTAGATGGTGATGCAATCCAAGTTATTGATTGTGGAGTTGAATGGAGCAAGGTAGTGGAAGGACTTGAAGAGAGAAACACCGAATGGCAATGAAGGTGCTAGGGTTCGGTGGTTGAAGGTGCAAGGAAGGGGAAGGAGGTTTGGCCAACCTTCCAAGGTTCACTAGGCCAAAAGAGGCTCACTAGCAAAGAGAGATTTAGGAGAAAATGAGCTTCTAATTCAGAATACTTCATTCAATTAATGGAAAATCTGAATACACGAGGTTTATTTGAGGTATGTATAGATGAAGAGGGCGAAAGTAGCTTGCTCCTTAAACTACCATAACCCTAGTTATGCAAGCTTAACTATGGTGAAGTTTGGTGGCTTAATGAGGATTGTGTATGTCCTTTTAAGAGGCTCTAGAGACCCTTACTTGTGTAACAAGTGAGGGTTTCTAGAGTGTCTTTGATTCATCTACAAAATACTCTTAAAAGTAAATGAAAATACATGTCTTATACATGAGTGTTCTATTATTTATACAGACAATAATCTTCTGTGTTTATTCTTGTGTATGAGCTCAGGTCGATATACAGCCCTTGGCCATTTCATACATGGGGAATCGATATCTTAGGACCCTTTCCTTTGGCAATAAGGCAGATGAAGTACCTTGTGGCCGCCATAGAGTACTTCACGAAGTGGATAGAGGCTGAGCTAGTGGCGCAGATCACGACCCACAAGATCTAGCACTTCGTGTGGAAGAACATAGTGTGCCACTTCGGGGTACCGAAGCGTTTGGTGTCTGATAACGACACATAGTTTGCAAGACAACAACTGGGCAAGCTATGCTCAAAAGTTGGAATTAAGCAGATGTTTGCATTAGTCGAGCACCCCCAAACGAATGGGCAGGTCGAGTCTGCCAACAGAGTCTTGCTCAGAGGTCTGAAGAGAAGGCCCGAAAAGGCCAAAGGAACCTGGGCAGAGGAGGTTCCTAGAATTGTGTTGGCTTACCACAACACTCCACAGTCTACGACCAAAGAGACACCCTTCAATTTGGTGTATGGGTCGAACGCGATGATTCTCGTGGAGATCCAAGAGAGCTCGTCACGCTTCCAAAACTTCGTGGCTGAAGAGTCCAACAAAGAGAGAAAGGTGAACCTGGACCTACTGGATGAAGTCAGGGAGGAAGCAAGAATTAAAGCTGAAGCATTAAAGAGAAAGGTGGAGTATAAGCACAGCTCGAAGCTGAAGCCTCGCCAGTTCCAGGTCGTCGACCTGGTGATGCGGAAGGCCCACCCATATCAGCTGGAGAACAAGCTGTCCCCCAAGTGGACTGGTCCTTTCAGAGTGATAGAGGCCCTTGGGAATGGGGCATAGTTCTTACCTGGAATGCGACCAACCTCAAGTTTTACTTCAGTTAAACTTTAGCATTGTACATAGTTCTTAGGGGACGCACTTGTCATTAACGTCTGATTGTGATTTCTAAGTTGTTTTTATAAGTATGCGAGAGATCAATATTTAGGAAACATTCTTAAAAATTTTATATGCGAGAGATGAATATAAATGAATTTTCTAGGGGCATCAATTTTAGTCAAAGAACTCAATATTAACATGCTAATCAAAATACATGAGAGTGAGAAAGATGAAACCTAATCCCTATTTTTCCAATTGAAGCAACTAATTCCTTATTTGTTTTCTTATTGATGAGTGCCACCACAATCACTTCAAAACTATTTTTATTTTTCTAATGTTATATTTAGCAAATTTTATACTAGATAATTCACTATCCTTGTGGGATCGATATCCGTCCTTAGGGACAATTTTTACTTCTGACAAACACGGTGCACTTGCCGTAAAATGTCATCACTCTCCTAGGTTGGGGTTGATAATATTCATGCATTCTAAAAATTTTTCATCAAGTTTTTGACGCCGTTGCCGAGGAATAGGTTTGATTTGTTGAGTATAATTTCCTAAATATTGTGAATATACTAACTTTTTTTGTGTGAATAAATTTTTTAGTTTTTATTTTTTTATATTTAAATATTTTTTTGTAAAGATTTTGTTTTTTTTTAGATGCGAATAATTTTATTTTTTTTTCCTAGGTTTGAATATGTAAAAAGTTTTTTTTTAGATGTGAATATGTTTGTTATTTTATAAAACTATTATTTTGATGTTAATATTTTTTCTTTTAATTTTTTTATTTGTTTATTTTATTTATTTTATTTTATTTTATTTTATTTTGATTTTGTTTTGTTATATTTTATTTTATTCTTTAGTTTTTTGTTTTTCTATTTCGTTTACGTAGTTTTTTTTTTACTGTAATTATTTTATTTTGTTTTAGTTTTTGTTTTTATTCTTATTTTTATTTTATTTTGGATTTTGTTTTATCATATGTTATTTTAGTTTTTTTTTACGTTTAGCTTAAGTTGTTTATTTAGAGCTTATGTAGTTTTTATTTATTTATTATTTATTATTACTAGTTTCTGTTTTATTTTTATTTTATTTTTGTTTCATTTCTATTTTATTTTATTTATTTATTCTTAATAGCTATTTATTTTATGTTATTTTTAGTTTTAGTTTTATTATTTTCTTTTATTTCATTCTTAGTTTTTATTTTACACAATTTCTTTTTTCTATATATATTCTGTTTTAGTTTTCTTAGTTAGTTAGTTATTTAAGTTTTTTTATTTGTTTTATTTTGTATTTTTTTTTATTTTTTATATATTATTCTTTTTTATTTATTTTATTTTTCTCTTTGTTAAAAATTTTAGTTTTATTATTTAATTTAGTTTTTATTTAAGTAAGTTTTTTTTTATTGTTCTGTTTTTCATTTACTATTTATTTCTCTTTCTTTTGTTATTTTAAATTTTCTGTTTTTCTTTATTTCATTTTATAAAAAAAAAAAACTGTTTGCTTGATCTACTAATCCTTACCACCAAACTGTTTTATCAGATGGCTTTCAGGATCTTCCACAACAGAAAAGGTGTGACCTTTGAGGTGATGAAATGAGGTGGGATTGGTTCTTCCATAATTGCTTGTGCAAACGACTCCATAATTGCTTGTGCAAACGACTGAGAATTGTCTCGTGATGACATGTCTGGGGAACAAGCTCGTAAGTTTCTCCTCCCTTGCCTGTGCATTGTCCTTCACAACTCTTCGTTTGTTCTCTGCAGTTCTTCATTCACTCGGACCATGTCTTCCATCAATTTCTTGGAGAAGTCTACCTCCCCTCGAAGTCGTTCTTGATTTTCCTGAGATTCTTCACGATCGGAACGGATTCCTCACACAGACGATCTCGTTCTTGGCGAAAATCCTCAACCTATCTATTCGTTTCTTTGTTATCCAAGTTCGTATCGTTTCCATGATTTTTTTGTAAGTGGGTGTGTCTTCTCTGTTTGGCATCTATATTCCTTATCTCGTATTCCTCATGTTGTCTAATTACTAGGGTTTGTGTTGGATCAATTTTACCTACCCCACAGTGGGCACCAAATCTTCTCTCCAAACTGGAGGTCGAGAGCTTGAAGGTGGTCTCTGAGATGATTCTCTTGTAACTACAACTTTTAAATGTTCTGGGATAACAATGACATGAGGAGAGCTCCACCTGTTGACAGTACTCCGACGATCAAGTAAGTGTATAGTCTGTATTGTCTAGGATAATGCCTGCTTTCGTTTGAGGATCTCTACTCTTTTTGTAACGTTGTTAATCCCCCTTTTAACAGGAAATCACAACAAATTTCTTAATTGAATTTTAAATCAAGTACTTATCAAGGATGGTGACATGCAAAATATCTTACTTCCCGTGTTTCAGACTAAGTGGATGTTGAATAAATAAATATTCCAAATAAATAGGCATAATCATTAATGAATAACAGGAGTTAAAAACGATGTCTTCATCATAACCTTACCGATCTGAACCAACCTACGTTAGTTGAGTATTCAAGCATATTGATCAGGTACTGCACCGATTACATTCGGACAGTACAATATTATTATACACAATATTAAAGAAAACAAATATTTAATTATAGTGGAGTAGATAATGAAATTATTTATCATGATACAACATTAGGTTTTATGTAAAAAAATAAGACTAAATACACGTACTAATAAAAATTTATACAATGATTCAAACTAAATCGTATAAATTGGTTTAGTTTGGTTCAGATTTTTTTTTTAAACCAAACCAAACTGCATTTAAATTTTATGTTTCATTTAGAAGTATTTTGAACCCAAAACTAAATCAAATCACATTGCGAATACATGACTCTCATATTCATGAAATATATAAGAAGACTTACATTTTTTCTTGAAAGAATATGGTGTTTCAGATATGAAAGATTGAGAAGAAAAATAAAGTTGTGAAGGAGGCACCCTTGAAAAATATCATCGATAACCATTTCTAAAGGAAGGAGTAAGGAGAGTCAAACAAGTATTATACTTCTAGCACCCAAATATAAATAGGTACTTTATTACTTTATTTTATAGGGAAAAATTTATATTATTTTTATGTGTTCAAATTTTTTTAAAGCACTTGTTGAGAAAAAAAATGACATATTTATAAAATTATTGAGAAGTGACATGGGAAAGGAGCTAATGAATTCAAAATGTTTTGTGAAGATCACGGAGTAGACAAATAATTGATAGTTGGCTATATACTTAATGATGTATTCGAGAGAAAGAACCTAATTGTTATGAAAATGACAAAGTTCATGTTTTTTTTTTTTTATAAAGGAATAGGAAAGAGTTTTGACCAAATTAGCATTTTACCAACTAAATAGATGTCCAAAAAATTGTGTGAAACATGACATTATTTGAAGCATATATTAGAAGAAAATCTCACAAAAGTTATGTGGAATGACACCATTGAATCATATATTGGAGGAAAATCTTCACTGAACCATTTTAAATTTTTGAGTGAATCATGTTCTAAAATCAAAGAGAACAAAACTCAAAGAATCAAATGAAAGGAGACATCTTTAATGGTTATATTTCCATTTCGAATGGTTATAAACTTTACAACTTAAAAGACGAAAAAATGTGATATAGGGGAGATGTTATATTTGATTAGTAAATTTCTTAAAATTAATAAAAAAGTTGAATGATAAATAAAACTAAAAAGTTTGAATGATATTTTTATAATTGTGTTGTGAACCTAGAAAATGTTGAAAAGGAGCTTGGGAGAAATATACGAGACAACATGAAAATATGGTAAATTGAATGTTTGGTGAAAATATGTTGAAAGTTTTAATATAACTATTTATATTCATAACTTAAAAGTAATCTTAAGTCTTCAAATGTACTACAACATCATGAAAGAAAAAAGTAGAGATTAATTCAATTATCGTATATCTCAATATTTTACCAATAAATTGATTTTTTTTCCATGCTTAATTTTAAATGTAGCTGAAACATACCACTTATATCATATAAATTAACATCTTGGAGAGGTTATAGAATAATGTATTTTATTTGAAATGAGTGAGAAGATTGTTTCCCTTTTAAGATAGAAAAGATGAGGCAACGAGTGTGGCTTAAGAAGGAAAAAATTTCATGCAGATAGGAGGGTGAATTTTGGCAAGAGCGAGAATGGAAGCGGGAAGCGCCCACAGGCCTTCCCCACAAATGAGTCCAGAGGCAGTTGCAGAAAGCATGGCCTCTGCTCTGTTAGCGTTGACCTTGTGCCACACATAAACCACCAAACTTCCCAGGCACATGTCGATGGCGAAGTAGGCCCCAACCAGAAAGGGTATAGCCATCACCATGGGCAAGGGCATCCACTTCCCAATCTTCTTTGGGCAGAGGTCCCTCACCATGTTCACCGCCACTGCCAAGGCAAAGAACCCGTAGCAGATCTGCAGGCAATGCTGGGGCAGAGCTGAGAAACCCTCCACGCCCAGCACCGCCATGTTTCGGTAAATAAGCGCGTAGGGAGCCTTGAACTCCCCGTGTGGGTTCCCCACGTCGAAGGCTTTGTAGAAGAGAAAGAAGCTCATGGGAGCTATCACGCACCCCAACGCAGTCCCGATCAACTGCCCCACGAACATGGCCTTCGGAGAACTGCGCGTGTAATACGCCGTTTTGAAATCCTGCATCAGAGTGCATGCCACAGACACCACCGATTTCACCAGACCGCAACCTACCATTCCCGCCACCACGCCGTTCTCTCTCCCGCTCATGGCTGCCACCACGAAGAGCGCCACTTTGCCGTAGTTGTGGGCCATGTTCATGTCGGTGAGACCCGTTCCGTAGGCGTTGCAGAAGGCCAAGGACGGGGCCAGAATGTAAGCAACCACCACGTAGAACCACTTGAGCTCAGGAAACATTAACGGGATTACCACCACGGAAACCGCCGACAGCACTATGTATCCGCCGCTTCCAATCCACATCGAAATGTTGTCCCTCAGAAACACTTCCTTTTGTTTAAGCTCTTCCCCGTTGTTATTCCCCTCCTCGTCTATCGCCGCTGCACGTTAGAACCACAGTATATATATCTCTCTCTCTTCCTTTTTCTTTTTGTTATTAAATTGATTCAAAGTAGTGTGAGAGTTGTCTTACCACTTTGACGGTTCTTAATTTTTTGAAGTACGCTGAGGAATGAGGAAAGAAGAATCTTGACGAAGTTGTATAGGCCATCACCCAGGATGAGAGAAACTGTTAGAAAGACCTTGTAGCCGTACAATGCCTTCATGTTGCTCTCCTCTAAATTGGTAGGGAACCATTGCCCCTTACGCTGATCGATGAGTGGCCACATCAGTCCAAAGGAGAGAACTGCTCCCAGCAGCAGAGACAGATTCACCAGGTGTGGGCAAATCATCCCTGCCCCCACATATGTCATGTTAAAATCGAAATAGAATCTGCAAATTCAAACAAAACTAGATTACATTAGTACCAATACCTACGCCACCAATATTACTTCCTTAAACTTTCAAGATCATACGTTTGCTTCCAAGCTTGCAATCCAAAAGTAGGAAACTGTGCGAATCCGCAGCTCTGTGTCCCTGAGAAAAACCACTTGAAAAACCCCCACAAGAAACTCATGGAAAAATACTTCAAGAACCCGCTAACTTGCTTCCTGCAATACAAACAACTCATCTCTATCATTCTCTCTGTTTTGCTTCACAAGTGATTACTATTAGATTGAAAAGAAAACTTATTACATGCAGTTGCTCAGTTTCTCACACAATTTTTTTAGCTGTTTTCAAATTTTCAAATTTAATTTTACTCTTCTTACGGGTATCTACTTAAAAATTCACCCAAGTAGATAGTTAATTAATCATCTCCACCCACACAAGTATGAGTGCATGATATCTTATCACTTCCTGAATCAGAAAAGCTGTTATAACTCCAATTTTAATTGGTAAACAATATCAAAACAGCAGATTCCATAAAAAAATTATACTAATTATTAAGAGGTTTTACTATTGGAAAATAAAAAAAGTTAAAAAAAGAAAGCGAGCAAATTTTGATGACTCAACAAAATGTGTACTTGGCCATTTTGTCCCCCTGTGTATGGAAACCATTAATGAGAACAGCTGTTGCCAAGCCACTGGGAAAAGTCAATTTGAGGTCAACTATCATGATCTGTTCAAGAAGAGACAAGTGTCAGTCAGTAAGAGGGTGCCGCTGATTTCTTCTACCTTCTGTGCTTGGGATTTTCACTTTTATCAATGGTTTTTGCTTGAGACTACACAGATACTTATTTAGTAGGGTGATAATTAATTTGAAGTGAATTCACTTTGACATCCACATGTGGTGCAGATGGCACAAAGTAATTTCTTAATATTTTTTTATTTAAATTAGATTTTTGAAAAATCTTTAAGTTTTATTAAAAATAACTTTTACATAAAAATAAAAATAATTTTTTTTATATTTTAAAAATATATTTGGAAGGTGATGATATAAATATGATTTGAGTGGTGATGAGAGGATGGTGATATAAGGAGAGTACCTTTCTGAGTGGAATCAAGATAAAGAGGCCAACAAAGCAAACCACAAAGAGGAAGGCAGTCATCCAACCAAATCCTGGATCTCTGATAGTGTTTGGATTGTTACCCTCAACCCCCACTCCAGTCAACTCATATGTCTTCCTGTTTAATCCCAAAAGATAAGAAGCAAAACCTCCTGCAACACACATATATGTATGTATAGGGTAAAACATGTGCAAATTTACATCTATGGATTTGAAAGCTATTATCATGTACCGTGAATGGCAATGCTGTAGCATGACACAGCACAAGTCTGTATTATGGTGTTTTCTTGGCGGGTGAAGGGTTTGGACTCAAAACCAGCCTTGTGAAGCAATTTGTTCCAGCTTCTGATAAACAAGTAAGCAAGGAGAGCAGCAGAGACATTGAAGTTTGGAACTAATCCAGCTGAGAGATTCAGCTTCATGGCTATTATGCTGTACATGGTTCCAATTACCATGCTCACCACTAATCCTCTCACTGTTATTTGCTCTTTCCATGACTCACTTTTCCTCTTCTCATCCCATTCAGTATCCACCACCTCTTTCTCTTTCTCTATTTCCAGATTCTTCTCTTCTTCTCTACTGAGATTGGTTGATGAGGAGATCATCTCACCCACCCTTAACTTTCACTCTGCACACAACAAGACAAAGATACTGTAAGTATTGGCGTCTATTTATAGGAGTGGGAGAGAGAGGATAACCGTCACTTTCCATGATTACTTGCACAACAACGTAACAACCTTCACCCTTTTTCAACACTAAACTTCTTTAATTATTGACTTCACTTTGGGTTAGTAGTAAACCCTTATTTTAAAAAAATAAGTGTTTTCTTTAATAAAATAAATAGATTCAATTTTTTGTTGTGTTTGCATATATATGTTTAAAAATAAGCAAAGCAAATCTCTGTTTTTAAATTACTAATATATCACCTTGAATAAGTGAAGTTATTGGTTGAGATTTTTGGTCTCTTTTGTTAGTGAAGAATAAAACACATTTGTCTAGCTTTTTCAAGTGGAAAAGGGATTAAATTAGTATGTTTTAAAAAATAATTATTGAAAATATTGTAGCAAATATATGTCACTACTACACACTACAATAAAATCATTAAATAGAAATCAATTTTTAGAAATCAAAATAATTAGTTGCAATAGTAACTAAATTAGAAACCATTTTAGAAACTAAAAAAAAAAAAACTAGCGCAGAAATGCTAAACAAGTGCGGTTATTTTACATTTACAAATGCGGCTATCAGCACGCACTCTTAAATCAAAGAGAAACAAATGCGGCTATATAGCTGCACTTGTAAATACTATTTATAACTACGACTATTTCAGGTTGTATATGCTTCTGAATGAGATGACAAAGTTTAGGAGTATAAGGTTTAGAAATGCGGCTATTACCAAAGTCGCATTCGTAAATGTGATTTACAAATGCGGCTATTACCATAGTCGCATTCGTAAATGTGATAGCCGCATTTGTAAATCACATTTATGAATAAAAGCCACATTTGTAAATCACATTTATGAATGTGGCTATGGTAATAGCTGCATTTCTAAATCATGCGCTTGATTTACAAATGCGGCTTTGGTAAATAACCACACTTATAAATAGTGGTTTTTTTTTTAGTGCAATCTGTTTTGTCCCAAACCCATATAAATTAACCTGTATATTAATCAAAATGTACCCAGCCTGACAAATACATAAATATAGAGATAAATTCAGAGAATCAAAATGTACATTACAAACAAGTAATCAAATTACATATAATCCCTACATTATTGATCAACTATCCTAGAGTTATAAAAATTTATGAAATATGTGGACCAAGAATGTCTCACATGATATGGCTTCCGAATTCATTGGTATTTCTTCCGCGAATAACTGCATTGCAAAATATAGTTTACATAAATTAGTTTTAAGATACATATATGTTCAAGAATTATAAAAATGATTTAACATATCATGTTACCTCTTTCCAACCAGTTTTAACACCTAGTCTTACAATGGTAATCATCCATTGCATAA
>Ga0123342_1010934_pt1 | contig 10181 bp, 5 predicted proteins | sample Turbeawhitnodule_FD_89960 | JGI IMG/M metagenome (GOLD analysis project Ga0123342, IMG submission 89960) | Root nodule microbial communities of legume samples collected from Mexico - Turtle bean Mexico white nodule | ecosystem: Host-associated > Plants > Roots > Nodule | place: Mexico: Nepantla...
GAGAAGCCAAGAGTTTCCATCATGGAGAGAAGTACCCGGCCCAAGATAGTATTCAGCCCAAGATTGAAGGATTAGTCTTGATTAACCCATTTCAAGTGTTCTTGGTCCTTGTTGTAAGAACATGAAACATTTTAATTAATAATACACAAACAATTATTTTCGTAAGAACACAAACATACAAAATCATATACTTTATATATATATATATATTAATATGTAAAAATTATAAGAAATAAATTCTACTTATCTAAAACATATTCAGAATTCGGTTTAAGAAACTTTATATCTTAACATGTATAAATCTAACCACTATATTAATATATCAACAAGAACATCAAAATTAAAACATTTTAAATCCTCTATTAACCAAAAACACAAATAACATTCTCACTCAACTTTATACATTCAAATTGTGTTCAAACAAAACATAATCCTTGTACAAAAATTAAGATATTGTGATCAAATCACCTTCACATCCAGATTATTTATCCTAATATTCTATAAAAAAACATAAATTAACTTTCCTTATTTGTAATTATTTACTCCAAAGTTGTAACATCTTTAATTTTAAATAATTATATTATTTATTTTATCCTTACTTTAAAAATAAGTGTTAAAAAATCTTAGAACTTAACTCCTATGATTAAATTCATATTCTAAAACTATTATCTATAACCAGATAAAGTCCAATATTGAAAACAAAACAAGTTGTTTTAAGAAGCAATATAATAAAATAAAATGAAAATAAAATAAAAAATAATGATAATAAGAAAAAGAAATAATAATAAATTTTTAAAAAATTATTTAAGTTGTAAGTTCCGGATAAATTTGAGTATTTTCAATTAAGTCCTTATTAAATTTTATATTTTTTAATCAAGACCCTACCTTTTAGTTTTTAGTTTTTTATTAATTGGGTGACATGAGTGTTATCTTCTCCATGACCTTCTTACATTTTTACATGTTATTTTGTGTTAATAGGAGTTAGTTTTATGGTTAAATAAACTTATTATGTTTTATTAAATTTTTATTTGAAATAAATATTATTTTATTTTCTTAATTCTTTATATTTTTATTATCTAATTTATCTCTAATTATATATTGATCTTATTTATTTATTTATTTATTTATATACATGTCATTTAATTTATCTTTAGTCATACACTAATTTTGTTTATTAAGTTATATTATGTAATTATTTTTTAAAAATTAATATTATTTAGAAAAAATTCAAAACTTATAAATTAATAATAAAAGGATTTTATTTTAGTTAATATATATATTTTTGTTTTGTTGTATTATATTATATTAATTAATATATTTTTATAATTTATAAATACATTTTAAAGTAATTATACATATTTTTAATAATCATAAAAAGATAATTTATTAAATAAGTTTAATTTTCAAAATATTTATTTCAAAATTATCAAAATACTTGTATAAATATTTAAAAAATACCTACAACTTACAACTTCAATAACTATTATTTTTTTATAATATTTTATTTATATTTATTTCTATTATTATAATATAATATTTTATTATAAATAACAATGATTTCAAATGGACGTAGATAAAAAAAAGTAGTGTGAAATAAATTTTTTCTCATACAAAATTACTGAACTAGCTCTTGGGAACTGGTGTGCCTAGAAAGTGTTTTTCTTCCCAAAAAAGACACAAATTTAGTTTGGTGAATAGAATGAGAAGGGATCCCACTAAACCTTTTTTTTTTTTGTTTCCAGTTGATTAAGAAAAAATCCTAATTCAGACTGATTAAGAATTCAACTTCTTCAAAAATTCTGGTTTGTTATATTAAATGTATAGACTTCTATAAAAAATGTGGCAAAGAGTTTAGTCTGGAGACATTTATTTTGGGCAAAAAATTTCAATTGATCAGTTTTTAATATATTAAGTTCTAATTTGAAATTTAATATTTTTAAAAGAAATTGTAAATAATTAATAATAAAATTTATTTGAATATTATATATATATATATGAATTAAATTCAATAATATTTATTTATTATGATTTTAATTACATAAAATAAATATGTATTATGTATAATATACAGTAAAAAATGCGAATTAATTTCAAAGAAGCAATTTGTTTATTTCTATAAATTTTATTTTACAAATCAACTTAAAAAATAAAATGACTATTATTTTTTGTGAATTCAGTAATTAACTACCTTGGAATACAAAGTGGCAGTGGACAGTGGTTACCTTAAACCCTCTCTAACCCTTAGAGCAACACTACCCATTTCGGCGTTACGATGAACCGCGTGAAAGCAGTTGCCGCTTCTCTCAGAGTGCTCGAGTCTTCACTCGCTACCCGAGTTCTGGTGACTCGGAATCAGGTGACTCGCTTCTCTCTCCATAATCCATTACCCCGTTTGGATTCGTCTCATTTTTTACAATTTCCCATCACTCACCGCAGCCTCCACTTTTCTACCAATCCGAGTTCTATTGTGGAGCTTGTTTCGACCAACGATTGGTCCCAAGCGTTAGAGCTCAATTTAGAAAATAGCTGCCCATCAATGTCCCATGAAACCGTTATTTACGTCATAAAGCGGTTGGATAAAAACCCAGAAAAAGCTTCGTGCTTTTTCAATTGGGTCATTAAGAAAGACTGGTTTAGGCCAAGCTCTTCAGTGTTTAGCTTAATTATTAGGATCTTGGCCACCAAGGATACTATGAAGCAATTTTGGATTACTTTAAGGATGATGAAGGATCAGGGGTTTTACCTCAACGAAGAAACATATCTCACAATTTATGTTCGCTTTAAAAGGGAAAAGATGAACAGTGACTCCGTTGCTTTGACCCACTTCTATAATCGGATGCTAGAGGAGAATGCAATGCAAAGTGTTGTCACCAAGGTGGTTGGTATCATTTCAGTGTCTGAATGGGGTGAGGAGGTTATGGGTGAACTTGCAAAGCTTAAAATTCAGCTGTCGGATAATTTTGTAATAAGGGTTTTGAAAGATCTTCGAAATACTCCTCTAAAGTCTTACAAGTTCTTTCATTGGGTTGGGACACAACCTGGTTATGAGCATAATACTGTCACTTACAATGCAGTTGCAAGTGTTCTCGCGAGGAATGACTCAATTCAGGAGTTTTGGAGTGTTATTGAGGAGTTGAAGAGTGTGGGTCATGAATTGGATATTGATACTTACATAAAGATATCGAGGCAGCTTCAAAAGAATAGGATGATGGAGGATGCTGTCAAGCTTTATGAGCATATGATGGATGGTTCATATAAGCCATTGGTTCAGGATTGCAGTCTCCTTTTGAAGAGTATCTCCGCAAGTGATAAGCCAAATTTGGATTTAGTTTTCAGGGTTGCTAGGAAATATGAGTCGACAGGGCACACTCTCTCCAAGGCTATCTATGATGGAATCCACAGGTCTTTGACGGGTGCTGGGAAATTTGATGAAGCTGAAAATATTGTTAGGACTATGAGAAATGCTGGTCATGAGCCTGATAACATCACCTACAGTCAAGTGGTTTATGGACTTTGCAAGATGAGAAGGTTTGAAGAAGCATGTAAAGTGCTGGAGGAGATGGAATCTTGTGGATGCATCCCTGATATTAAGACGTGGACCATCTTGATCCAAGGGCATTGCGATGCCAATGAATTAGAAAAAGCGTTACTTTGTTTTTCTAAGATGATTGAAAAGGACTGCAATCCGGATGCTGATTTATTGGATGTTCTGGTTGACGGGTTTTTTAGTCAAAAGAGAATACAAGGTGCGTACGAGGTTTTTATAGAGATTAGTAGGAAGTGTCGTATATCTCCATGGCAAGCTACATATAAAAAACTTATTGAAAAGCTTTTGGAAGTCATGAAGTTTGAGGAAGCACTTGAACTTCTTCGTTTGATGAAGACCCACAACTACCCTCCATATCATCTACCCTTTGTGCCTTATATTTCAAAGTTTGGGTCTGTGGAAGATGCTGAGGCGTTCCTGAAGGCACTGAGTGCAAAGAGTTACCCATCCCATGTTGTTTACGTTCAGGTTTTTGAATCCTTATTCCAAGAGGGTAGACTCTCTGAGGCCAAAGATCTATTGTACAAGACTCCTCACCATATCCGTACACATAGTAAAATCTCTAAACTTTTTGGTTCATCTGAAAGGGTCAATCAGACTCAGCTGCTGCCTGATCCCTAGAACGTTTTTCTCTCAGTAGGTATCTCCTCTTTCTCCTAAATTCAAAAGATTGATACTATCAAGTTTGATCATTAGCCGTTGGAAACACTGGACACAAGACGTGATGTCAGGTTATTTTTAAATTATAACAAATTTTCATCTATGAACCGTAAAGTTATTATCAATGGCTATTTTTCAGAAGATTCTTATTGTAGCTTCTAGTTTGTTTTTTTTTTTCTAACGGAGATGGATGTACATGCTTAACAATTCATAACATGGAAAATATTTGAGGGGAAGGTTGTGTTGGCTGCTAAGTTAGTTCATTGTTTATTATGTCGACTCCAGGTTTGTAATATCAATTTTGAATTTCAACCGTGTTGAGACAAATGCTTGACTATGCACCTTGGAACAAGAATGTTATTATCGAATCATTTTTAATGAACCATGGCCTTTCATAACTTTCTATTGCATCTTTTCTCATTGCCGTCTTAAATTACTTATGCCGGTAAGCGGCAATGTTATTAAAGATGTCAGAATTATTGACTGAAGTTGATAGTGTAAGAAATTCAGCTACTTTTAGTCTGCATTCCATCAAAGAGCCCAATGAGGAGTCCCAAGAAGAGTTCAGTGAGGAGCTGAAGCATGTTTGTGTAAAGAAAAATCTAGACCAGTCTGCAAGCATCCCTTGTAATTTAGCATATTTTACCCATGTATGTTGAAGTGTGATGTGTCCAATTTTTGAAGATTTATTACTGATTGTAGGAGTTTATTATTAGTTGCCGATGGTGCAGAGTGCTGAATATTGGTGGTTGTGGTTTCGTTATATATCTCTTTCGAGTGATTAATGAACTAATCAAGAAGTTGTTCCCTTCTTCCCCATTACCTTTTCTTACGACGTTCCTTGACCTCGAATCAAGGTAATTTTACTCTAACAATTTGGTGTTTTGTTGAATGTTGTGTCACAGAGAGGGTTATTTATAGATTGAATTAAGGTACAAATCAAATAGTTATAGATGAGTGAAGTTGTCTAGGACTTCGGCTCTTGAAAAAGATGATAATATTAGGAGTGATCTTTTGAGCTTAAAAAGTTTCTTTATGAGTTGATGAAAATTTCATGGATTTAGCTTTGTTCTTGTAATATTATTTTAGGTAAAATATGATTTTGGTCCCTTTAAAATTTTTTGTTCATCTTTTTTGCTTTTATAAAAATAAAATGTGCTAAATTTAGTTTTTGTCAATAACTTTGTTAAATCATGTTACACTCCTTAAATAAGGATCTGTGACAAACATAGTTATATATGTAAACTATGAGTAAATTACTTTTAATTCTATAATATAAGAGGTTAATTTTTAGCCTCTCAAAACTGAAGGGAAAATCACTAATAAAATTGAAGGATTTCAAATATCAAATATTGAAAATAGAATATTTTTTCTTTATTAAAAAATAGAATTTCTAAAATTACTTGAGAATAATGTTCTTCTGCTACCAAACCCTAGAGCTTTTGGAAGATAAACATGCGAACAATTTCAAACTTGTTTATGAGAAGAAATAAGATGTCTAAATTAGGTTTCCTACTCAATCCTATTTATAAAGTAATGTTAAACAGAAAGTAAATAAAGCAATGTTAAAAAGAAAAAAAAAACATTATATCTCAACCTATCTCATTAACTAATCAATAATATAGACCAAAATAGTAAGTAATTAAATACATATTTTGGACAGATTGTCATGCATACAATTATTATTGCAAAGAGTTGTTAATCCAAACCGAATTTGACACATTTTAATTTTACAAGAATAAAAATAAATAAAATATAGTTGAGAGATCAAACCTACATAGGGATAAAAACATATTTTATTTTAAATACTTTTTACACATTTGATTTTTTTTAATAAAGTTATAAAAAATTAATTTAATAAATACAAAAAAATGAACAAAAAAATTAAAAATCTGAAAATGAATTAATGATATTTAAGAGTACCAAAATCATACTCCACTCATTTTTATTATAAATTCAAGACTCAGAAGAATTCTTTATCATACATACTCGATAAATTCGTCACGAATTAACGTTCATTCATTGAGACGGAAATAAACTATTGTTCACAGAAATTAGGATAAAGAGACGAAATGCATTCTCAGTAACCAGAAAAAGAAAAAAAAAAAAAAAATTGCATCAGCATCAGCATCAGCTTATCCCTTTTCATATGGCATATGTGAGGCCGTGGTTTCCACGAAAGTGAGCATGAGCAAGAGCAGGAAGATGGCCTCTTGAAGAAAATGTTGTCTCAGTGCCATGAAGAAGAGGGCAGAGCTGGAGCAACAGGAACCCCAAGACTTGGAAGTTTTGAAAGCCGTTGCACAGGCCTGGTACAGCCACTCCGCCACTTCCAAGCCCATGAACGAATTTGACGCTCATCCAAGAAATTTCAGAGGCAGGCCTTCAAGATTTAAGCTCGAAGCTTTGAACAAGCCTCCAACTTCTTCTCAAGACAGTTATTGGGACTTTCAGCAATCTCTCTGGGACTCCTATGAGCTTGTCACAGTCTCCAGAAGGATAGAGACAGGGTTAACGTTAGATAACCCTTTTCATGACTTATGTGGTTCCATTCCAATCCAACCCAACCCCAAGCCTGAGAGTAAGAATAGCCTCAGGAATCTGTTCAATCTTATGTCTTCTAGGCGCTTTAATGCCCCCAATATTCCACACCAAAATCATACTTGACTTTTATCTTCTTTTCTCTTTTAATATAACCCCCTCTTTCATTTACTCACTCATTTACTTCTGTTTAATATATGTATTACTCATAAGTCGGAAGAAGTCAAGTTGGAATAAACAAATCATAAACCATATCATGCTATAATTCAAATATGCTTCATTAATAGTTCATTCATACATGGTGTTGTTCAATACTGATATAAAACACAATAGCCTGCTAAGCAGACATTTATTTCACAATCATACATACTGCTGATTTTGATGTATTAGGTAGTTTTTGTAGCAAACTAGGTTCTTGCTCATGATCTTCTTAAGGCCTGTAGGTCTTCCACTTGTGCAATTCAAAATGAGCCTTGTTCTTCCCGGGGTTGCGCTGAGCCCTGTTAACATCCACTCTTTCTTGGAAAATGGCTTCATCATCCTCAGTCTGATCATGCTCTACCATCTCCACCCTCTCATTAGAATGTGGGTTGTTATGGGCGTTGTTGAAGGCCAGGTGAGCATTGGGGTAGTGAGGGACATCGGTGAGAACACTCTCTGACCTGTGAACTTTTGTTATGTGGGCGTGGTAGTCCTCCGATCGCAGCATTGTTTTCTGATGTTTTTTTCTCACAAGGACAGCTATATAATAAGCACAATTACACGATTCATCTGTTATCACACCACTGCAATTTATAGACAGAATGGCAGGTATAACAACCTCTGTTTATTCTTAAATTGATTGCTTTGAATCGAATTCCTTTTACATTTATCATCTCCAAAAGCAGGAAGCAGATTCTACCTCTAATCTCGATTCCATTCCTCCAGGGAATCTAATTCCATGGCAAGCAAGCAAGCCACATTAGGGGGAAGTACTCTCCGACCCACTTTTTAAATACACTCACTTTTATTAGTTAAAGTTCATTAAAAATATCAAAATTATGAACAAGGATTCACAACCTAACAGTGCATTAATAAAGATTTTCATTTGGGAGAAAGAGTAGAAAGATGCAGACTATAGAAAGTTGGAGTTAAAGTTACACGACCAAATGGTTAATAATATACCTCTGGTACTATAATGAAAAAGAAAATAGATAATGGTTCTGATATACGGCCAGAATGACATGAGAAAAATTGAAAGTAGCTGCACGTTGGAGAGACATATTTTGGGCCAAACAAGTAGAAAGTTATTTAGAGTTGGAGAAATTCCTTTCCGATAACTTTTTAATTAGGATGTCAGTTCACACTAATCTTTTAAAATTCCTGTAAGCACTAACATGATTCCATCACATAAGAACACTGTTTAGCCACAATTGGCGTCTTACTGTCATAAAAGAACGGCTATTTTGGTAAGTGAGAACACAACACAACACACACCATTAAGAACTGATATGATCTAAGAATCTTTGAGTCCTTAGTCCATTAGTATTCTGTCCTCTAGAATGACTCTCTTATCCTTTTTAACTATTAATCTTCTTATTAAGGATGTATTTGTTCACAGTTGTGGTTTGGATACAATTTTTTTTATTGTTTATTATTGCATCATTAAATTTGATTGTCAAATAATTTATAAATTATTGATCGATATCAAAAGAATTATTGATTCATTTATATTAAGAAAATAAACCATTGGATTATAAAAGTTAATACAAAATTTTTATATTAATACATAAGAAGATCGAAGATATTTACAATTATGATATTTTAGGACTCTCGCGATCTCCCTTAATGTTGGATACACACGTTCCTCGACTACAATCTTTGCATCACTTGATGATTAGTACATCACAAACCAGATAATTTACAACTCTCAATCTTAAAGTGTTTAGCGCGATAAGACTTATCAAAGTTCAAAAGACTAAAATGATTAGCTCGACCACCAACTCGAATTATTCAAGAACAATATATAATAATCAATTTTTTTTTATTGTCTTATTTATGAATAGAGATGACAATGAAACTCATTTTTATATGTTTTAAAAATAAAAATTCATACACATAATTTTTTTATATGAAATTTGTGTTTCATTTTCATTTCAATTGAGTACTAAGAATATCATAGTACTATCCTAAATATCAAATAATTTTTTTAAAAATAATGAAGATCATAATATATATATATATATATATATATATAATATGATTCAATGTAAGAAGACATGCAATTTCTTTTTTAATAACAATTACAATTATATAAATATGGTAGTTATAAAAAAAAATATACATAATTAAAATTCTATGACAACTAGACATTATTGTACTCTTGCAAATCTCGAGAGTAAAAATGCCATGATAATCAAGTGAAATTCGTGATATTCAACTAGTCAAACTATTAAGAGATAATAAAATAATATATAAAAAAATATTACTTAAATAAAATGAAACTATAAAACAAAGAGAAAAGACAAAATGTTATCTTATAAACTAAAGATTTCGACAAATGAATATTCAGAAATTGAGAATTAAATACTCTCATACTTCACAAATAACAATAAAAATATTAAAAATAAATATAAATGATTAAATATATATTTTATAGAGATTTAATTAAATAAAATTGTGATTTATGTTTTCATACATCATTTAAATGAAACCATACAATAAAAAAAAAACAAAAATATAATCAAGGCTGTGACAAGAAAAAATATTTTAAAAATATAAAATAAAATGAAACCAACAATTAAATATAATAGATAAAAAATAAAAATAAATTTTTAAATTAACTAACAAACTAAAGGTATTTTAATAATATAAAACTTTGAGAGTGCATATCCTTCACATAGCTGATTTTAAAATTTAAGTACTCTTCCATTCTCGTGCCTGTGATTTTAAAATTTAAGAACTCTTCCATTCTCGTGCCCATATATATATATATATATGAATTTATTTAGAATACTCATATATCAATTTTTAGTCACATGTAAGATTGAGTATTCTTATTATTATTACATAAAGTATCAAAAAGCATAGAAAAAAATGAATTTATGTTATATTGTAGTTATTATTATTGTTTGAATATATTATATTATATTTTGATTTAAATTATTATATTATTATAACTTTTTATTTTACTCTCAAAACATTAATATTGATAAATAAAATTTATTTTAAATATTTTTATATTACTGTATTTTAAATACGATATATATTATATTGTTTGAACATAAAACTTTTAGAGATTTCAACCATTAAGTGTCACGTTTATTTAAAAGTATGATATTTTTTATTTTATTTTAAATTTTTTGATAAAAAAATAAGCATATTCTAATATATATATATATATATATATATATATATATATATATATATATATATATATATATATATATATATA
>Ga0123342_1010935_pt1 | contig 10180 bp, 8 predicted proteins | sample Turbeawhitnodule_FD_89960 | JGI IMG/M metagenome (GOLD analysis project Ga0123342, IMG submission 89960) | Root nodule microbial communities of legume samples collected from Mexico - Turtle bean Mexico white nodule | ecosystem: Host-associated > Plants > Roots > Nodule | place: Mexico: Nepantla...
CATCCAAAATACTTTATTTAATTTAATTAATCACACAATTAATCCACACAAAATGCATAAATAAATAAATAAATAAAAAGTTGTAGACTAATAATAATAGTAATTGCAAAGAGTTGATACCTCTTTGATAATATTTATTTGTTTTACATGCATCAAACTTAACCATTGAAGTGTGAATGTATGGTATGAGGAGTTGAATAAGTTCAAGCTTTTATGCACTTATAAATAGGGAATGAAAGTTTAATCTTGCAGGCTGCTGGGAGTTGTGTTAATTTTTGAGGTTTAAACGACAAATTAGGCATAGTGACAACCAGACAAGTACAAAGTTTTTGAATAGCTGCAGGATTGTTGACTTTTCCAAACACCTGAGCAGCTTCAGCACAACACCTTGGACTTGGAATCCCAAAGTCTGGATTAACCAAATAAGGCACACATGGTTAAAATAATGGATTATACTCATCACAGCTAGCAGGCAATTGACCTTCACTCAATCTTGTTGGCCAAACAATAACCCATAACAAACATCACCATAGCCAAAACCTTCATCTTTTCTCTTTATTCTCTATGCTTCTCTGCTTTCACTCTTATCAACTCATATCTTCATCATTCTTACCATCCCATTCCTTATATACACACTTAATAATACGCATCTTTTATAACTCATCAGTATTTTTTTATTTCCCTTTCCATCTTAACGTATAACTACTTTAGTCAAGCTACTCCTTTACTATTTGCTCAAGGCTTGCTTTTAAATATTAATTCAAATATATGTTAATTCATTTCTACTCTTATTTATTTTTTAACATATATATATAACTGTTTATATATTTTTAAATCTTAAAATTAACTGAAAGTAACGCAAATCACAATACATAACATACCAATGTAATTTTACTCTGTTAGTATGCGTTAACGTTGAAATTGGTCTAATCAGGTTTTACATGCTATCAACGTAATACTAGCTTAGTCAAATGTTGAAAATATATTAATTGTTAAAAATACTTTTTAAGATATTTTGTTGTTGTTATAAATAATAACGAATTTTGTGATGAGAAATTGAAGTTTGGGATGATTACCAATGTCATTTTATAACAAAATTATTATAATTTGTCTTAAAAACATTGTCATAAAAGTTATTATAAAAGTAAATTAGATGAATATTTTTTATGCCATTAGTTAGTTACTAATGCATGTGTTATAAAAGGGTTAACAAAATGTATTAAGTAAAATCAACCTTTAATAGCAGCAATAATGAGTATAACAACAAAAAGATGTTGCTTAAATATAATTTTTGTTTCATTCGATCCAAAAGGTAGTGCTACCAATATTTTTGGTGCACCACTTAAAGCAAAGTATACGATATTTTAAGCATATTTAAGCGTCAAATATGAACTCTCGCTAGGTTCATCATCCCTAACCTGAGGTTCTTAGAAGAAGAAGTCTTATGCACAAGGTTCCGTTTGAAGTTAAACTTTGTCCATAATTCAATCATTCCAAACGGTGGAACTTCTCCATAGCATGGACTACACTCCATACATTTACCTTATTTTTTATTTCTTGTGGATTTGGCGCCTCACTACTCCCTAAACCTTAAACACTAAACCCTAAACCCTACCTTTAACTTGTATTCGAAGTATTCCATGAAAATAAAGCTAGCTAGTCATATAGGTGCCAATTGAATTGGTGGTTTCACATGGAGGCTTTTACCTTTCAATGAATCACTATTCGCTACATAATTGGAATTTCAATTTTTAGATTTGCAAAAACAAAGGCAACAAAGTACCTTCATTGTAAACAAAGAAGTAAATGTCAGTTAAAATTTAAACAACCCCCTCCCACAAACCAAATATACATGAAAAGAAATAGGGATTAGGAAAAGGCAGAATGTTAAAGAGGAAGGGATAGAACCTGGAGGAAGATGACGGTGGACGACGAAGACAAATGGTGTTGTTGGCAGTGGAGGAGATCGGCAGATGGCACACAACACACACACATAGGTCTATTTTTTTTAGCGATTGAAAATAAATATGATGAGAAACTGAGAAGATATATTGATGTGAGTTGATTTTGGATGCTTTCATTTACGGTGACACTTTTACTTAAGATTGATATTTTAACAATTAAGACTGAGAACCCAAGGAAGATTCCCACTGGACATGAACTTAACCAAGTAGTTAAGTTTGAAGGTTCACTTCTATAGAGGCAAAGATCAAAGATATAGTGAGGATGAGATGCAATTGCATAATTCAAATGGGCACAAGGTAAACATCAATGGTGGACATAGCCTCCCAAATGATGCACCATACTCATGATTATGAGTGAAACCCAAGAGCAACTAATAAGAGAACTAAGAGACAAAAACATAAAATGGAATGGAGAAAATGGAATGAAAAAACTTATGGTGGGTGGGTGAGAAATGTCACGCCATTTGGAGGGTGATATGCTCCAAGATGAGTGTGTTGGCCGCCACTTGAGAACTTCCCAAATCACTCAAGATAAGACCTCAAACCTAAGAGGACATAAGCCTCACTAAGAGCTCACACAATTTGTGCAGAGTTTCTGGTAGAAACCGTCCAGTCTCACACAACCATATAATAAGGACGATGAAGACCTAGAGGTTGTTTATTGATTTAATTGCAAATATGGGTCTAATTGTGCTTTTGTTTATTTTTTTAGGCCCAATCAAGAGGAAAAATCTAGGTTGAAGGAATGTACAAACATATCCAAGAAGACCTTCAACTCATCAAAATATAAACAACTACTAGAAGAGGCCCAAGCACAAGCCCAAGTGCAAGCCCAACTACTAGCAGATCAGGGCCCACAACTAGGTCTATGGTAAAGGGGATACAAGAGGACTGGGATGCTGCTACTGATGGTAGAGAAACATTTCTCTACATGTTTGAAGAAGCCTAGATCTTAGTTTGAATAGTGTAGAGTAGATTTTATTTTCTTGTCAAAATTAGATTAGGAACTTTATTTGTAATTTTTCCTTAGATGAAATTTAGCACCTAAAAACCAACCTAGGTTAAATAAGGGTTTTTAAAACACCTAATTTAACCAAGGCCGGTTATGATTAAGCCATGGAGAAGAGTACACATTTTCCACATGTTCCATATGATACATGTGCTAAACGTTTTCCATCACATGTTAAATATGCTTCATGTGCTCCATGTGCTAAGTCCAAATTAGGCGTCAATTTCAAATTCATTTTTATTTGAATATTAGCTCCAAAATGTTCAACATTCTCTCCTATACATTGAGGTGTTTGGCTGATGATTTGGCTAAGATTAATAAAGAGTGAATTGCTACCAAAATTGTGCCAATTTCACTCATTGTCTTCTACCTCCATAGGATAGACACTTAGTCTTCATTTTTCACCTATTCCAAGTGAGATGGCCTCACCACCCACTCTCCACACCTAGCATGCACCTCCAAGGTAACCAAAACTCCATGGATCTCATATAGGCTTTGTTTTATCCCTATATAAACTTTTAGCTATCTATAATAGCTACTCTACGTGAGCTCCTTGTTCATCTTCCTTCATTGACACTTCTGCCATTCCTCCAAAGAAAATGCAAATCGGATGAAGGCATGCTCCATTAGTTTTTTTACTTCATTCAAATTCAACTTGTAAAATACAATGGGTATGCCTCCTATTTATAGGTGAAGGAGCGTTGGAAAACAAGCAAGAGGGGTAGGATGGGAAAAAGGAAAAAAAAAAGCGGCAACCTTAGGGTTTGACTAAGTCAAACCCACATCCTAGGCTTGTCCTTCTAGAAACTAGGTCAAAACTCATTCTTAAAAGGCTAGGAACAAGCTAAAATGATAACTACACTCCCTATTATGCTAAAGGCACCTTATTCTAGCCTATCTTTGCTATTTGGACCCCTAAAGTGAGCCCAAAATTATTTACAACATATTCTATCTCTTAAGAAGATCAAAAGAAAGAACAGTTGGTGCTCTGGTTTATGCCCATCTTCTCAGGTCGGGTCCATGAGATCCTTGGTGGGGTCTTGAATTATTTGTTGAGATGACTGCTCGCCATGTGCTTTGTCTTTTGCTTCCTTGGTCATCTTCATAGCTACTTGGTTTGTATCATGCCCCCCAAGTTCGAAAGAATTCAACCTCGAATTTAGAACTCTTATAGATAACATAGTTAGTTTGTTCACATATAAGATAGTGCAAGGATTGAGATGTGAACTCAACTTATGTTCTTTAAGTGTGTGGAGTGCATAAGATGGGTTTCTATATAGAGACCAAGTTTGAAAAGAATGTTTGGGAATGACAAATCTTTGTGATGAAAGTCCTCTTAAAAGGTGGAAATCTTTAGGAGGTGTTTGAAAATCATTCCTAAATGTCTTAAAGAAAGATGGTAAGTAGATAGAAACATTTGGTAATGAAAAAAAAGAAGGAAGAAGTATATCGTGAAGGCACAATTATTTTTGCGAGGTCTAACAAGATGAGACCCTTTTTACTTTCCTCGGCTTTTTCATTTTCTCTTTTTGTTTTTATTTGAATTTGGTCTTGATTTACCTCTTGTAACATTATCGTTCTTTTACTTGGACAATTGGCATCAATGTGCCCAAAACCTAAACATTTAAAACATTTTATGCTTGAAGTTTTAGTGGGTGACTTAGGGGTAGAGGTAGAAGGATTGTGTTGAGAAACTTTTTGGTTAGAGGTGATGTCTTTTGAAAAATGGGAAAGAGAAGTTTTTGTATAAATGTTGTTTGCACCCTTCCCGGAAGATTTGTAGAAACCATCATTAGGAGTGTTTTTGAAAATTGTTTTCTTTGAAATTTGTGATTCCACCATGATGGCTATGTGAACCAACTTCTTTAAGGAAGAGTACTCATATATTTCGACAACATCTCGAATTTCTCTCCTCAAACCACTCACAAACCGAGTTATCTTTGACTGATCACTATTAGGCATATTAAATTTAGTAAAAGTTGTTTCTAACTCTTCAAAATATTACTTTACCGTCCTAGGTCCTTGATGAAGCCATTGGAGCTTCAACAAGTGTTCCTTCCTATGAGAAGGAACAAACCGCGCGCGCATACATTCTTTCAAATCATACCAAGAGACCACGACTGACCTCTTGTTTAGCCCAATGTCCATTACAGTTGTTGCCACCATTGGATGACATAGTCTAAAAAAACTAGGGAAGCTAACAAAACCTTTTGGTCCTCGGTGACATTATACACATTAAAGAGATGTTCAACTTTAGCTTCCCATTCTAAATACAAAGTAGGGTCAATTGGTTTGCAAAATCAAAAGAACGTTGTGGTTGTTGTAGGTGTTGATAATGCCGTTTGTCAAAATTATGCACTCGCCAATCATGTTCTTGACTCCCATAGTGCATGGAATGTCTAGTTATTCTTGGCGGCTACCGTTTCCTTTCTTGATTATTCCTTGCTTGAGTTTCTTCTACTCTTTGCAATCTTTTCGCTAGTTGGCTTATTTCCTCATCTTTGTGGACCATTCGCTTCTTAACCTCCACAAGTTCTCCCAAAAAGTGGGCTTTATGATGTGATTGCGGTTTTGAAGATTTACCTAAAGGCAAATGACCCATAATGTTTGCACAAAGGAATTAAACAATTAGTGAAAAAGAAGCTAGAATACACTCTTTCAAGTTTGCGTCACTTTTGGTGAAAAGAAATCAAGAGGAGAACACTCAAAGCATTCAAAAAGAATTTTATCCTCTCTAAAGGTCTTTCTTGGTGTTAAAAAAAATTCTCAAGTGAAAGAGGACAAAGCCAAAAACACTGGATCTCAAAGAATCACAAAAAACCTTAAGAAATTTTGAAAAGACAATCAAGAAAAGCTCAAAACAAGAAAGCTAAAGCAAATTTGTGAAAAAAGATTATGACAAAACTTGAAAAGGAAGACAAGCAAGAAAAAGACACACAAAAAGACTTTAAGATACTTACTAAACTTTTAACAAAGAAATTCTAGAACTCCTAGAACATATAAAGAACATATAAAGAACATATGACTAAAGAACATATGACTCAAGGAAGAGAAGTAATAACAAAAGAAGACATAAAGGAATATTCAAAAAGTGAAACAAAGCTATTGAATAAGGTAAAATGCCGAATTTAAAAGCAAGAAAGTAAAGGGCTGAAATTAAAAGTGCTTGAAAGTAAAGACAATAATTTAAAGGTACTTGAATGTAAAGACAAGGAATTAAAGATGCAAGAAAGAAAAGTACCAATCAACTCTAAACAAGATAAGCTAAAATACAAAAGCTCTGAATAGAACATGATGTGAGTTGATTTTAAATGTTTTCATTTATGGTGACACTTTTACTTAAGATTGGGATTTTAACAAGTAAGGGTGAGGACCTAAGGAAGATTCCCACTGGACACAAACTTAACCAAGTGGTTAAGTAAGTGTGAAGGTTCACTTCACAGAGGCAAATATGAAAAACAAGATATAGTGAGGATGAGATGCAATTGCGGAATTGAAATGGGCACAAGGTAAACATCAATGGTGGACATGGCCTCCCAAATGATGCACCATACCCATGATTATGAGTGAAACCCAAGAACAACAAATAAGAGAACTAAGAGACAAAAACATAAAATGGAATGGAGAAAATGGAAGGAAATGGAATGAGAAAACTTTTGGTGGGTAGGTGAGAAATGTCACACCAATTGGAGGGTGATATGCTCCAAGATGAGTGTGTTGGCCACCACTTGAAAACTTCCCAAATCACTCAAGATAAGACCTCAAACCTAAGAGGACATAAGCCTCACTAAGAGCTCACACAATTTGTGTAGAGTTTCTTTACTTCATTCAAATTCACATCCTAGGCTTGTCCTTCTAGAAACTAGGTCAAAACTCCTTCCTAAAAGGCTAGGAACAAGCTAAAATGATAACTATGTTAGAATATATGGCCTTAAACGAGAGGCGGAGTGAATTGTTTAAGAGAGGTTTTTGAAATCTTTTTAAAGTTTAACAAAATTCTTTGTGTGAATCCAGAACAAAAATCAGGTTATCCAAAAATATAAGCACTAAATCAGCAAAGCAACAGAAAAACAATCGGTTGTTTCTTCGAAACAATCGGTTGTTTATACCAAAAAAGTTTAAAACAAAATTTAAATGAGTTTAAGGTAAGAGAGAGATGCACCAAAAGTTTATACTGGTTCACTCTTAAGCCAAGAGCTACATCCAGTCCCCAGAAAACTACTGGGTAACCCACTAAGTAACCAAACCAGATTACAATATACAAACCACCAAAGTAGTGACCTTGAACCCTTCAAGAAACACACTCCCTTTGGAAAATCACACACCAAAAGTATTGATCTTGACCACCTCAAGAGCACACAACACTCATTGGCAACACAACACCAGAAGGTTGAGAAGGGATCACACTTGTTTACAGAGCAAACTGAAATCAATACAATTGCAATCCTATTCCACTCTCTTTGAAAACCCAAAGTTTGATGTGAATGTTCAAATCTTGAAATCAACTTTTTCTCAACTGAAAAACTCAAATCTATATTTTCTTCTTTGTTTGAAAACATAAACAAACTATTTATATTTTCCAAAGATTGGTCAAAGCATTTAATGAAGGAGCGTATTCAATTGAAAATCATTTAAAGCACATTCAACCACCAAAACAAAATTATGTTAGGATTTTCAAAGAAACAATCGGTTGAAACCATAAAAACAACCGATTGTTTGGTTTGGCAGTTAAGTCAACCAAACTAAAACGGTTTTCAACCTTTTCAAAAACTCCTAAGAGTAAAACAACCGGTTGATTCGACAAAACAACCAGTTGTTTTTCACTTAGTTGGAAAAACACTTTATTTTCTAAAAGGTTTTAAATCACATTAGTTTTAGATTCAACAAAGGAGTGGATCACATTTTATTCTACCCAGATCTCTCCCAAAACATAGCAGCAACACCAGCTTTGCATCAAACACAAAGGATTTGGATTCTTCAAAGCACTTGATCACTCTTGATCAATAAACTCCCCCTATTTGATGACAAATCCCTAGTTGCTTGTGTTGATCTTGATTGAATCTGAAACTGTACCTGCAAAACAAAAGTTATGCAATCCAGAACATCTTTCATAGCAGGTTATGATCATACATCAACTAGTTTTCTGCATAAACATAAGAGCAGAAAAACCAGCCCAAAAACATAGCAAAAACAACTTCATACAAACCAATAATGCAGCATATATTAAAAACTGAATAAAAGCATAGTTATAGCAGTTTGTAAGACAACACAAACACCATATTCTCCCCCTATTTGACTTCACAAATAGACTATAGGAAGAGACTAAACTAAAGTTCAAAATAAAGCAATACAAAGATAGAAAGAACAACAAAGCCTTGTCAGTCAAGCTTAACACCTCTAAAGTTTCTCTTTTAATTTATTTATTTTTTGCTGATAAAAAAAATAAAAAATTTTATAATACTAATACTAATAGTAGTAATTAATATTAATAATAATTAATATTATTAATAATATAATTTTTATAAATTAATAATAATATCAATAATAATTAAATAATATTAATATTTATAATAATTATATTATTATTGATAATAATAATTTAATAATAACATATTATTATTATTATAATTATTAATAATAAATTAATGATAATAATCATAGTAATAATAAAAATTATAATAAGAAAATAATAATTGTAATGTAATCACTAAGTTTATCTAGTGTGTGGTGGTGGTTAAAGATATTTTTTTATTTATAGATTTTCTTACAGTATAATTTAATTATAATAAGGATTTAATAATAATAATCATGAAAAGAACATGAAATTATAGTGTTTATGGGTAAAAATCCGTAAAACATTTTGTAGATAATTTGTGATTATCTATGAATTTTTGGCGGTAAATAAATACAATGTATTTAGTTTACATATCCAACAAAAGTACCATCATTTTAACAAATTGTTTTCATCAGACTAATTGTTAAAAGGAAAATTTCAAAATATTTTATCATCAAACTTGCTTTTTATTTTTAGTAATCTACATTTACTATTTCAACCTCAAATATATTCAGATAATATTGTTAGAATTAATCACTTTATCTAAAATATTATTCGTTTTGGAATTCAAAATTATGTGACAGTTTTATCCTTAAAAACATCTTAATGAATTAAGAAATATATATATATATATATATATATATATATATATATATATATATAAATAAATAATTAATTAAATAAATAAATAAACATTAAACTCGACTCCAAAACTATATAATACTATCAGGACCGAAACATTCATATTTTTCTATCACTTGATTAGACCATATTTAAGAATTGTTATTATTTTCTTTAACTCTCCACGTTTTTGTTCATAGTTATTCCTCTTATTATTCCTTGGCACAACAAATTAAAAGATGGATTAGATTTACTTATGTTTTACCAACTCAACTTGTCATAAATTATATAAGAAGTGTTAGAGGACACACAATTTTTCCTATAACATAAAGTCCAAAAGATTTATAAATTGGTGTCTAAATTAATTATTAAGGTTTTAGTAATTAAAATTTAAAATTCTAAATTAGTGTTTAGAAGACTAGTAAAGACTAATTTAGAATATAAAGTAGTTAGTAGCTAATGGTTAAATACTAATTTAAAAATTATTTTATAAATTTTTATTAATAATAGAAGCTATTTTAAATAATAATAATTTTATAATTTATAAGATAATCTTTAATTTATTTAATATAATAACTAATTATTTTGGTATATAAAATTAGTTTTTATTTAATAACTTTTTTTTTGGTAGTATTCACTTACTTAACCTTCACCACAAAACATAAATATTTATTATTTTATTATTCTTATTTATCTTTTTGCAAGATATGATTAGTTTTATTAAATAGCCACACAACTAATATTTATATTTTTGCAAGATATGATTACGATTTGTTTGAGGTTATATATTTTTGAAAGTATTCACATATCTTACTTTGGTTGATTAGCTACTATGTACCAACTTATTAATCTTTACCTCAAATGTGATACCCATAAGATTATAACAGGTATCACTTCCCTTTCTAAAACTGTCCATCCAGAACAAACGACAAACAAAATCCAAAACCAAGAAGACCTTATCCTCAGAGAGCTTCTATACACTAATACAGTAACAACCTCCTGCCTTTGGAAACATGCAAGATATGATTATGA
>Ga0123342_1010936_pt1 | contig 10180 bp, 5 predicted proteins | sample Turbeawhitnodule_FD_89960 | JGI IMG/M metagenome (GOLD analysis project Ga0123342, IMG submission 89960) | Root nodule microbial communities of legume samples collected from Mexico - Turtle bean Mexico white nodule | ecosystem: Host-associated > Plants > Roots > Nodule | place: Mexico: Nepantla...
CCTCTATTTAAAGGGGTTTTCCACCTAAAAATTCTGGTATCATTCTCACTTTACTTGTTACTTTAATTTCTCATAATCTTTGGTTGAAATTATCACGCTTCCGCACACGATATCCCTACAGTTTGTATGTATATAGTTAGTTAGTTAGTTAGTTACGTTTAATAAATGGTTAAAAATAAAAAATATAACTATAAACCTGTACACTATCAATTATTTGTGAGATGACTTTAACCAACTTTAGACATTTTAATACCTAATGAGACTATTATTCATTTATGAGACAAAAGTTAATAATGATTAAATGTTTTAATAATTTGTAAACATATAAATGGCACATTGATAATTGTATATGGTCATAAACACTGTTGATAAAAAAAATCATAAACACTTATGAAACATGTTCATTTATTTTTAAACACTTATGAAATCAATTTTTTTATTAATACTATGAAAACTTTATCGGAAATCAAAGTGATACCTGATGCTCTTAATTATGTTAGCTTGGAAGATCCTTAAAGGTATTTAAGGTACCAACTAGAGTGAGTCTATATAGAAGAGGCTTAACATTATTAATGTGTCAAATGATCCATCACCTTTTTCTGGAAGGCAAGATAGTTTATCTGGTGTGGTCGATCGAAGGTATCTAGATGGATGGGGTTACATGGAGCATATCATAATGACCTCAAACACCACTTAGTACAGTTTTACCTTCCTCAGTTCAACTTGAAAAGGAATCGAGTTTGAAAAAGGGTTTAAGTGACAATGTTATGGAGCATATGGAGCCAAAGGAATGAAGATGTTTTTGAAGAGGATAAGACATTTGCTGAAGAAATTATTAGCTTAGCTAATTGCAAGTGTGGTCTTGGCTGAAGAGGAAAACACTTAATTTTAATTTTTCATATATTCTGATTGGATATTATATCTCCTAAACTGTTTACACTCTTTAAGTTAGTTTAACTGGCCAGACTAAAAAAGATATATTGTTTGTCAAAGATTTTATATGTTTAAACGAAATAGATGTTGCACAAGGGGTATGGTTTCCTACGTATCTAGGGGGATTTTAAGAAGAGGAATGAGGGAGACATGAGGAAGGGGATATGAAGGGAGAAGGAGCGAAAACAGAGCAGCTGTTAGCAAACTTTGTTTTAGTAGAACAAAAGTTGTAGATCACATGGAAGCAAGATGGTTTCTTCTGAGGCAAACCTAAACAGAAAGAAATGCAGAACCGGTTATGAATAGAGGGCACTGCAGGTGCTGGTATGCAAGTGCTGCAGATGTTGGGTAAGTTTTTTATGCAGAATTTGCTGCCTAACTCTATTTTGTTTTGCTTCATAATTGAGAAGCCTAGGCTCATTTTGCTATATGTCCTGCTTTGCTATGCTCCTAACCTTTTTTTGAAGCTTGCAATGCTGTTGTGGAATAGTAAGAGCTTGGTTTATGCCTAGCCACTTTAGCCGCACCTTCTTTTATGCCACCCCACCAATTAGTGAATAAGGTGCTGAATTTTATATATTTAAAGGAGCTATGGCTGTTGATAATTCAGCTATAGTGGTTGTGAGTGAGAAATTGTTTTGATTAGAGCTGCAATGGTTTTGGGATTGCATTTGTAAGAAATAGTTTTGTTATTTAGAGTTGTAATGGCATCAGTGTTGGACAAATAGTTGTTGGTGTAGCATTTGTAATGTTAAAGATGTGGAGGAAATGCTAAAGAAGCATAAGTCTAATTTTTTGGATTATATTATAGGTGGTGAAGTTTTCTAAACACTTACAAAAGAAGGGTTAAGACAGTGATATTTTAATTCATTTATTATTTGCAGATAACAAAATTGAATGAATCAAATTAAAATGAGTATGTAAGATGAAAGAAAAAGCAAAGCAAAGATACTTCCAAACCTTACCCGAAAAAAATTCATGCATAGCAACTGACAAATAAACAATGCATCCTAGCAGATTTAGCTTATACAAATTAGGTAAATAACAAAAGTTATTGGTACTTATGGTTATAACAGCGGTAACCGCACATACCACATTGGTGCCAAGAACCCCATATATTCTTCCACCAGAGTCTACACTATATTACCCTTCAAAACATATTACTCCATGCCCATGTAAATTGAATTACTTACCCCGTTCCAAATTATCATCCAACCATTTTCCACATTTCCACTGTAGCAATTACTCCCGAGAGCCCCTGCTACATCTGCTAGCATCGTTGCCTCTGTCATTCTCTTATCAGCAGCCAAAAAATTGTCCTTCAGCCTCCCATGCCATTCCCTGATCAGCACCGTGATGTGCGTAGCTATGTAGGCTTGACCACCACACTATTACAGCCCAAAAATGTAGTCATTCTGCTCTGCACCATGCTTCATTCCTTGCAACTGCATATGATAGACTTACCAGCACCCAAAACACATCAGAAAAAAAAAAAACAGCATCACACCATTCTAAGATCGATGTTCCCACCCATCGAGTTTACTTCTTTTTTATGGATTTCAGACATGTCTTAGGTCCATACACTATTGAAAATATGTAAAGATCGCCTTTCGTTGGTCACCAAACCTTAATTTGAGTTATAATGAAGTTTTCATTATGGTCAATGCCACCATTCTTAAAAATAACTTTATTTTTCTGGTTCCAAATAACTCCTACTGCAACCTTCAAACAGTCCTACACTCTAGTCACCTATTGTGATGCTCATGGCAGACAATAGCTAACATGGTCTTTGATATAGGTTGAGCAGAAGGTTCAATCTCTATATTCCCCTAAATAAAACACTAGTAAGTCTAAGTTGTGTATGTGAGTCATTTATTGATACAATGTATAATAAAATGTGACTCATTCATAGAAAAATGATACATTGACAACTTGTTCTATTATACAACCTTCTTTCTTTATCTAAAATTTTAATTTTTATATGAAATGAGAAAAATATCGTTTTTTCATATCATCAATTAGATGTTGTATAGTGGAACAAAATGTCAATATATCATTGTTCATCTAGCATCATGCATTCGTAAACACTAATTCATGCACTTACAACTCTAAAAAAATGTTATGCATGAAAAATGTTATAAAAATGTTATGCATGAAAAATGTTATGCATGGAGTGAATTCTCAATCCTTCTAAGACACAAACATAAAACCTTTTAGTTACATACAAATTATATCATTCATTTTTACCAAATCACAATCTCTCTTTTTCTTTTATCGCATTATTCAAAAGTTCATTTATGTCCTTAACTTATCATATTTTGGATTTGTTATCACTTCAATTCACAAGTCTTAGTATACTTGCTTTATTTAAATTGGATAACTGTTAAGAGTACATCATATCCTTTGGTACTTAGATAAACTCTTGCTAACTAATGATGAATATGCTTATTGTTATGGTTGTGTGATCTTTCAACACCATTTGACATCACACCACCAAGGTTAATGAATTTTACTATCATCTCCCAAGTATTAATGGTGGTCATCCTTTGCTTTTGAGATTGATTCCTCAACAAAAAAATTCACTCAACAGGATTAGTTTTTCAAGACTTATGTGGGTTCCTTAGTCAAACGATATTTAATAGAGGTAGATCAAAATAAGTTCACAGTACAAAAATATTTCTCCCATTATAGAGGCTTCTACCTAAACAACATCTTCCTAGTGGTCTCTTTGTCATCTTCAATCAAGCGTATTATGATATCAGAGCTCTTCGGTTTTCTTTCCAGTTTACCTTCTGGATCTATAAAATATTCATTCATCTACTAAATATAATTATCATAGATTTCCATATAAACAACAATAATAATTTATTTAAAACAAAAAAAAATAGTTTATATGAATTTAATTACTATATTAAATATAATTGATACATGTCTCCAATCATTCATCAATTATATATCAATCTGTATATTTATGTAGCAAAAAAACATTTAATAAGAGATATTTATTAACGTATTTTAGAATACTTCTATTAAGTATTTTTTTTATAAGAAACTAACATCTAACTCGTTTAAGCATCTCATGTCAACAAAACTTTACTTAATAGGTCAAAGTAAGTTTAATGCAATTGATATTTATGCATCTCAAATGTTATGGGCAAATAAGAATTCTGACCTAACTTCTTGTCGTTTGATATCTTACTTTACATTATTTATACCATTAACGCAACAAGAATCTCTCTATTATATGTAGGTTCAAGTATTTAATACATACATTAAAACAATGGTTCATATATCATCCCAAATTTGTGACCTCAATTGAACTCAATTTCAAATATTCATCACTTCAAATACGTTTCAATCCAAACAAACCAATAAATCATCACTCAAAATCATAATATCCTTTAATTCTATTAAAAATTAAGTTAAATAGTAATTGTAATACTTGAAAATGTCGTTTGAGTGACATAATCTCACATGAGCGAGATGCACAACAAAAACAAGGCCAAGATATTGCTCATATTTTCACTTGAGTGAGAAGTGTGTCACTTGAGAAAAAATATCTTAGAGGTGAGAGAGTTGACTCCTTCACATTCTTGCTTGAGCAAAAAATATCACAAGCTTTAGTGAAAATAAAAAAAAAAAAAAAAAGTTTACACAATAGTTCATAATTTTTCTAACTCACCAAATATCTTTCTAACAGTTTTAAACCTTATTCAAAAGTTTAAAATATTCAATTACAATTTTCATATGCTCGAAACTCGTACTCTAATCATTTCAACATCAAAATTATTACTCAAAGCTCAACATAATATTTACTTTCATTGAAACAAAATTCAATCAACACATTTCATCTTTTTTAAAAGTACCCTCAAAATCCTAACTTTTTATACTTGCAATAATCCTACCAAGTTTAGTTTTAATTAAATTTTCCAATCTAATTCATTAACAACATTTCATTAAGATATTTTTTATGTGTAAGTTATTTGTACTTCAAGAATTTGTTAGGAAAGATTTGGAGGGAACACAAAATTTAAAGACCTAAAAAAGTAGTAAAATGTTAAACTAGTTAAAATATCACTTTTATTTGAGTAAACCAAACTTAAGCTCAAATATCAGCAAAAATAAGAATTAATGGATTCTCAAAACTAAACGACAGTTACTCTAAAATAAATTTTATTCTAGTAGGATATTACAAGGTAAGATATGTGTTATTATAAGGTAAGATATGTGAAAAGAATAGCATGCAGATACGTGAAAAGAATAACAAAGTTTTTTTTTTATGAGCAACAAAAATTTTTATAAATAAGGAAACATTAGGGTGTTTCAACCTCTATGAAAAAAGAAATAACAGATGATGAAAAAAAAAGTCAACATAGCATGTCATCATCTGTCCCCTCAAAAGATCATCCAAAACTCCATTTTGCCATAAAGCAAAGAAAACAACCAGAACCTATCCTAAAACCAAATAGAAAAACAAATGCCCATAACCCTAAGCTACATTGTTTCAAATTCTTGAAAAGAACAAGTGTTAAAAACTGAAAAAGTAGCATGATTTGTAGTCACAAAGCAGTCTTTGTTCATATATAACAACCTGGCAGCATTCAACACAAAGAAAAGCGATAAGAAAAAATGTAGTCTAGCTTAATAGTTGAATGCAAGTAATATGATATAAAACCCAATCAAAATATAAAAAAAATAAGAGAAAGAGGCCTTTAAAAATTTGGATTTTATCCATGCTAAGTTTTTATCTGAATGATCATAAAAAATTATTTTCAATCTTGTAAGTGATTATTAAAAAAGATATTATTCATGTGTGTCCATATATTTCATATGATCGTAATCCATATAATATTTAGAATTTTATTTCTAGATCCACGAAAACAAAGTCAACAAAGCATATGTATGCAATGATAAACTGAGATAAATCCTAATCACTTAGCAATTATGTTCCAAATTTTCACAACTTCTATGTATATGAAAAATAAATTATTTGTATTTTCAAATTTCTTATCATACATGATAGTTTATAGCTCTTGGATTTGAATGTTTTTGTATAGTAAATTCTGCTTTGTGATAATTTTGTCATATAAAACTCTAGCACAAAGCAGTGGCATATGATAATACTCTAGATTTCCATAATTTAATATAAACTTATTGATCCACTCAAGTTTCACCTTTTCAATCACTGCATATACAAATTTTACAAAGTATTTTTCCAACAAATCCCCTCTCCATACCCCTTCATCATTTTTATCCTTATATGTATGAAAACCTCTTAACATATTTAAAGAGATAGAGATAGAAAAAAAAAAGAGAAAATCTTTTAAAAGCAAAAGAAAGAAAAAAAAAGGAAATAGAAGAAAAAGGAAATAAAGAAAACTTATTAGACTAGGCCAAAGGCACTGACCAATAGAGTATGCTTTCTCAAAAGAAATTCCCTAATGAAATAAACTCTTGACTATCTTAGGCATTAAAAATATATATTATTTTAGTTATATATGAATCAAAAAAAATATTTAAATTGTTTTGGTACATTTTTTATAAACGTTTTTTGTTTATAAAATAAACAATATTTTTTTTTCTTTATTTTGATTTCACAAGCGGGTAGTTTACATATGACAAAATGATTAACAACCACAAAAAAAGTTCTTTGACACAAGAAGAGCTCTTATTCAGAAACATTATATAGTTTTTTTAGTTAATTGTTTATCATTAGGATTTTTGGTTTCGAAAATGTTTTATTTTGATTTCTAAAAGTTTCTCTATTAAATCAAATTAGTTCTTCCATCAATATCGTTTTACTAACGATGTTAATTTTGACTGTTGTGATACCAAAATAATGTGATAAATCGATGAGAGGCTATCCTAGAATGAGATCAATAATTTCTCATATTTTCTGACATTTTTTCTATAAAATTCATATAAAAAATTGTAGAAAGTGAATTTCCTATAAATTCATATATATTGTGAAAGTTTCACATAGAAAAATCCTAAGAAATATAAAATATTCTGGTTATGCATGCTGTATTAAACTAAAAGAAAGGTTTGTCAAAGTAGTTTGCTTGTTTCATGAACATATTTTCAATAATTTTTTATTTATTTATTAACATTCAAATAACTACTTTAAAAATACCTCACCAAATACACTGATATTGTTTTGAAATGAGCCTTGAAATTGTGAAAGACTGGTAATAATTAACTAAAATAATAATTAGTACTAATGTGAAGTCAAAGAGTTTGAAGGGGTAAAAGCATAGATCCCGCGACTATCTGATAGGGATGCTAATACAATATTTGCATAATCATTGTTTAGTTTACTTTCTTTTAAAAAAGTGAGCAAGATAAGATCACTTTAGAGAAACGGATTAATGAGTACAGAATAGTGTCTGCAGTGCCGGTCAAAGTTCAAGTCGGCTAAAAAATTATTAAATATTAATAATTATATATTTTTTATTAATAATTATATATTTTTTATTAATAATTAGTTAAGTATACTGATAACGATAACATGCTTTTCTTTTCTGATAATGGAGTTTTAACCTTGTTAGGGAAAAATGTCAAACAAAACAAAAACTTTTATTTAAGACCTTGATTTTTTTACTACCTCTGATTTTCCAAAATAATTATGAATTAACTTTATTTAAATAGCTTGACTCTAAATATTTCAGTTCTGGTCAAATTTAACCCATAAAATATTCCTAAAACACAATAAAATGAAATCAATTTCAGTTATTTAATTACAGTTTATAAAATATTTACAAAGATATAACCATTTTAATAAATATTATTGTTAGTGTTATTGAAAAAATATTGTTATTATAACTTTGAAAATTCCTCACGTTAAAACACTTTTTAGACCTAAAACCATAAATAGATAATACTCTCCTTAAAACAATTAAGAGTGCTTATAGAAAAATATTAACCAATGCTTTTAATATTTTAATTATATCACTACAAGAAAACAGGCTATTAGCTTCTAGATATTTGCGTGGACTTAATGTCGATGCGTTTTTCGTCGGCCAAACCAATACAAAACTGATACAAAATAGTTTTTCGTGGGTGGTCTGACACATAACAAAGAGATTTTAAAAGAATAATTTTGCATCGATACTTGTAAAAAAATATTTTGCATCGGCCGTAGCCAATACATAGTTATATTTTAATATTTAATTTTTTAAAGTTTATTTATTTTAAATTTATTTAATGTATAATATTGTAAAAAATATTTTAATTTTTAATACTTTATTGTATTTATTTTAAATTTTATTTTTTTAATATTATAATAATTTTAATATAACTTAGTTAAATTAAATTATTAAATTGATTAAGTGTTTGACTTAAAAATTATTAAAAAAAAATATCTTAAAAAGTTTGGAAAGAAATGAAAAATGTAGAAAAATAATAATTGAGTAAAAGAAATATGTATTTAAATTTTGTATAAAATATTTTATTTTTTTAAAGATTATTTATTTTAAATTTATTTAATGTATACTATTATAATAAATATTTAAATTTTGATATAAATTATTTAAATTAAATTTATTAAAATGATTAAGTGTTTAAATTTAAAATTATTTAAAGAAATTATCTTATAAAGTTTATAAAGAATTGAAAAAATGTAGAAAAATAATAATTGAGTAAAAAAAATATGTATTTAAATTTTGTAAATATTATGTAAAATATACATAAATTTAGGAATATAAAATTAACATGAAGTAATTAATTAATGTAAAATGTAATGGATGTATTTAAAAATAGAGAATCAATTTTATCTTAAAATGTAAAGTAAACTTAAGAAAATAAAAAGTGAGATAAAATTTTTGATTGATAATTTAAATAAATTTGAATGTCATATTTGTTAAATGGATGAATGAACTGTTTTCTTTGATATTTATTGTGATTTAAAAGATGTTACTTATCATAAATAAAACATAAGATCATCTTAATGATTTATCAAGAATGTATATGATACAAGCATATTAAGACTAAGTGTGTGAGTAAGTAACTTATTATTAATTCTTAGATTGCTACAATACCCAAAGTGTCCCAAACTTGACCACATGTTCTATAAATGCAATTCTTATAGTTACTTAATATGATCTCCAAAAGAAATTGATGTTTTTCAACTAAAACACATAAAAATGTAGTAAGTTTTGAGTCACGAGATGACACATGTGCAATATTCATATAAGTGTGTTAATATAGTTTCTCAATGCATTAAAGAACAAATTCATAGATTTAGCTTCTTTTATTGTATGTCATTGACTTCGTATTAAAGAACATAAATGTTGTACCATGTAAAACAATTATCATTGTATGAATAATAGATCTTTGACATAGTAATTTTAGTAGACTTAGTTCTTAATAAATGTAACATATATAACTCCATTTCGATTGGGTCCAGTAGAATGAATTTAGAATTATGGAATAAAGTTGATCATTAGATTTTGAATTATAAGTTCATAATCCTAGCCCATTGCCATTTTGGGTGGATCATATGTACTTGTTTTTTTTTATTGTAGTTAATAAGGTAAGAGTTGAACTAAGAACTAGATTGTAAAGGCTAAAAGAGGGTTTCATGAGCAATTTCAATAATAGAGTTCATATATATTTGTGGTAGTAGATGCTATGACTCATACAAATTATACATAATTTGATGGAGTTCTTTGATCTGAAAGGGAACCTTTTTTTCAATATCACACCTTAAGGGTGTGTTTGGATTAGAGAGTGTGGGGGAGTGGAAAGTTAAGGGTGAGTGGGAGTGGAAGTGTGAAGAAAGTTGAGGTTGTTTGGATTGGGGTATGTTAGAGTGGATGTGTGAGGAAAGTTTATTGAAAATTGTGAGTGATGTGATACTTGTAAGAATATTATAAATTATTTTGAATAGTAAAGTTTGTGAGATTACAATTTTACCCTTGTATATAAAAAAAGAATAAATAATGATTAATCCTACACCCTTGAATAAATATGTTAGTGTATCCTTGAGTGGTCCAGCTACCATCAATTCTACACCTTTTTCGTACCTCATCAATCATTGCATTGAGCAAAATTAGGTCCATCTCTGTCGTCCACTTGGTGAACTCTCTATAAGAACCTGATGAATTTGAAGCCACATTTTTTCCGTGATCCATCTAATTAACTTAAATAAAGTTAGGATGACAAACATTGAAAAATGGTAGAAAATATATTATTTCATGAAATTAATTGTTTACATAATCTTGCCACATTTCGTTTGCTATAGTGTCCC
>Ga0123342_1010937_pt1 | contig 10178 bp, 7 predicted proteins | sample Turbeawhitnodule_FD_89960 | JGI IMG/M metagenome (GOLD analysis project Ga0123342, IMG submission 89960) | Root nodule microbial communities of legume samples collected from Mexico - Turtle bean Mexico white nodule | ecosystem: Host-associated > Plants > Roots > Nodule | place: Mexico: Nepantla...
ACACTACCTCTGCAAAAGCCCGCGGATTGTTCGGACGACCGGTCATTGGGATCTTCTATCTAGCGATATGAAAGAATGCGGTGCTTAGTCATGAAGTGTCACCTGTCACGAGTAAAGCCGTCGGCAGCAAATCTTTTCGTTTCTACGCGTCGAATGCCGTGCGAAGTGACAATTTATCGCTGTCAGCGAGCTGTCCTGCGCCATGAACGCCATGTGCCGATGAGCAGACACGTTGTCAGAACAGGCCATAGGACATGTCCCCAAGATTGAAGGATTTGCGGCTCGAAATAATAAGGCGCTTCCTTGTTTATTTCCTCGGTGCCGCTCATGCAGTGGGTGATGCGCGTCTGTCCCGGTACATTCGTCCAGAGGAAGTCGTAGTGCGGCCGTGTTGAGCACAGCTCCGCGGGCGCCAATGTAAGGAAATACTGCAGTGACAATGCAGCAGATGCGAGAACGATAAGGGCAAAGATAATCAAAAGCGCGATTGCATCGCGACCGCCATTCCCAGATAGCAGCTTATCAGAGTGCACTTGTCCGGGACGGGCCGCTTGGAACCACAAAGCACCTGCGACCAATGACGCAAGCATGGGACCAAAAATGATGAAGTACACGGCATTCAATTTGAGAGGAATATGGTCGCCGATCAACGGGAGCTTGCCGGTATAGCTTGTAGGCGCGCGTGCGATCCATAGGGCAAGAATAAGACCCGCCAGAGTAATGAGGGCAAGCCGGACGACTGGATCCTTTAGGAACGTTCCGGAATCTCCCGCAGATGTTTCGCTCATTTCAAAGCTCTCCCTCTTGCTGTCGCACGTGCTACTCGCACAATTTCTTGGCCTCGTTGGACAGGCCATTGCCAAGTGATTGAGAAATCTGCTCGCCGAGCGCCTTCACGACGTCGCCAAATGTCCCGCCAGCGGAAAGAAGCTTGATGTCTCGGCGGCTCACCACGCAGGTGGTGAGGTTCATTTCCGCATCGAAACTAAGTCGGGCCGAGACGTTGCCTTTCAGTGCCGCCGCGTCCGATGTCCGGCACGTCAGGGAACCTATGGCTCTTGCTGTCGCAAGATCCCCTTTCACGTCGACGGCGAATTCTTCGATTTCGACTTTCTCGAACCGATCCACGCCGATGCTGAACAGCCCGGTCTTTACCTTTAGCGACTGGCAAGGCTGGGCGTTCTCTATCGCATTCTCGAGGGCGTTTCCGGCCTCTGCAGACGACGATAGGGCCAGAAACACCGAAGTGACGAGAAATATTCGCCAGAGGTCGGATGACCCGTTCGATGCAGGGTTGTTCAGTGTGGCCATTCCCGTCAGCCTCCGCTCATCCATGCTGACTCTCCCTCCTCTGGGCCGGTGGACCCGCTCTATTTCGTTGAGGCGGCTTGGCCTCCTGCGCCAGCGCGTCGTCGATCAGGGTGGCGCGAGCGTGCCGTCCGGATCGACATCCTCCTTCCGCTCGCTGCGGATGAAGTGATCAAGGCGTGTCACCGTTTCGAACTCGGCATGGTTGCGATACGACCCGAATTTGAAATACTGGCTCTCCTTTGCCAGAAACGGCTTGAATCCGATGGTGCCCTCGGTCTTGGAGATTTTTTTGCCGTCAGCCCAGATTTCGATCAGACCTGTTTGATCCGAAACCAGGCGCAAGCGGTAGACCATCGTGGTCCATTTCCCGAACGGATCGGGCAGCGAATTGTAGCGGATAACCGACAACCCTTGCGCACAGCCGGTCAAGCCCGGGAGCGACAACGGTGCTGTTCCATGGGCGAGATCGTCGGTGTCGTGTCCGACCGACAGAGTCTGGGTCTTTATCAAGGAGAAGACCTGCGCCGGCTTGACGAGCGTATGTGGGGTGCCGAATCCTGGTTCGACCGGGGCAGTGTCTTGCGAGGCGATGAAGACGCGGCAGAGGACGTTCTTCAGGTCGCGGTCCGGATCGGCGTTATCCTGCTCGAGGGAGACGGTAAAGGCCCGGCCGTTGAAACGCTGCGCGAGGACAGGAGCGTCTTTCGGAGAATTCGTTTGCTTCCACTGGCCGATGACAAATCGTCCGGTGGTCGGCGTTATGCTGTCGTCGATAAACATATCAAACCGGTACCAAATATCGGTTCCGATCGGCGCCAGGATCTGCTGCGCTTCCCATAGTTCGGAGCGTTCGCTGCCATCGCGGTCATAGGAACCATCTTCCCGGGCACATCCTTTCGGGCGCCAGGCAAAGGCCAGCACGTTGTTTTGCGGCAGGGCTCTCACGACCTGCGTTGCGGCAGATCTGGCGTCGCCTGCCAGTTTGCCGAAGGAGAAACTGTTTTCGTCCCGGCTGCATGAAAACCAATTGTCGGAAACACTGGTGGCATCGAACTCGTCCCGGATCGTCGGTGACGCCGCATTCGCCTGCGGGGCTCCAGCCACCGCCAGCATCACAGCGAGTGCGCAGTTCCATCGCCTGTTCATGGCCGGTCCTCCTAATCCATCTTGAAGGTTAAGCTGCTGGGGCAATGATCGGAAAGACGCATCTTGTCGGCCGGCGTCGGGTTGGGCCAAGGAAATTGCTTTTCCGATTCCGGCACGATCATGGTCGCGGTTCGGGTGCCATAGATGAAGAACTCGATGGGAAGAATGTTATAGGCGTCGGGGTTGGCGATACCGGACGGGTTCGGCTGGCGAAACTCGCGCCAGCATGTCGACATGTTTTCATAGGGCTGCCGGAAGAGTTGAATGTCGGAACGCGGATCCCGGTCATGACCGGTCTTGTCGGCGCTGTAGCCGCTCAGCGCAATCCAGACTTCATCTGGGATCGCTCCCGGCTGCGCGTCGAGGCGTCGATTGAAGTCCCCGACAATCAACCACGCTTCGCCCGCGGTTTCGCGCGCCTCGATCCATTTGCGAAGCGGATACATCTGCTGTCCGAGGGTATCACATGCCCTGCTGGCCGGCTGTCCGGTCGCCGGATCGGTATTCCACAGCCTGAAACTTATGAAGTCGTCGAAGCAGCCGCTCTTGAGATGAACATCAAGGACCCGCAGTGTCGACCCGGCCGGCGACTGGATCGTGACGTCCAGGCCCCATCGGATCCGGCGGATTGTTCCGTTGTCGTCAAAGGTGACATCGAGTGGCTTGTAATCTGCGGCGGAGATAATCTTCAGCTGTGAGTTCGGCCGCAAGGCCACGGCGGGATATTGTACGCGCGTCGCGGTCGTCGGCTTGACAGCGGTCATGCCGCTCTTGGTACAAACTGGAGCGATGGTCTGACCCTCGGCCTCCGCGAATTGACCGCTGATGCAATGCTCCCAGCCTTCGGTCGCCGGGAAGACCGCGTCCAGCGCAGCCGGGCTGGTTACCTCTTGAAGAAACATCACGTCTGCGGATACCGCATCACGCCAGTGTTTAAGGTCGGCATAGTCTTGGCTGGAGCGAATATGGTCATCGGGAAAGGCGGTCTTGGGATCGCCTGGGTAAATCAGCGTTTGAATGTTCCAATTGGCGAGCGTCAATTCCGCCGCCACCGCCGGCATCGGTAAGACCATCGAGATGAGCATCATGCATATCGAACGTGTCAGCATTTTCCCCTCCGGGTTCATGGATAGTCCTGCGGCATGCGGCTATTTCTATCAGCGAAGTGCATGTCATCGATGACGCTGTGCTGTCTGTTTTTCTGCCTCGGCAGGGTCCGCCTGCTTTCGAGCGTTTGAGCGATCGTTATTTGCTGCCAAGTCGGGCGAGAAACCGGACAGCGCTCCTGCTCGGCATGAACAGATAAGCTCCCCCGCGCATCCGCACGAAATCCTTTATTCCGGTCAGGTTCAGCGGGCCGCGCGGTGACGGTATCGTCAGCCGCCCCATACCACCTCCACGGCCAGTGATGGGGTCAACCTCGTTTTCCAATCCGTGAAACTGCCAGGCCATGGCCCAGGTCTGCTGAACGAATTCGAACTGACGTTCGATGTCGGCATTGAGGCACATGAAGAGAAGGCCGGGTTTTTGTTCCTCTGGATCATTGGCGCCACTCGCGTCAAAGCCTCGCCCAACACGCAGGATGCGATGACGATTGGCGATCGAAAGCTCATCCTTTGAGGCCGGGGCCAGACTATCGCGGGGATTGGAGCGGCGAATGTGCGCGCCAAGAGGACAACGCTCGCCGAGCGGATCCTCGGCGCCAGGCAGGAAATCATTGTCGGGCCGAAAATGTCCCCCGTTCTGCTTGCTGGTCGCCGGACCATGCGGATAGCGCACCAGCGAGGAGCCATCCTTCCAACGACCAACCATCTTGGCGCCGATCCATTCCGGTAAAAGCGCTGGGGCGAGTTGATCGGGCACGGCAGGATGATCAGCGTAGCGTTCGGCCGCGTCATTCACATAGTCGTTGAAGACATCGACATATTGCGCAAGCTGACGGATGACCAGGAATGTGCCGTTTCGCCCGAGGTCACGGTCGGCTGCAGCGCCACTCGTCCCGAAATCGGGCTGAAAAGCGCCGCGGGAATGCTTCGGATCGGCGAGCGGCAGAAGATTGTCGGGGTCCATCGCGGCCGGAACTTCCGGCGATGGCGGGAAGTAGCCGCGCGTGTCGGGATAGCCGAGCAGGAATTCCCCTGGCTCGACCGCATGAATGGCGTCTGACTGGCGCATCCAGCGCCGCGTGCCCTTTATGATCGGTTGCGAGATGCCGTCGGCGAAGCCAAAGGGCTCCCTGACCATTTGCGCTGCCGTTTCACCCGGCTTTGGCCGCGGCAATGGCGCCGGCGTCACCTGATGCAGCACCTTTCCTCCGGCGGCATCGATGCCTACGATCAGCTCCTCGGCATATAAGGTAAGAGTGGTTTCCGAATCTGCATAAAGGAGCAGCGTCGCGTCGATCGCGTTTTCAGGCCCGCCCCACAGCCAGGTCTTAGCGTGATCATCGCCGGTATCGGCAAGCAGGTTGGCCCGGCCGGGCGAGCCCATGCCCAATCGGAACGCCGTCGGGAAGGCATCGCCGACATCGGAAGGCAGGCCCAAGCGGCTTAAGCCGTCTGCCGTCAGCGCAAAAATTAATACCTTATCGGCCGGGGGTTGATCTCCGAAGGTGATCTGGTCCTCGATCGATTTCAGCCAGGCGCATGCCTGTTTGGTGTCGTCGGATAACCTTATTGCGAGACAAGTCGCATAAGGGTGTTTGCTCAAGCCGCCGTATAGCAGCGTCTGGACCTCGAAGGTTTCAATCAACGTCGCAGGCCTTACCTTCGAGCCGAGCAGCCCCAGCCACGCCGCCGCTTCATCTTCCGTAGACACCGTGCCAAGTCCCTGGCGGATTGCGGCGTTGGTGCGGATGCGCGCGGTCGTCAGGTGTGGATAGGCGCTGTACCAGAACCATGTCGGCTGCTGCTGGCGGCGGGCCCAGCGCTTGAAACGATCGCCATCTGTCGCTCCCCTAAAAAACAGGTTTTCGGTGCGTGGGAATCCGATGGTATTGCTCCAGACGGCTGTCAGGCCGTTGGATGCCCTCGTGATGAAATCCTCCAGATAGCTTTCCCAACTGCCGCCGTAATTCGAGAAAAACAGGAGCTTGTTGGTCTTCGGCAGTCGCAGCCAGCGGGCATAGTGGATCGTGCTGATATCGCCGAGAAATCCGGGCCGAAAGCGCCTCGTTGCCATCTGCCCGATCACCCAGAAGGCTATCCTGAGCGTCAGGCCGCGCAGCCGCCCGGCCTGCATGATCGAAATGCCCGCAAGATGGTTCTGCTGCGTATCCTTGAGATTTTCGGCCTCGGTCAACGAAGCCATCACATCCGGATTGACCAAGGTGTCGACCGGCGTGTTGGCGACCTCAAGCCGACGCAGGCCGATGTAGACACTCACGACGGCCGCCAGGACGGCCACGGCGGCGACGATGGTCGAGAGGAAGAAGGCGATCACTCCGACCGCGATGCCCTGCGAAAACCCCGCTGCGATCGTCGCTGCAATAACGGAAAGCCCGAGCAAACAAAGAACCGGCCAGAAAAACTTGAGCAGTCCCCGGAAGGCAAGAGACAGTATGAAGCCGAAATCAAGGCGTGGCGCCTCGTCGGCGGCAAGGCGGGGAAATGGCTCTGGATCCAGCAACGATTCCAGGTCGGCATTGGCTTTGACGAAATCCCGCACGCGCAAAACGGTGTCCAGCGGCGCGCCGGCGGCCGGGTGGGTATCGAAATAGGAACGGAGTTCGCGGGCAAGCAGATACTCGCGCTTGATCCGCGCCACTGTCATGCCAGGCGCGCCGCAGAAGTCGAGCCCTGGGATATCGAACAGGCCCTGGCCGGTGCGAACATGGTGAGATGCGAGAAGCCGGCTGAGCGAACCTGTCGATTGAATTGCGGCCACCGACAGGATGTCGCTGACGAATGATGCCAGCTTGGTGCCGACCGTATCGAACGCATGTTGCGGCTCTCCGTCGACCGACATTTCGAAAACGAGGTGCGTCGGCTCTCCGACATTGCCGCGAACCACAGTGATCGACATGAAATGAACGCCCTGGTCTCGCAGTGCGATGCGGATTAGCCCCTCCTTTCCGAACAGCTGAGGGCGAAATTCCTTGAGTTTTGCATCGACGAGATCAGCCCTTTCGACATCGAACGAGACCGCACTCGTAACAAGCGATTGTGTCATGTCTGTCCCCCCAGCTCGCGAAGCATGCAAACTCCCCACTGCTGCATGTTCCGCCGATCCCCCGCGAGGCCGATGGTCACTCTCGCGTCAGGCGTGCAATATCTGTTTCATTTTATTTGTAGATCCACAAGCAAAAACCGTCGGAGTTGCTTGGGGGAGGCCGTCTTTTCATAAATCTGTCAACTTAAGCGAAGTAGATTGACGTCGTACAGATCGAGACGCTATTACAAAGACGTATTCGCGCTTAACGTGAACACGGTCAATTGCTTGTGCGACGCCGGCGCGCTCACCGTCGTCTCTCTTCGCCGCCGAAGTAGACGAATGCGAAGAGCCGTGTCAATACCGCGTCTTCAAACATCGGAGATCAGCATGGAGAAAGATCCGGAAGCGTCAGATGGCCAGAAGGATATTATCGCCACTCAATCGGCAGCGCTTTCCGTGGAAGTGGAGAAAGTTGCGCTCGCCGAATCCAACTATGTCTCGGCCGAAGAGCGAGACCTAAGGCGGGCGCGCGCAGAAGCCGATGCTCGTTTTTCCGCTCGCAAGAATTTCCTTGAATCCCCGCGCAGCGATCCGAACGGTTTCGAGCGCATCATCGGCCAAAGCGATCTGATGTCGATCAATTTCCTCGATCGTGGCCGTCGGGCGGCCGCGGCAGTGTGCCGGATCAAGGTGCCGAGCGATGGCGGCGCCTGGTATGGAACAGGGTTTCTGGTTGGGCCACGCCTATTGCTGACCAACCACCATGTCCTCGGGAACGCTGACGAAGCCAGCCAGTGCGAAGCCGAATTCGGTTACGAGCACGATATGGATGGAGTGTTGCACGAGGGCGTCAGGTTTAATCTGCGTCCGCACGAGATCTTTTACACCAACGCCGAACTCGACATCACCTTCGTCGCGGTCACGCCATTGTCGGATGAGGGCGTACCGATCGACCGTTATGGCCGGCTGCCGTTGATCCCGCTTTCCGGCAAGGCGATCGATGGCGAGTGGGTGACCATCATCCAGCATCCGAACAGCGAGCCGAAGCAGATTGCCATCCGAGCAAGCCAGATCATTATTCTCGATCCGGACGCGGCCCCCGACGTCAATCTTGATCATTTCATCCACTATTCGACGGATACGGAACCGGGCTCCTCCGGCGCCCCGGTGTTGAACGACCAATGGCAGGTACTGGCCCTGCATCACAAGGCAGTCCCTGAGCCGAAGAAGCCCGGAAGGCCTGAGGGCAAAACGGTGTGGATCGCCAATGAAGGTGTCCGCATCAGTGCGATCTTCGGCCTGCTCGAACAACAGCGCTTCGAACAGCCACAGGCAGGCCTTGTGCTGGACCGGCTCGATACCTCGCTTGGGCTCCCGTCGCTGTCTCAAGGTGGCATCCAGGGAGAAGCCCTGCTTGAAGCGGACCGAAAGCCGCTGGCGCTCAAGCGTTGGGCAGGCGTCACCGGATACGATCCGCTCTTCCTCAGCGCGCGGATCGACCTCCCCGACATTTACGCACCATGGCTGGCCCAAAACCAGATTGCGCCATTGCTGGATGGGTCCGGGCACGAGCTGGCGTACCATCATTTCACATCCGTGATCCGGGCGGACAGGAAGTTTCCACTGCTGACCGCCGTCAATATCGACGGCAACAAGCTGGTTCATCCCGGCCCGCGCAAGGACACGTGGCGGCGCGATGCGCGGATCGCCGCCGAATACCAGCCGGATGGAGAATTCTACGAAAAGAACAAGGGAAGAGACCCGCTGCAATTCAGTCGCGGGCACCAGGTTCGGCTGCTCGACCCCTGCTGGAGCAGCGTAGCCAATAAGGACCAGGCGCTGGTCGAGTCACAAATAGGCGCAGAGGATACATTCCACTACACCAACGCGGCCCCACAGGTTCAAACTTACAATGACATCGACTGGGGCAATCTCGAAGATTATCTGCTCGACAAAGCCCAAAGCACAGACAAGCGGCTGACCATTTTCACAGGCCCGATCTTTCGGGAAAACGATCCCCTTTACGGCAAAGACCGAAAGGGTGGTCCTTGGAAAATTCCGCTGTCTTTCTGGAAGATCGCCGTGCTTCAGAAGTCCCCGTCCAAGGTCGCAGCCGCAGCCTTCATCGTCGGACAGACGCAGTATGTGCAGGCGCTTTATGAGGCGAAAGTGTTTTCAGGACTGAAGCCCTACACCGTCGATCAGATGCGTAAGCGTCGGATCCAGACGACGATCGCTGCCATTGAAGCCGAGACCGGGCTTGATTTTTCCGCGGTTCGTCCCTTCGATGCGCAAGGGACGCTGGAATCGACCCGCCAAACCCGTTGGATCAGCGATATCAATGACGTCATCATCTGACTCTTCCGGAGCGCGCCCGATGACTCCCCAAGTCTGTCCCTTTTGCAAGGAACCAGTCGAGAATGGCGCAGTGAAATGTCCGCACTGCCAGAGTGATATTGGGAGGAAGACGGACCGTCAGAGGCAGCAATTCCAGACACCTCAATCTCCGGCCGCCGTGTCGCACGAGCTGACGACGCTGATCGAACGACGCGGCAAGCCCGGAATGATTGTCTCCGACAACGGCACCGAACTCACCTCGAATGCCATCCTGGCCTGGTCGAAGGATCACAAGGTCGAGTGGCATTACATCGCGCCGGGAAAGCCCATGCAAAACGGCTATGTCGAGAGCTTCAACGGGCGAATGCGTGACGAACTGCTCAACGAAAGCCTGTTCTTCGGCCTCGATCATGCCCGAAGCGCCATCGCTGAATGGGCCGCCGATTATAATCATTTCCGGCCGCACTCATCGCTCGGATATCAGACCCCGGCAAGCTATGCCGGGTCCATCGCCGCAACCGGCTCCAACGCTACGCAAGATGAAAGCTTCGCGTTTCCGCCGGTTGCTCACACCGCGCCACTTGGCGTATTCAAAACCGCCGGGGCTCTAATCGCCGCTGAATGAAAGTTCAGTGGCAGGTCATATACCATGCGGAATGAGCTTAGTTGCTGTTTGGGTTGCACCCAAAGAGATTGATTTGACAAACTTTGCCAGGTCCAGACCCGATGAAGCATTGGGTCGGGGCGCAAGCAAAGACCGGGCGTTATTCCAATGCCAGTGACCTCTCGAGCGTAAGTTGCCGCGGTTCTGTAAAGGGCCTTGACGCGAGGTTGGCCCATGTCATTTAACTGCGCCTATGAATATGATTCGTGCAATCTGCGTCTATCGTGGATCTTCCCCTGGTAACGATGCCGTTTATCTCTATCTCGAGGCAGGCGAGCGGTTGGGATCTGCGCTGGCAGCCGCTGGAGTGAGGCTGATCTATGGCGGTGGAACACTGGCATGATGGGTGCCGTCGCTGATGGAACATTGAACGCTGGCGGCGAGCGCATGTCGCTCGACATAACCGATAACAGTCTCCGGGGTGAGCGCTGCAAACCCGTCTGCACCGGCAGGACACACCTCCCGGAGAAATCGAAGCGACAGAAGCTTGTGGCTCCCTACTGACGCGGCGGCGAGCCCTCTCTCAGTCGAGAGATATTGCCCGAATACATCGACGATCTTCTCGTGC